>Ga0118677_10004162_pt1 | contig 26644 bp, 30 predicted proteins | sample AliMusrvi5mmetaG_FD_86154 | JGI IMG/M metagenome (GOLD analysis project Ga0118677, IMG submission 86154) | reverse complement strand
TGTGAACTCCAAAGCCTCTGTAGTCGTAGAATCTTTTTGAAGTCAATATGATTTGTCGGTAAAGTTGTTAACAATGGTATTTGAAAAGCAAAAGTGGTGTTACTTTTGCATGTTGATCTGAAAACAAAGCACATGGAACCCGAACCGCAATACATCACCCAGCAAGGCTACGCTCGAATGATCGGGTGTGACGTGGTGATCATTGCCCGGGCCATCAAGAACGGCAAGATCCCGAAGGAGGCAATTTCGACCAGGGAAAACGGGTGGCCACAGATTAATCTCGCCATAGCCGAAGATGCCTGGGGAAAACACTACCGGCAATCACGAAGAAAAACCAAAAACGCACGGCAACCAGCTGATAATGACAGAATGTCAGGTGGTAAACAGGCTGGATTGTTTCGCAGAACCCTTGCACCGGTTGTAGAAGCACCGAAAACGGCAGAAATACCTGTAAAAACGGACGAAGCTGACCCGTTTGCGGATGAAATATTACCTGAAATAACGCAGAAAACGACCTTCGCGGAAGCTCAAAGGCTCGGTCAGATTGCTGAAACGCAGATGAAGCAGCTAAAATTGGAGGAAGCAAGGGGGTCACTGGTGAAAGTGGATGTGATCGAAAAGGTATTTTTCGACTTTTCCAGGATGATACGTAACAACTTTCAGGGTATTTCGGACCGGATCATCGACCAGGTATTGAGCTCTCCATCACGAAACGAAGCGCACATCCTCCTGCAGGGCGAGATCGACCAGGTACTGCAGTCACTTTCAACCTTACCGGAGTACAGGACATGATCGAGGTACCCGACATCAAGCTGCTGAGAACACTCCAGGAGGGAATCCGGCCGGATGAGCGCCTTTCGGTTTCAGAATGGGCGGACAGGTACCGGTTTCTTTCGCCGGAAGCCAGTGCGGAGCCCGGCAGGTGGCGAACATCAAGAACGCCGTACAGCAAAGACATCATGGATCACCTTTCGGCCAACGATCCCTGTGAGGAAGTGGTTTTGATGAAGGGAGCTCAGATCGGAGCCTCTGAACTCGGGTTCAACTGGGTGGGATACATGATCGACATCAGCCCAGGACCTATGCTCATGGTTCAGCCCACCGACGAGATGTGCAAGCGCAATAGCAAGATCAGGTTTGACCCGATGGTGGAAGCCACCCACCGGCTCCGGCTGAAGTTGAAACCGAAACGCTCACGGGATTCGGGCAATACCATGCTGCAGAAGGAGTTCAATGGCGGTGTGATCGTTATGACGGGGGCAAACAGTGCCGTAGGTCTTCGGTCTATGCCGGTGAAATATTTGTTCCTGGATGAGATCGACGGGTACCCGGAAGACCTTGACGGTGAAGGATCACCCATCAAGCTGGCCATGGCCCGTACACGGACCTTCGCCCGGAAGAAGATCTACAAGTGCAGCACCCCAACCATCGAAGGAAAGTCGGCTATTGAACGTGAATTCCTTGAAACAGATCAGCGATACTACCATGTGCCATGTCCTCACTGCGGGACCTACCAGCGATTGGTATGGGCACAACTGAAGTGGGAGTTGGAAAACTTTGGCACGGCCTATTATGAGTGCGAATCGTGCGGAGAACGCATCGAAGAACACCACAAAACCAAGATGCTCGAGGCGGGTACCTGGGTGGCTGCAGATGCGTCGAAAGCGAACGTGAAGCGTGTGGGGTATCACCTTTCGTCGCTCTATTCTCCCCTCGGTTGGTATTCGTGGGAGGAAGCGATATCTGATTTTACCAAGGCCAAAAACAATCCCAATGACCTGAAGGTGTTTGTGAACACGGTACTGGGTGAAACATGGAAGGAAAGGGGAGAGGCGCCGGAGTGGGAGGGGATCTATGATCGCCGGGAGCAGTACCCGACCAACAATCCATGCAAGGAGGTTGGTTTCATCACTGCCGGAGTTGACGTACAGGCGAACCGGTTGGAGGTTGAGATTGTAGGATGGTGCCGTGATAAGGTTTCTTACTCGCTGGACTACCGGGTTCTGGATGGGGACACCTCGGGACCGGCCGTGTGGGGGAAACTTGCCGATATTGTGAATGAGCAGTGGATCCGGGAGGATGGCACTATGCTTCCATTGCGCCTGATGGCTGTGGATACCGGGTACAATACCTCTCATGTATATGACTTCTGCCGAAGGTTCGATATCTCCCGTGTAATCCCGGTGAAGGGGCAGGACCGGCAGCCGGTGATCATTGGATCGCCCAAGTGGGTGGACCTGTCACCACAGGGGAAAAAGGCTGGCAAGCTCCGGCTTTTCAACGTGGGTGTTTCGCTTCTGAAATCGGAATTGTACGGATGGCTCCGGCAGAGGATCGGTGAAGATGGCGTGGTTCCCCCTGGTTATTGCCATTTTCCCCAGTATTCACCTGAATATTTCAAGGGAATTACGGCCGAACAGCTTGAATTCAGGCTTGAAAAGGGGTATCGCAAGTACCAGTGGGTCAAGAAATATGCCCGAAATGAGCCCCTTGACTGCCGGGTGTATGCCCGTGCCGCCGCCACGGTGGCCAGATTGGACCGGTTTACTGATGATGATTGGAAACAAATGCTCTCACAGCCGACATCAAAACGGCCCGAAAATCAGTTAAAACCCAAAAAATCAAGCTTTTGGGAAAAGTAAGTACCTCAAAAATGTTCCTTCCTTTTGAATAGTTATTAACAATAACCCCATTGTTAATACAAATCACTCTTTGAAACTTAAAACCGGACATAAATTTGCTTTTTTAAAGCTCGTTTATGGCCTTTACCCTTGCGCAGCTTACTTCTCTTGAAAACGCCATTGCGTCCGGCACAAAGTCGGTGACCTATGGTGATAAAACCGTTACGTACCATAGCCTTGATGAGATGATCAGGCTGCGTGCCCTCATGCGGCAGGACCTGAACACGGGGAAGCAATCTCGGACAAAAGCGGTATTCAACAAAGGACTTGGGGCCAGCCAATCATTTGAACCCGGTGACGGGGGTGACATTTACATCAATTCGATATGATCGTTGATAACATCATCGGGTTTTTCTCACCGTCAGCCGAAGCAAAACGCATTCGGTCCCGAATGGTTGTCGATATCATGAAGACCCAATCAACCAGATTCAGTCAGCGATCGTATGATGCTGCGGCCATCACACACCGCACAGAAGGTTGGTTTGCGCCTGGCACTTCTCCAAATAGGGAGGCCATTTTCCGTTTACGGACCATCCGTAACAGGTCGCGGGAGCTGGATCGCAATTTCACCTACGCTCACAATGCAATCAGGGTCATCAAGAATAATGTAGTGGGATCGGGTATCATGCCGAGATTCACCGGTTCCGGAAAGAACAAGAAAATTGCGGACCTGTGGCACAGGTGGGGTGAAACCACCGAATGCGATTGGAACCGTAAAAAGACCTTGTATGGCCTTGAACGTCAGGCTATGGGATGTGTCGTGCGTGATGGTGAGGTGATCATCCGCAAGCGCAGGGACAGCTCTCGTATCATCCCGGTATGTCTCGAGGTTGTCGAAGCGGATCTGCTTGATGAATCGAAGCAGATGTTCAAAACACCAGAAGGTGGATGGCAGATGCAGGGTGTGGAATATGATAACAAGGGCCGCATCATCGGCTACTGGCTTTATCATCGCCATCCGATGGATTCGGGTGAATTGCTTTCTGAATTCGTGCCAGCTGATGAGGTAATCCATGTATTTATCCAGGAACGTCCGGGACAGGCACGCGGGGTGCCATGGGCAGCTGCCGCCATGATCAAGATGCGCGACTTTGACGATTTTGAAGATGCGGTATTGATGCAGCAGAAGATAGCAGCCTGTTTCGCTGCTTTCGTAACCAAAACGGAAGATACGGGGTTTTCATCAAAAGATGATGAAGCTAAGGGATATGAAAGACTTGAACCCGGGACCATTGAAAATCTGAAACCAGGAGAAGGAATCTCTTTTGCTACACCACCAGCCGCACAAGGCCAGGAGGGTTATGCCAGAAGGGTATTGCTCGGGGTTGCTTCCGCCTATGGCATCACTTACGAGGCTCTTACCAACGATCTTTCAAACGTGAACTTCTCATCTGGACGTATGGGGTGGATAGAAATGAGCCGGAACATTACTGAATGGCAAAATGATTTAATGATCGAACAGTTCTGTAAGCCTGCATACAACTGGTTTTTGACAGGGGCAAACCTGAAAGGAATCTATTCTGACTTTATACCAGGATGGACGCCCCCGAGAAGGGAAATGATTGATCCGCTAAAGGAAACAAACGGCATGATGGCGCAGGTTCAATCGGGATTTATCAGCCACCCGGAGGTATTAAGCTCCTTGGGGAATGACCCTGAAAAGTTCCTTGCAGAAAGTGCAGAATGGAACAAGAAGCTTGATGAGAATGGCCTGCTGTTCGTATCTGACTACAGGCAGTCGGTGAAAAACAAAATTACAGGAGACGTAAAATGAATGAGGAAAAGAAAATCGAACTGTCGCTGAGGACCCGCAGTGCCCCCATGACGGTGAATGAAAAGGACCGGACCGTGGATGTGACATTTGCCACGGAAACGCCAGTTATGGACCGCGACTGGAACATATCACCCCGGCAGGATGGTTACTTCAATGAAATTCTGTCGTGCGACCCAAAGCATATCCGTATGGAACGGATGCAATCGGGAGCCCCGGTGCTGGATACGCACAACAAATGGAGCCTGAGCGCAATCCTGGGCGTGGTAGAAAGGTGTGATGTTTCCAATAACAGGTGTGATGCCACCATTCGTTTCTCGGACCGTGCAGAGGTAGAGCCGATATACCAGGACGTGAAAAGCGGTATCATCAGGAACATCTCCTGCGGTTACCGGGTTTATGCTTACCAGCAGGAAGGGGTGGACGCAAATGGAATTCCCAACATGCGTGCCATCGACTGGGAGCCAGCTGAAATATCTTTTGTTCCGGTTCAGGCCGACCCAAAAAGCGGGGTAAGATCGGAAAGTGAATCCAAATATCAATCAATCATTATTTTAAACCAACGTAACATGGACGAACCAGTAAAGACCGTCGATCCGGTCACTGAACCTGTAAAACAGGTTGAACCTGTGCAGCCTGACCTGAATAAAGAACGGTCACTGGCTGCCACTGCAGAACGTCAAAGAGTACAGGATATCACCCTCGCAGTGAGAACCGCGAAGCTGGATCCGACCTTTGCCGACAAACTCATTGCCGATGGCGTTTCCATCGACAAGGCCCGCGCTCTCGTCATTGACGAATTCGCAAAGGCTGATCCGCACAAACCGGCACCCCCGAGCCAGGTCGCATACGTGGGTGATGAAAAGCTGCAGGTGAGATCGGCAATGACCGATGCCATCCTGCTGCGCTCGAATCCGGACAGTATTGCCCCTGACAAAATCTCGGACAAAGCAAGGGAATTCAGGCATTTCTCCCTGATTGACCTTTCGCGCGAATGCCTGGAGATGTCGGGAGTAAAAGTCCGTGGCATGCGTACCAGTGAACTTGCTGAACGTGCCTTGACCACCACCGATTTCCCCTATATCCTGCAGGATGCCATCAACAAGACTCTTACCAAACGGTATGAGGCCCTGCCGGCAACCTGGAAACTGATTGCCCGCTTTTGGCCGGCTGCGGACTTCAAGAAAATCCATGCCGTTAAATTTGACAGCGGTATGATTCTCGACGAGATCCCTGAACACGGCGAATACAAGACCGCGAAGTTCACGGATGATGAAGAAACCTGGTCGCTGAAGACCTGGGGTAAAATCATCCCCATCACCCGCAAGACCATCATCAATGATGATCTGAATGCCTTCTCCCGTGCCGCAGAAGCGATCGCCAATGCCGTAAGCCGCAAGGAAAATGCCATCATGTGGGGCCTGGTAACCGGAAATCCCGTGATGAACGACACCAAGCGCCTGTTCTCAACCGAACATAAAAACGGCGTTCTTACCTCGGGTGGTGCCATTTCGATTGACACACTGACCGCTGCAAAAACCAAGATCCGTCGTCAGACTGGCCTTGAAGGGCAGCCGATCAATGTCACCCCGAAGTACATCATCGTTCCTCCCGAACTGGAAACCCTTGCTTCTCAGTACACCAGCCAGAACTTCGTGGCATACGAATCCGGCAAGATCAACCCGTTTGCCAACTTCCTCACACCGATCGTGGAGCCCCTGCTCACCGATCAGTACGGATGGTACATGGGAGCAGATCCCGCCATGATCGACATGCTTGCCTATTCAACACTGGACGGCCAGACTGGCCCTTATGTTGAGCAGAAGATTGGCTTCGACGTGGACGGAATCCAGATCAAAGTGCGCCATGACTTCAACGGCGGCCTGGTTGATTACCGTGGTTTCTACTGGAACTGCGGTCACTAAGACCGGCAAAGTTACCCGTGCTCCCGATGGGGCACGGGTAATTACAATTCACTGAAAAATTTCCATAAAACAATATTCGCAATGAAAAATCAGGTTTTTAAAAATGGGTTTGAGCTGCCGTTCACGGCGGCTGCGGCCGTCACCGGGGGAGACCTGGTGAAAGTGGGATCGGTCGTCGGGGTGGCTGCTACGGATGTGGCCCTCGGTTACGATGGTATCCTGGTGGTGCATGGTGTGTTCGCAGTGGCCAAGGAAGCTGAAGCCATCGACGCCGGCACGGCCCTCTATTTCAAAGACGCAACCAAGACGGTTACAGCCACCCCGACCGGCAACACCTTCGCAGGGTATGCCTGGGGCGCTGCCCTCGCAGGTGACGCAACTGTGGACCTCAGAATGGAATTCTAATCATGAGCACTCCCTTCGACGATATCCGTGAGCTCGCCTTCGCATCCATACTGGAAAGAATGGGTACCGAGGCATCATGGATATCGTCGGTGGAAGGCTATGAGAAGAAGGCCCTGGTGCTGTTCAGAGAACCAACCGATGATCGCATGATCGCACAATTCGGCTATAACCCCAATGTTTGGTATGTGGAATGGAAGGGGAGTGATTTTGAAGGCCTGGATGATGCGGTTGACGCAGGTAATGACGAACTCATTACCATTGACGGAGTGGATTACTGGGTGCGCCATGTTCACAGAAAATTTGACGGTTTCAATTATTTATCAACCCTTGAAAAAGTAAAATCATGAAAAAGATTCTTGCATTATTTTTCCTGGTCCTGTTCGCCGGTGCGGTGATGGGACAGGCCACGATCAAGCAGCATTATGAGATCAGCACCCTGGCAAAGCCTTTGGGTATTAAACTTACCCCGGGATCACTGGTGTGGCGTGCCGATTCTGCCTTCTGGATGGTGATGGATTCCACGTTCGCGAAAACGGACAGCGGGACCACCATTGTGCGGAAAGGATCCACTTATTTCCATTTCCCTACCGATTCCAAACTGGTAAAGTATTCCTTGGGAGCCGACACGGCAAGCACAACCTTACGAAGCGGGGCTATGCGATTAACTGTCAAATACCTTTGGATCAAAGTAAACGGAACGTGGAAGAAAATAACACTTTCCTGAAATGACCTACGAATCGTTGGAAGCGGCTATTGTTGGCAGATTGCAGGGATTGACCTCAGTCGCGGCAAATGTATTGCCTGAAAATGATAACGAATACACGACCCCTTACACCATGGCCGATGTAGTTGTTGCCTACAATTCAAGCGCTTTCGACGATTCGCAGACCTCGGACCTCATCAGCCAGCCGGAAACAATTCACCTTCAACTGGTGGTAAGATCGCGAAGGCTCAGGGGAAAGTCGGGCATATACCAGGTTCTTGATGCACTGCAGGGAAAACTCCAGGGATGGAGGCCACCCGACTGCACGAAGATCCACCTTTTGAATGTCAAGTTTGAAAGTCATAATGCTGACCTGTGGACCTACTCGATGATGATCAGTACTGAGGGGTTCAGGATAGAACAACCGGATCCCGAAACGGATATCCTTTCGACGCAGATCAGCCTGAAGGATGAAACGGGAACGGTAAATGTTGACGTAACAGCGTAAAATCATGAAAAAATTCACATTCCACGGCCAGCAGCCGCACGCAGTATCCCTCAAAGACCAGGGTGATGTGATTCTGCTGCATGATACCGTGCATGATCTCGATGAAACAAACGAGCACGTGCAGGTACTCATTGAGAAGGGCCACCTGAAAGAGGTTAAAGAGAAAAAAAATTCACAACCTAAAAATAACGATAAATGACAGCATCATTCCTTCACGGCAGTGAGACCGTAGAAGTCACCACGGGGGCACGACAGATCACTGTCGTTAAGGCTGCCGTGATTGGACTGGTCGGCACTGCACCCAAGGGGACCAAGAACGCACCTATCATGGTGTACAGCGACAAAGATGCCGCACAGTTCGGGTCCCAGCTTCCGGGATTTTCCATCCCGCAGGCATTGAATGCAATCTTCCAGCAGGGCGCCGGATCGGTATGCGTGGTAAACGTATTCGATGCCGCCACCATGGTTACGGCCGTGACTGCAGAAACTCATACCGTGGCTAACGGTAAGATCAAGACCACCTACGCACCTCTCTCGGGAGTAGTTGTAAAGGACAGCACTGGAGTAACAACCCTGGTGAAGGATACCGACTACACCCTGGATGACTTCGGAAATATCACCCTGATCGGTGCAGCTGCAGCCACCTATGGCGCCGTTTCACTGAAAGTGGACTACAACAAGGCCGACTTCACCTCGGTGGATGCCACGGCCATCGTCGGAACCGTGACCAGTCCGGGCGGCGTTCGCTCGGGTGGAAAGTGCTTCGACCTGTGTTACAACCTGAACGGCTTCAACCCGAAGATCTTCATCGCACCCGGATATAGCTCACTGAGCGCCGTGGCTGCCGAAATGACGGTATGGGCCAACAAGTTCAAGGGCTTCGCACTGAAGGATGCTCCCGCAACGACAACCGTAGCCGGTGCAATCGCAGGCCGTGGTCCCGCAGGCGCCATCAACTTCTTCACCAGCGACAAGCACGACATCCTGCTTTACCCCAAATTATCTCAATACGATGCCTACAGCAACTCCTATGAGATGCGATGGTATTCTGCACTCTTTGCCGGCGTATGGGCGGCCACGATCAACAATGAGGGTTTCCACGTTTCTCCCTCGAATCATCAGATTCAGGGTCTGGCCGCCGCTGCCGGCAACTCGGTGGTGGAAACCAATATCTCGGCAAGTCTTGACGATGCCACTGCAGAATCACAAACTCTGAATGCAGTCGGGATCACCACGGTATTCAACAGCTACGGAACCGGTGTTCGCACCTGGGGAAACCGCAGTGCTGCCTACCCAACCAACACGGCCACCCGTGATTCGTTCTACCCGGTCCAGATGGCCGGCATTGTGCTCGACGAATCGGTGCGCTATGCAATGCTTCAGTTCATCGACAAACCGGTGAACCAAGCATGGATTGACAGTGTGTGCGAATCTGTGAACAGCTTTATCCGTACCCTGGTGGGTCGCGGTGCGCTGATCGACGGGAAGTGCATCTTCGACGTGAACGACAATGACCCCACCGAAATGGGCGCAGGTCATTACACCTTCAGCTATTCCTTCGCTTCCCCGGTGCCGGGCGAACGGATCACCTTTAAGAGCACCTACGATATCAACCTTCTCAAAAACCTGAAATAAGCCATGGGAGAGATCAAGATTAACCGAATCACAAATGCAAACTGTTACGTGGAAGGCGGCAGTCTGCTCGGCCAGGTGAAGGAGATGGACGCTCCTGAAGTCAAGTTCAAGATGGCAGAACATGGGGCCATCGGCCTTGTGGGATCCATCGAGCTCCCCTCGGGCATCGACAAGCTGGAAGGCAAGATCAGATGGAATTCACTCTATGTGGATGTGCTGAAGACCCTTTCGAATCCCTTTACCTCGGTGAAGCTCCAGTTTCGTGCGAACATCGACCAGTACCAGGCGGGCGGCATTGTCGCACAGATCCCGGTGGTGATCTACATGACCGCACAGATGAAGGGCGTTCCGGCCGTAAACTTCAAACAGCACGACAACGCAGAAGTTGAAACCACCTTCGGTGCCACCTACTACAAGCTCACCATCGGTGGTGTGGATGTGGTGGAATACGATGCCTTTGCCAACATTTACAAGGTGGCAGGCGTTGACACCCTCGCCGGTTACCGTGCGAACATCGGAGGCTAAGACCTTCGCAGATTAAGTCAGGGGCCGGCCATCCCGGCCGGCCCTTTTTTCAAAACCGTAAAACTAAAAAATCGTGGAAGATTCAACAAAAATTTCAGGACAAGACACACCGACAAAGCCTACCAGTATTGAATTCATCCTTTCGGATGGAAGGACTGCTTCGATCCGCAAAGGAAAAGGCTCGGATGTTGAAAACGCATCAAAATTCATGGACCAGGGAAATCCCGGCCGGTATCTTACGGCCCGGATCTCCATGCTTTCGACTATCGGCGGGAAACCGATCGTGCCGGAAGACCTGGTTGATCTCGACGAGGATGATTATGATCTCTTCGTTTCAAAGTGGGATGAGTTGAAAAATTTGAAGTAACCCCCCGTGAGATAGTATTTCTGGCTCACTTCACGGGGGAAGGCCTATCGGGCATCCTCAATATGTACCTGGAGGATATCATATTTTGGTACAACGAGGCATTCAAGTTACACAAGGAAATGAATGAGGTTAAAGAGTAATGGCTGACGAAAAAAATGTACGGGTAGCGTTGATCCTTTCGGCATACGATCGTATGAGCCGGGTGGTGAACGAATCCATGAACAAGTCTATCGGTCATCTCAATAGATTCAAGAAGGCGGCAGATCGCATTGGAGGATCAGGGACCGGATCCGCAATGGGTGGTGTAATAACCGCTGCCGCTGCCTATGAGTTTGGAAAGAATGCTGTTGAAATGGCTGAAAAGTACGAAAGTATGGCCATTTCCATCAAGCAATCCATGACCAACGCGGCTGGGCAGGTGGCTCCGGCCTATGATAAAATCATTGCACTTTCCGGCAGATTGGCAGAATCGTACAAGGGTGGCAAGGTTGAAATTATGGGTATGATGAATTCACTCATCAATACCGGAATGAACGCATCCGTGATCACCGAAAAGTTTTCAAAATCAGTCCTTGATTATGGTCGCGTTATGGGTATTCCATACGATGAAGCTGCCACCATTATAGGACGAACTATCAAGATGGGGAAGATTGCACAGGGCGATATGGCAGCGTTACCCGATCTTTTCTCCCGCATGAAGATCCTGGGCGTAACCAACGCAGAAGATATCGCGCAGGCGGTGGGCCGGTCCGGCATGGGGGTGATGGGAATGGGTGGCATCAAGAATATGCAGGCTATGGCTGCCATCATCGTAAAGATACAGCAGGCCACCGGTGGCGCTGCGGGTGCCGGTGCCGCTATGCAGGTCATCATGAGCAAGCTTGCTGACCCTGCCAAGATGACCAAGTTCAACGAGCAGCTTCATAAGTCGGGGATTTCAATGCAGTTTTACGACAAGAAGGGTAAGTTTCTTGGTCTTGAAAACATGGTTGCGCAACTCGGGCAGGTCCCGGCTAACCTCCGGCAACAAGTATTCGGTCAAATGTTCGGAAGAAGGGGCGGCGTGGCGGCGGCATCGCTATCAGATCTTGGCATCAAGGGGTACAATGAAACCCTTGGAAAGATGATGAGCCAGCAATCATTGATGAATAAATCAGAGGAAAGGGGAAGGCTTGTTACCGAGAAATTACAGATTGCAATGTCGGCACTGAAAGGGATTATGATTGACTTTGGAATGAAACTCATGCCGATGATTGCCAGGATGGCAGAAGTCGCCACAAGGGCGGCGATAAGTTTCAAAAATTGGTATAAAGAAAACCAGGTACTTGGACAGACCTTGAAATATCTCGTGATCGGGCTGGCTTCCTTGAAAATTGCAACCATGGCCTATAATTTTGTTGTCATTGGGACCATAAAGAATGTAGGAAGGTTTGCCGGTGGCGTTGCAAAGTCATTGTTAAACATAAGAGATTTAAAAGACACAATCCATTTCTATATTCTTGAAATGAAGCAGGCTGCAATTTATGAAAAAATGGCAGCTGCATCCCAATGGATCTTTAATACATCCCTCTATGGTTGTCCCATTGTATGGATCATCGCGGGAGTTATGGCAGTTGTTGTCGCAGTGATTGTGATGATAAAGTACTGGGACAAGATTAAAGAAAGATTGGTTTTCCTTACTCCGGTAATCAAGGTATTTAAGAATCTGTGGGTCCAGTTAAAGGGATCCATTTCAAGTCTTGCCATGGCCATTCAGCCAATCCTGGGCATGATTGGAAGATTGTTTAATCTATTCAAACCATTATTCTCAACAGCGTTCAAAACCGTTGCAATAGCGGGATTCGTTTTAATTGCCGGTGCCATTACCTTAATTGGAGGTGCGATATGGGTTGTTGTAAAAGGATTGACAATACTGATAAAGACCTTTACGCGTGTCATAAACTTCGTAACCTCAGTTGGATCAATATTCTTTCGTGCGGGTTCCAATATTGTAAAATCAATCTTCAATGGGATTCAGTCAATGGCTTCAAAACCCATTGAGGCCATGAGAAATATCGTACAAAAGATCCGGAATTTCCTGCCATTTTCACCTGCCAAGGAAGGTCCATTGAGCACCCTGCACCGGGTTCGCATTGTGGAGACCATCGCACAGACCATGAAGGCCACGCCGATCACGCGGGCGATGAAAAGTATTACCGGGGAAGTGGCCGGGCAGTCGTACAAGTTTAATGGTGGCAGCCAGTCGGGTGCCGGCCTGGTGTATGCCCCAGTGGTGAATATCTACGGATCAGCAACTGGAAAAGACAAGGATGATTTCATGGCCATGCTCAAATCGCATGAAGCCGAAGTGATGCGGCTGATTCAATCTAACCAGGCAAGGAACGAAAGGAAAAAATACTGATGTACTGGCAACTGGGTGACATAAAGTTCGAGAAGCTGAACAGCTTTTCCGATTTCGGGGTAAAAACCGAGACGGACATTGCTGAACACGCCCTGATCAAGGGTAAGCCCCGGCTGCAGTCAACCGGCCAGAAGGCCAATGAAGTTTCTATTTCCATCCATATCCATTCCATGTTTGCTGATCCAAAGAAACAATATGAGGCATTGGATCAGTATCGCAGTGATGTATCGGTGCTTCCGTTGATTGGTGGTGATGGTAAGGTGTATGGTGACTTTGTGATCAAGTCGATCGAACTGAAGGTAAATCAAACCACGCCGGATGGCAAATGGGTGGATGCAACCTTTGACCTTTCATTGATTGAAAACTACTGGTCGGATTCGCGCAAGCAGGCTGAACAGGAAGCAAAGAACGGATCCTTCGCCACCATCGACAAAGTTCCCCCGATCCAGTCAGGACTTTTACCTGTGCAGGGACAGAATGCCGGGATCATTACCGACCTTCAGAAAACTAACATGCAGGCGGCATCAGCCGGAAGCCTGATTGACAAGGCCAAGAAATATGGTGCAGAAGCAAACGGATGGATGGACCAGGCTTCGGCTAAGCTGAACGAATACCAAGGGACCCTGAATGGCCTGCAAACCAAACTTTCGGCATCAACCGGACTTGGATCGGCAGCCACCAACATGCTCGGACAGATCACCGGGTTGCAATCATCAGCCGGAAATCTTGCATCAAGCCTTTCGGGACACGACATGCTCACATCGGTAGGACTGTATAAAGACTTTCAGAAGCTTCAATCATCATTTTTCAGTTCGGGGGCACCGATTGCCGGGCTGGTAACGACAAGACGATGAGCAACACGACCTACATAACCAAAGCGGGAGATACCTGGACAGGGATATCATTCAAGGCTTATGGGACCATTTCCCGGGCAGGTGATATATCTGATGCCAATCCCCTTGTGGGTTGCTCTGCGGTGCTGCCTGATGGCTTGGTACTTGCTATACCGATCCAGGATACTGTTTCAATTTCTTCCCAAAACCTGCCACCATGGAAAAGATAGGCGGGGCCAGTTACCGGGTGACTTACAACCAGAAGGATATATCCACGGATATTTCCCAATACCTCATTGAGTTAGGATACAAGGACGCCACTGAAGGAACCGCTGACGAGATCACCCTGAAGCTGGAAAACGTGGACGCCTTCTGGGAAAATGAATGGTATCCCGAAAAGGGCGCCAAGATCATAGTCGAGATCGGTTACGATGCAATGATGAACTGCGGTGAATTTGAAATTGACGAGATCGAGATTTCTTCCATGCCCGACACGGTGAGCATCCGGGGGATCTCAGCACCAATATCGGGAAAACTTCGCACCAAAAAGAACTACGGCCATGAGAACACAACTCTCAAAAAGATCGTTGAAACCATCGCTTCTGACAATGGCCTGACCCTGCAGGGAAAGGTTGACGATATCAGCTTTAACCGGCTGACCCAGCACATGGAGAATGATCTTGCCTTCCTGAACCGGCTGGCAGGACAATTCGGATATTATTTTTCAGTCCGGGGGAAACTCCTGGTATTTACCCGGATGTTCGACCTTATGAACGCATCGTCGGTATATGTTATTGATCGCACTGATTGCCTTTCTTATTCGATCAAGGATAAAAGCCACAAGGTTTTCCGCAAGGCAAACGTGTATTATGTTCCTGCTTCGAAAAATGCGCTCGTTCTTAAAACGGTTGAATTAAAAGATCAAACCAACGCGGACGGAATACCCTATCAAACCATTGATGCGCCGGGCTTGTCGTCGGTGGCTCCTTCGTTTCCCACATCCACCACGGATGCGAATGGAGATGAAATCCCCGACGACACCGGCATGGGTATGGGTGACACTCCCACGGATGACAGCATGGAGATCAATGACCGGGTGGAAAACGACGACCAGGCAGAAGCCATGGCCGGGGCATCCCTGCTGAAAAATAACACCAACCAGCAGGAGATAAACTTTATTGTGACCGGGAATCCGCTGATCGTTGCGGGAAATAATATACAGATAACGGGTATTGGTAAGTTATCGGGTAAATACCATATTGTAAGTACGGAGCATAATATTGATCGTCCATCAGGATGGATCACTGCCGGAACCGGAAAAAGAGTAGGATTCATTGAATTGAAGAAGGCCGCAAGGAAGCAGCCTGCAAAGAAACCGAAGTATCAAATCAACGTGGTAAAATGATCAGGTTCGGACAGATATCGGAATACAAGGCTTCGACCGGATATGCAAGGGTGCAGTTCGCTGACCTCGGCATTGTATCGGACTACCTGCCGGTGATTAGCGCTTCGACCAAAGATATCACAACAGAATTCCCGATCCCGGTAGGGAACCAGGTTGCGTGCCTGATGGACGACCAGTGCAATGCCGGGGTGATCCTTGGCTCTGTGTTCAGTGATGATGTTCAGCCAGTGGCCGCCGATGAAAACAAATACCAGGTGAAGTTTGCAGACGGACTGATTGTGAACTACGATAAGTCGGGAAAGATACTGGACCTGAAGATCAGCGGAACGGAATTGAAGATGACTGAGAACGGATGGACCATCAAGACATCATCGGAAAGCCTGAAGGCCATTATCTCGGACCTGATCGACAAGATCATGGCGCTGACGGTGACCACGCCGGTGGGTCCTTCGGGGGTGCCGATCAACGTGGCCGACTTCGCAGCTATAAAAACACGGTTACCTAATCTCTTTGAAGGATGAGCGTATCAACAACACTTGGATCTGCATTGAAGGTGGCATACACCACGCAGAACACGAACACGGCAAGTCAGCCGGGGCCACTCGATGACCTTTCGGATGCACAGGCATCGGCCATTGTGGCCGCCGTAGTTGCTGCAATCAACAGCAATACCGCTGTGACCTTTGTACTTACTTCGCCCAGTGGCCCGGTCACGGGTACCATCCTGTTAAACTGCACGGCATCATGATAACGGAAGATCTGAAAACCAACAACTGGCAAATGTCGAGCACGGCGCAAGGTGAAGTGATCACCGACGTAGACGATATTAACCAGTGCATTCTGAACATCATCGCCACCCAGAAGGGAAGCGATCCAATCAATCCATTGTTTGGCGTTGACCTTATGGCTTACGTGGACAAACCGGCCCAGCAGGTTGCCCCGGTGCTGATGAAGGATGTGCTTGCAAGCATCAATGCCTGGGAGCCACGCATAACGGTGGACAGCATCGCATATACCATTGAAGAATTCCAGATCACCATTGAAGTATTATGGTCCATGAACAACTTAACCGATAAAGTATCGCAATCCTATGCCACAGCCTAATTTCATCGACACAGACCTGCAGGCCATCATCAACGAGCTAGTTGCTGCATACGAAGCAGATACGGGAAAGAGCACGGTACCCGGGCAGAACGAACGGATTATTCTCAATGAGATTGCCTACCGGGAATACCTTGTAAGATTGCAGGCGCAAGCAGGGTGCGTTGCCAACCTGGTGGACTATGCCACGGCCCCAAACCTGGACTACCTTGCCGCACTGGTGGGTGTGACCCGGCTGCCGGCTGACTTTGCCGTGACAACCCTTCGATTCACCTTCACGACCTACCATGCAGACGGAACCATACCTTCGGGGAAAAGAGTATCCACCAACGACGGGAAGGCTTACTTCACGACCCTCGGAAATACCAACTTCCTTTCGGGTGATACCTACAAAGACGTTCCTGCTGTATGCAACCTGCAGGGATCGGTCGGGAATGGATACATCATTAATTCGGTGCAGAAGCTGATCGACACTATGGTTTTCGTGGCCACGGTGACCAATACCACTGAATCTGCCGGTGGTGTGGATGAGGAAACCGACGAAGCTTTGAGGGTGCGTATCGAGATTGCTCCCGAATCATTCTCATGTGCCGGATCGAGGGGATCCTATGAATTCTGGGCCCGGAGTGCCAGCGCCCTGATTGAGGATGTGCTGGTGACCTCGGACACGCCGGGTACCGTGAAGATCTATCCGCTGGTGTCGGGAGGAATCGAAACACCTACCGAGGTGATCAATGCCGTTACCGCAGCCTGTTCGGACGAGACTGTAAGGCCATTGTGCGATACGGTGACCGTGGAAACCCCCACCAAGGTTACCTATTCCTTTTCGGCCACCATCCTGATCAAGGATACTGCCGTTTGGACCACCGTGCTGGCAAATATCACGGCTGGTGTTCAGGCGTATTGTTTGGCGATGTCGCAAAAGATTAAAGATTCCATTGCTGATCGTACAATTTATAAGGCTCACATGATCGCAGCCATTATGAGTGCCGATGACAACGTGGTGAATGTGACTTCATCCTTTACTGACCAGGTGCCGGCCGCCACCGAATTTCTTGTGCTGACATCCTTAACACTGACAGAATAATGAACGCCATTGCCAGCAACCTGCTCACCAAGTATCACCTGACCGTTTTCGGCCGCATATTCGCCGCAAGGATGGACGCATTGCCCGTGGTGAATACTTTGGTTTACTGCATGGAAACGGTGCCCGCTGATGCCCTGGATGCCCTCGCTGATCAGTTCCACGTAACCGGGTACGAAGGATATAAATTCTGCAGCACGGAGGATGAGAAAAGAGAGCTTCTGAAGAACTCCATCAAACTTCATGCAAAGAAGGGAACACCTTGGAGCATCAAAAAGGCATGTGAGATTGCGGGATTTCCCAATGTGACCTTTCAGGAAGGGGTTGGCAAGTATCTTGATGGTTCGTGGGTGCTTGACGGGACCACGACACTGGGATCGGAGGACTGGGCCAAGTTCATCGCCTTTGTGCCGGTGCCGAATCCTACGATGGTCCCACCGACCATCACGGCCAAGCTGACAAAAATTATCAACGAGTACAAGCCCGTGAGGTGTTTGCTCGACAGTATTGTTTACGTTTCAATCCATTAAGATATGACAAACTTCGCAGAATCAGGAACGTGGGATGGCGTTCGTAAATGGGAAACCGGTGACCAGGCACTTGCCGGGGGTGAGGGAACGCCCATGAACCTACCGCTTTCGCAACTTGTAAACAGAGATAACTGGATAAAGACTTTGATCAACCAGATCTGTATAGGAACCACGGGAATCCTTGGGACCCTTTTGGATGGAACGACCTGTGCCAACTTCTTCACGGACCAGCAGAACGACAACGAGGTAGCCACCACGGCCTTCGTGGAAACGGAGATCCTGCGGGGTGGAAGAAAGAATGTGATCCTGAATGGCGACTTCAGGGTGGCCCAGCGCAAGAATGCCTTTCATATTGCTTCCGGCAGTGCATTCTACACCCTTGACAGATGGTTTGCAGATTGCGGGGGAACGATAAAATCGGGAGACCTCACGCAGGAATTCGCGGTTCATCGCAGTGTGATCAAAGAGACCTACGCAGCATTGAAGGGAAGCTTCACCGGTGCCGGATCGCTGAAGATAAAACAGCGGATCCCCGGGGTGATGCATTTCGAAAATGGCAAATGCGTATTGTCGTTTGCTTTTCATTCGGACCAGGATTTCGACATGAACATCACCTTCTCGCAGATGCTCACGGCATCGCAGGTGACCGGATCGGCACACTGGTCGCACACCGAAGCAGTGGGTATTGCAACCGGGTTCCACTATTATCATGTGGTATTCACCCCGGCCAGCCTTTCCACCATCGACGACACCGACCTGGATGCCTCCAACTGCATCGAGATCTGTTTCAACATCAACACCTCGGATATTGTATTCTGGATGACTGAAGTACAACTACAGGGGGGCGAGCTCCCGGGAACCTTTGAGCAAAGGGACGATACCCTTGCATGCCTGGAATTTTATGAAGAAAAGCACCTGCATGAGAAGTGGGGTCAGGTGGACACCTACTCGGGACACAACCACTGGAGAAATCTCTATTTTACCCGAAAACGGATCGCTCCAAGGACCTCGCTGGACACGGTGACCTATTCACACCTTCAGAACCTCCAGGTGATCACAACCGACGAAAGCAGCCTTTTCTACCAGGTGGATGAGCCCACCATGAGCAGCAGCGGGTATGTGACCTGTGAAGTATCAACAAAAGTATTCATCGACGCAGAAATTTAAAGCCATGAGCATTACTCTCGTTTATTTAAACCAGTCGGGCAAGGTGAGCCCGAAGATACAGGTGAATGTCACCGCCATGAGTGACAAGGCCGTATTCACCGCCGCCGTGAATGAAGCGATCATCAACGGCCGGACCCTCGAAATGGTGGATGTTCTACAGGATAGCGACACTAACCAGTTCGTGAATGCCATTATACTCGGTATCGGTGCAGATTCAAAGATCAAAGCCATTGCCGGGAATTCGGTGTTTCCCACCTTCTTCCAGGCAGGGAGGCTTTACCAATATTTGGTGATCAAGAATAATACGAATGCCCCTATCACTGTGAATGCCGGCACCACCCCGGGAGGAACCGACCTTATCAACGGCCAGGATATTGCCGGAAACGGGATCACGGCCGTGCTCGTCAACTTTCCTGCGGAAGCCATCACCCCAGTATACCTGTGGTCGGCAGGCTGGAACGGATGCAATGTGAACCTTTCAACAATTTCGGATTCATTATGAAAAAGATCCTCCTGATTATTCTTGCCATCATGCCCGTGCTGACCTTCGCGCAACAACCGGGAAACTTCTCGAATATCTCTTTGACTGGTCCGGCGCCATCCGTGAAGACCAATAAGCTTTATGCCGTTGGATCGCACTTGTGGTGGAATACCTGGCGAATTGATACGGCCTATGGATCGAGCCTGGACACAAGCAAGGTTGCCACAAGGTGGTGGGCCGGGAGGGCGTTTGCGCCAATATCAACCGTTTCATTTCCCGGCTTAGGCACCGATCATAGCCATGCGGCTTATGGCGATCATTCCCATAGTGGAGTTTACGAACCTGTCATAAGCGCTGGAATATCGGCGCAATACTGGAGGGGGGATAAGACGTGGCAATCATTCCCTGCCATCCCCGACCTGACGAGTTATTACACCCGGCCAGAGAATCACACCGTATCACAGTATTATCGCGATCAGGTCATAACCCAGGGAACAAATTTATTCGATAAAACAAAGGCCACAGCCGGGTATTGGATGTACGAAGGCTCGCCCAGCGCACTCGGATCATTGTCGTATTCAGATTACATTTTCTGCACTCCCGGGCAGCAATTAACTATTTCGGACGGCGGTCATAGCTTCTGTTTTTTCGACATCAATAAGAATTATGTGTCGATGTATTTCCCGGGCAGCACGACCGCCACAACTCCGGCCAATTGCTACTATGTGGTTATCAATTATTTTACAGCCTATAAAGATTCTTTTCATGTCAGTTCAGGGGGAACACTTCTTGCATATGACGTTTTCAAATACACCATTAATAGTAATGTAGAGACTGCTGAAAAACTGCCATTGAAAACAACCCAGGCTGATGTTTCGGTGTTTCAAAGCACCTTAACCATCCATTCAAATCTGTTTAACCGGTTCAACGTAACGCCCGGGTATTATATCTCAAGTACCGGTGGGTTGTCGGCGGCGTCCACATATTGCGCCTCTGAGTATATCAAGATTTCACCATCCACTGTATACACGATTTCAGAAGCACAGCCGATGTCATTCTATGACATCAACAAAACCTTCGTCTCGACGATATCCGTTTATACAGGCGCTCCCTACGCCTTCACATCGCCTGCCGCGGCTCAGTATATCAGGATCTCGGTCGCCTATTCTACAGCTTCGGAAAATGCCGGAGATCCGGTAAGTCATTGTGTGCTGATGGCTGGAAGTTCGGCACCCGACGAGACATTGTACGGGTATACCTTGTCTGAAAAAAAGATTGATCACAATTTAAAACTGAAATTGTCGGACGCCTGGACCGCTTGGCTTCATGGCGACAAATTCCCGGTGGGGCTGTTTGGCAATTCAACTTATGATGGCGCACTGACAACTGGATGGGACATGGCGACCAATTCTCACTATTCTGCCGACGTTGCTGCCGGTGGGGTTGGTTTGGCAGATTGGCGACACCCTTATGCGTTTCCCTATGTGCTGGAGCAATACATTCAAGCCGAGACGGGTAATTCAAACGCAAGGATTTACAACATAGGATATTCCGGGGCCAGTTTTCCGAATACCAAATGGAATTTACCTCTATATTTTTCCGGTGCCTATTCGGATATGAAAATGTGCGGTATCGGGATGGGAATTAATGATCGGTGGAATTATACCAATGAGTATGATTTTGCCGTGGGGTTCCGCGCCGGTTTGATCTATGCTATAAACTACCTTCAGCAAATCGGGGTACAGCCGTTCCTTCTGACAACTATTGCGGTAGGTCAGGCCGGTACCAGCGACTATGACGGATCGTCGCACCCTTTGGTAAATACCGAGGCGATCAATGCCGTTTCAAATCGCATCAAACGGGATGTGGCAAAGGAGTACGGACTGGAACTGATAGACATTACAGAATTTACCGAAAAGGTATTAACTCACAGCCAGCATTCTCTTGCAAACTTAATGACCCTAGACTATCTACACGGAAAGGATACGACCTATAGGATACTTGGCGGGTACATTTTCTCGAAGATTTGTCCCCGGGTAGTGAACACGGGAAACGAAAATACCCTACTGCTTGGGTTGACCTGTCAGAACGCAAAGAGTGATTTCCCGTGGGGAAACTCGACCCTTACCACCAATTACACCAACTATTCAGGTCTATTCAAGGTTAAATTAAACACTACAAAATCAGGCACTACCAATATAAAGACTTACGATGTGGTTGTGATGAACAACAGCGATACGGCCTACAATGCAACATTCTATTCCGATTACGTGGCCGGAGACGCCACCTATGTTGTTGTTGACGGTGTTACTACACCCATTACATCCGCCGCTCAGTCGTTGGGTTCGCTGGATATTGGATTGCACACCCTGAAGGCTTATACTGGAGCAAGCACAATTGTTAAGTTTCAGGGGTTCAGATTATCGAAGCAGACAAAGTTTGTAGCCACCTCCGATTCCAGGTTATCCGATAGCAGACCCGCCAGCGATGTTTACGCATGGGCGAAGGCTGCAACACCTCCAGTTCCTTCAAGTCTTTCTGCCGGAACCTACACAATAACGGCCACCTATGCCAATACAGCAGGAACGGCCAATGGGCTTGCGTCGGGGAGTTATACCGTAACGGTATCCAATGCGAACAGTGCCGGAACCTGCACAGGGAATGCTGCAACCGTAAGCAATGGAGTTTACACATCGGACACAGCATCCCTGCTATTGAGCAGATTGCGCGCAGGTCACGATTATCAGCCAAAGGGGAGTTATGTAACCGGTACACCCTGGACGGGCATGGGGTATCTGACGACCACCGGCCTGGGAAATGTAGTAAACTACCTCCAGGTGAAAGCAGCAGACAGCAATAGCACTGCTACAGGAGGATATGTTTCACCTAAGGGTTTGGCGGCAAAAGGCTATCTGTCCAAATCCGACATTGACATCATAGCCTGGATCGGAATAGACACCACCAACATTTCCACAACTCCAACCTACTTTATTAAATACTCACAAGGGTACATCATTGACAGTATCATTTATTCAGTGGTACGCAACGCAGGAAGCCCTGACGTAACGGTTAAACTTTGGTATGGGTCAAACATCAACTCTGCCGGAACTGCCCTCGTAACAGCCGGAAATCAGGTAACAAGTTATGCAGGTCAAACGAAAACAGGAACCATAAACAATGCCACTATTGCAGCAGGTAATGTAATATGGGCAACATTCAGCGCAGTTGCGGTAAAACCAAAATCAATCTTCATCACTTTGAAAGGGCATAAAATATGAAACAATACTTGTTAGTTATCTTGTTTGCGCTTCCTTTTTTGGGATTCGGACAACTATACTACACTGCCCCAACGGTAAGCGGTGGCACCTCAGCTGGTGGATGGTCTCCACCTGCAATATGGGCTGATAGTTTGGGTGCAATAACGAATGCCACAATGGGGGCTGATGGATCAATAGGAACATCCGAGATACGAATACTTGTCAATACAAGAACTGCAAATAGATCATTTGCCTTTACCGTCAGTGCTGCCAATGGTTATACAGTAAAGTGGGGTCGTAAGGAGACTGCTGTAAATTACGCTAACAATGCTACCGCCGAACGGACTTATGACTCTACTAAATGTCAGACATATTGCCTGATTACAATTACCAAAACAGGAGCAGGGGCAATTACTGCGTTTACCGTTGCTAATACAACCACATTTGTGGCAACACAGGTGCAATATCCAACATACCTATGGGTGTCGGCTAATTATGTTGGGGTGGCCCCGATATTTTATACATCTTTGGTAAACTGTATTAATATTAATTCGGTTTTTTTAAAATCATGTACCTCACTTGGATCAAGTTGTTTTGTTTCCTGTTATACACTTCAAAGTATTACAATTCCTTCAGGTGTTACTTCACTTGGAAATAATTGTTTTAGTTCCTGCTATTCACTTCAAAATATTACAATTCCTTCAAGTGTTACATCAATTGGATCAAGTTGTTTTAGTTCCTGCTATTCACTTCAAAATATTACAATTCCTTCAAGTGTTACATCAATTGGAGCAAGTTGTTTTGTTTCCTGCTATTCACTTCAAAGTATTACAATTCCATCTGGCATTACATTAATTGGATCAAATTGTTTTAATTCCTGCTATTCACTTCAAAGTATTACAATTCCATCTGGCATTACATCAATTGGAGCAAATTGTTTTATTTCCTGCTATTCACTTCAAAATATTACAATTCCTTCAAGTGTTACATCAATTGGAGGAAGTTGTTTTAGTTCCTGCTATTCACTTAAATACCTAAAATATGTAGGTTCTATTACTTCCTCTACCGACTTTAGTACTGACTTCATGCAAAACTGTGAGCAGATTGATACCCTTAATTTCAAAGGAGTGAAAACTCAACGATTCGCTATTCAAGGAGGATCAGGAAAACTCAACCATCTCGGAGGTGCAAGTTACAACACGGGGATACGTACTGGAAACTTAAAGAATGATAGTGTTCCCATCCGACTTGATTGGACAAACAGCACGTTTGCCAACGGCACAGCACCTCAATTGAATATGTCCTACTGCAAACTCGACACCAACCAAATCAGGAGTATCATCAGGTGCTTACCTACCGTTGGTTCTGCTGGAAGTAATACGAAGCAGGTTACATTCACTGGATGCACCGGAGCCGCTGCATTGTCTGCCTATGCAATCGCTTTTGGCACAGCTAAGGGGTGGCAAATACTCCATTAAAATTCACAACCATGAAAACGAGACTCATCATAATTTTCATTCTGGTTTCAATATCCGTATTTTCACAGGGATTCTATAAGAGGGAAAAAGACCCACAGGGGAAATACCGGAACGATACCATTTCAGATACCTGTCATTACTCCGTCAACTTCACGGATAACGCCGTAGAGGGTGGATTATGGCGTTTGGATAAAAAGATGAAGAATACCTATACCTATCCAGTTCATGGATGGTGGTGGGCGGAGAGCGATGATCAGGCTCTAAGGTTATTGGGGTTGAGGAAGGAAAACTAACTTAAAAATAAATACTACCATGACAGCAGATCAGAGCGCAATTTTGTCTCATCCCATGACGATAGCAGTAGTTGTAACCATGTCGGGTGCCGTGGGCTGGCTTGTTTCACAGGTATTCCTGCTCACTAAAGATAATTCGACATGGAAGAAGTCCATACAGGCCATTGAGGATCTGCTGGCTCACGTAACCGAAAGGCAGGATAAAAATGATGATGCTGTGAATAAGGTTACGTCTGATCTGGCAAAATTACAGGGGGAGCATGAAATGATGAAAAATACCGGGAGGATGATCGCAAACCATAATTTTAAAAAAGAGCATTAAAAATTAATTTATAAGATAAGTATATGAAAAAAATCATTCTTTCACTGGCTATTCTCGTTGTTTCGGTCAGTGCAATGGCGCAGAGCTCGTTTACCCTCCAATACATCAATGACCATTATGCACAATCAATCATGAATGGCCTGAATCACTCTTTGGATTCACTCCATCAGCCATTGGTGACTGAATTAAGTGTCATCGGTGAAAAGATGGTTTATCTGGATTCCCTACATCAGGTGGATGTATTGGCGGTTGAAATTGTCATCAACAATGTTGTAAGTTACATTTATATGGGTTTTACAGTGGATCACGGCTATACGGATGGATGGGTGTGGTATGGGAATGGCGTGGCTGTGTACTGTGATTGTGCAGCACAAGGTTCGATATGTGCATTGTCGTGGGCCGGGGGTTCATTCCGTTGTGGATCATCGTCCATGTGCAGCACTTGCACTTTGATGGGTATGTATGTTTGGAATCAATAAATAAAAAAAATATGGAAACAAAACTTTCATTTGCCAAAGGCTGGATAGCCTTCTGGACATTTATCGCCGGACTGCTCCAGGATCAGGGAGACCGCGCATCAAGCAAGCGACTTACCTTGTTTGCCCTTCTCGCAATTTATTGCTATAACAGCCTCGCTTTCTTTCATACAGCGGCTGCGGATGTGAACATGCAAATCTACTGGGGGAACCTGGCGGCATTGTTAACTTTTGGCGGCTTCGTGGTGAGTGAATTTTTCAAACCACTTTCAGATGCGGGATTATTAAAGCCTATGCCGGGTGTTCCTGATTGCCCTTCGGTAAATCAGCCATCTGTAGTAAATCCAACACCCCAGCAGTAATGCAGGATGCCACCTCCAAGAGCGCCAGGATCCGGCAATACCTTGCCGAAAATCCCGAGCTAAACCCTTCGCAGCTTACCCGCAAGCTCATGGAGGAACTCCCGGCCGTGTTCACCAACAAGGAAGCTACCCGCACTCTGATCCGCAGGATTGTGGAAGGTGAAAGAGTTGAGCAGGGAAATGCTTACAGCTACAATGAATCGAAGGATGGCGCCACGGTGGAAGGTAAGTTTCAATCATCATCGGGAAGCAAGAAGCTGATCCTTGATGGCTTCCTTTCGCTTGCGCAGGTGGACCTTTCGGTATTCGATGTTGACAGATATACAATCAATGCCTGGGATGTAACCATGAAGCTGAAAAAGCCTACCGGGCATGTTCCAAAGACTTCGACCAACTACCAGGTGAAGGTGTGGCTGAAAAGAAAGTCACCCCTTGATATTGACAAGGAACAGATCCTGCTGGATATTACCGAGCAGGTAAAACAGTTTTCGCATCCCGTGCCGCTTTACAAATACCCACCTATTGCGGTCCCTGCCGAAAGAAATGTCTTTATTCCCTGCCTGTTTGATATCCATATCGGCCGGCTCAGTTGGAAGGAAGAGGTGCTGGTGGATTATGACCTGAAGATTGCCCGGGAAAACTACCTTCGGGGCTTCCATGCCCTGATCGGTCATTCGGTGGGGTATAAGATCGACAAGATTATATTTCCCGTGGGAAACGACCTTTTCAACTTCTCCATCCCTTTCCCATACGCCCAGACCGACAATGGCACTTATCAGGAATCGGATGGAAGGTGGCAGAAGGTATTCCGGATCGGGCAGGACCTGATCATCGAATCGGTGCAGATCCTTTCTTCCATCGCCCCGGTTGAAGTGGTGATCATTCCCGGAAACCATGATACCCTTCCGGTGTTCTTTCACGGTGAGCTGCTCAA
>Ga0118677_10004161_pt1 | contig 26653 bp, 22 predicted proteins | sample AliMusrvi5mmetaG_FD_86154 | JGI IMG/M metagenome (GOLD analysis project Ga0118677, IMG submission 86154) | reverse complement strand
GGTACATGCTTGCGCCGATGGTCTGGAAGAACTGGTTCAGGTCGTCGGTCGCCTTGCGGATGGATTCAACATTATCTGTGACCATCGCATCGCGCACTTTTTTGACGCCTTCCTCGGCCTTGGTCTTCATATCCGCCGGCACTTTGTCGGGGTTGTCGCGCAGGAATTTTTCAACGGCGTAGGCGGTGTTGTCACCGTGGTTGCGCACTTCAATCAATTCCTTGCGTTTGCGGTCTTCCTCGGCATGCAGTTCAGCTTCCTTTTTCATGCGGTCCACTTCAGTCTCTGATAGACCGGAGGAAGCCGTGATGGTGATATGCTGGCTGCGGTTGGTAGCCTTGTCGTTGGCGGTCACCTTGAGAATGCCGTTGGCATCAATATCAAAGGTGACTTCAACCTGCGGGACACCGCGCGGGGCCGGGGGGATGCCGTCAAGAATGAAACGGCCCAGCGATTTGTTGTCGGTTGCCAGAGGGCGCTCGCCCTGCAGGATATGAATTTCCACCTGGGTCTGTCCGTCGGCGGCCGTGGAGAAGGGCTGGCTGCGGCGGGTGGGGATGGTGGTGTTGCGTTCGATCATCGGGGTGGCCACGCCGCCCTGGGTCTCAACTGAGAGAGTCAGCGGGGTCACATCGAGCAGGAGAATATCCTTGACTTCACCGCCCAGCACACCGGCCTGGATGGCGGCGCCGATGGCCACGACTTCGTCGGGGTTGACGCCCTTATGCGGGTCCTTGCCAAATTCCTGGCGCACGGCTTCCTGCACAGCGGGCATACGGGTCATGCCGCCCACCAGCACCACTTCGCTGATTTCAGACGCTTTTAAGCTGGCGTCCGACAGGGCGCGGCGCACAGGGCCCATGGTGTTGTCGATCAGGTCGCGGGTCAGCTGCTCGAGCTTGGCGCGGGTCAGGTTCATCACCAGGTGCTTCGGGCCGCTGGCATCAGCCGTGATATAAGGCAGGTTAATTTCGGTCTGCATCACGGTGGACAGCTCAATCTTGGCCTTTTCAGAAGATTCGCGCAGGCGCTGCAGGGCCTGGCGGTCCTGGCGCAGGTCAATTCCGCTGCTCTTCTTAAATTCGTCAATCAAATAATCCATCACGCGGATGTCAAAATCATCGCCGCCGAGGAAGGTGTCGCCCGATGTCGAGCGCACCTGGAAAACGCCGTCGCCCACATCCAGGATGGAGACATCAAATGTGCCCCCGCCCAGGTCGTAGACCACGATAACTTCATTTTTTTTCTTATCCAGGCCATAAGCCAGGGATGAAGCCGTGGGTTCGTTGATAATGCGCAGGACTTCCAGGCCGGCAATCTTCCCGGCATCCTTGGTGGCATTTCGCTGGGCGTCGTTAAAATACGCCGGGACCGTGATCACGGCTTGGGTCACCGTTTCGCCCAGGAAGGCTTCTGCATCAGCCTTCAGCTTGGCCAGGATCATCGCCGACACTTCGGGCGGCGAATAATCTTTTTCATCCAGGGACACGCGCGCATCGCCGTTGGGAGCCTTGCTCACCCTGTAAGGCACGCGTTTCACCGTGCGCTGGACTTCAGAATCATCAAATTTTCGTCCCATAAAACGTTTAATGGAGAAAATTGTGTTTTCCGCGTTGATGATGGCCTGGTTGCGCGCCACGCGCCCCACCAGGCGCTCGTGGTTCTTGTTAACTGCCACGACCGACGGGCACAAACGTTCTCCCTCGGCAGTTGAAATGACGACCGGTTCGCCGCCCTGCATGACTGCCACAACTGAGTTTGTCGTACCTAAATCAATGCCTATAATTTTTCCCATAGTATCCTCCTATCGAGCTACTCGCACCAGCGCCGGTCGCAATACGCGGTCGCCGATCAGATAACCTTGTTGAACAACTTCAATAATCTGCCCGCTCTGGTGATCCGGGCTGTCTTCGTGGGTAATGGCTTCATGGCGGTTGGGGTCAAAATCGCCTTCAACCTGCATGCGCGTCACCCCGCTTGCTTCGACCAGGTTGACCATCTTGCGGTAAACCAGTTCCATACCTTCCGCCCAGGCCGTGGCTTCGCCGCTGGCCGGGCGCATTTTAATCGCGCGGTCCATATCATCCAGAACCACCAGGAATTTTTTAATCGTTGCCCCGGTGACATTCTGGGTGAGGGCTTCCTGTTCGCGTTCGATGCGCCGCTTGTAATTGTTAAAATCGGCGCGCTCGCGCTGCCAGGATTCCAGGTTCTCGCTCGCCTGCTTGCGCAGGGATTCAACTTCCTTTCGCAGCTCTTCCAGGTTCTCGGAAGGCGCAGGAATTTGTGCTTCAGTTTGTGAGGCTGTTTCAGGCTGGGGGTTAACCAACTCTTCGGCAGCCATTTCGTTTTTTTTCTCTTTAGCTTTCATGCCTCTCACCTTTATTCTGTTTACATCCTTGCGAATGCCATCACACTTTCAGCATGCCGCACTCTCGCAGTGGGGCACACTCAGAGTCTTTGCGTGTTACTCCACCAGCGAATCGGTCACCAGGCTGCTGAGCAGGCCGGAGAGAAAGCGCACGGTGGAAATGGTTTTTCCATAAGACATGCGCTGGGGGCCGAGGACGCCCAGTGCGCCGGTGGCCTGGCCGGGTTTGCCGTAACGGCCCAGCACCATCGAAAAAGGCCGCAGTTCTTCCCAGGTGCCCTCGCCGCCGATAATCACCTGCACCCCGCCCACGCTGCTGGCCGTGGCGCTGCGCTCGAGCACGTCCTGCAGCAGCGAACGTTCTTCGAGCACCTTCAGGGCGCGCCTTCCTTCTTCATTGCCCGAAAACTCGGGTTCCGACATCATATTGGTCAGGCCGTCGAGGAAGACTTCACCCGTATTGCTGTCTGCGGCGCGCATTTCATCAATCATCCAGCCGAGGACATCCTGTTCAAGGCGCTGGACCTGTGAACGCAGGGCAACCAGCTCGTCGATATTCATGCCGGCGCTGATCAGGCGCACACGGTCAGCCGTATTGGAAAGGCGCTCCTGGCTGAGCGGCTCGCTCAGGTTAATCATGCGCTGGCGCACTTCACCGCCGAGCAGCACTACCACCATCAAAATCTGCAGGCCGCGCGTCGAAACCAGTTCGATATGCTTGACGCGCACCTTCTCGGAATGCGGCAGGGTGACCAGCGAGGCAGCATGTGACTGGCTGGCCAGGATGGAAGCAGCCAGTTTCATCCATTCGTCCACATCGGGGCGGGTCTGGTAAAATTGGTGGCTGATCATGTGGCGGGTTGAATCGGGCAGCTCGGTCTGGCGCAGCAGCCGTCCAACAAAATAGCGGTAACCCTCCTCGGTGGGCACGCGGCCGGCCGAAGTATGCGGCTGGCGCAGGTAGCCCATTTCGGTCAGGGCGCCCATTTCATTGCGCACGGTGGCCGGGCTCATCTCAAGCTGGTAATTATCAACCAGGTTTTTGGACCCAACCGGCAGGGCGGTGCGAATGTATTCGTGCACCACCAGGGTCAGAATAAATTTTTGCCGGTCACTCAGTTCCATCTCGACCTTCCTTTTAGCACTCTCGATCTTCGAGTGCTAAACCAACGTAATTCATGATACCATGCCGCAAAGGCAACGTCAAGCGGGTTAAAGGCTTTCTGATAAAAATTTTATATTTCATTAACACGCCGTTTGTATAACCCGGCGGGAGAAAAAAGCCGCAATGGACTGGAACTTTTATTCCAGCGTGAAATAAAACACAGCACCCTTGCCGCTTTGCGACTCGGCCCAGATGCGCCCGCCGTGGCGTTCAATGATGCGTTTCGCCATGGCCAGCCCGATGCCCATGCCTTCAAATTCATCCGCCCGGTGCAGGCGTTCGAAGATGCTGAAGATTTTTTCCGCGTACTGCGGGTCAAACCCGATGCCGTTGTCGCGCACAAAATAGGCCCCGTCCTGCCCGCCCACTTCAATTTGCGCCTCCGGGCATGATTCGGTAAATTTGACCGCATTCTCAAGCAGGTTGGCGAAGACAATCTGCAGCAGGTCGGGGTCGGCGCGGCAGGGCGGAAGGTCGCCAATCGTGAAATAAACCTGGCGCGCCGGGGGTAATGTACTCTGCAGCCGGCTTACCACTTCCCGGGCCAGGCTGCAGGCATCCACTTTCTGCCGGCATACGACCTGGGTGCGCAGCTGCATATAATCCATCAGGCCGTCAATCACCTGTCCCATGCGTTTGGAGCCCAATTTCACCCGGTTGACGGCATGGCGGCTTTCCTCGTCCAGCTGGAGCGCCTCGTTTTCATCGAGCAAATGTGAATAACCCGCCATGGCGCGTAACGGTGTGCGCAGATCGTGGGCCATTGTGCGCACCAGGGTTTCAAGCTCATCATTGGCTGCCTGCAGTTCGGCTGTACGCTCGAGCACCCGCTTTTCAAGCTCCGCCTGGGCAGCCTGCAGGGCTTCTTCTGCGCGCCTGCGCTCCGTGATATCACGCGCCGCAGCAAACACACCGATCACCTCGCCGGCCGCATCGCGGTAGACGCTGGCGTTATAGAGCACAGCATAACAGCGCCCATCGCGGCTGCGAATTTCCAATGGGTAGTCGTGCACAACGCCCTCCCGAAACACGCGCTGGTATCCGGCGCGCGCCAGGTCGGGCCGGGTGAAATAGTCGGAAAAATCCGTGCCAACCAGTTCTGTGCGGCGGTACCCTGTGATCCATTCAGTCGCAGCATTCACATCCGTGATCTGCCCGTTGGGTCCAATGGTTACCAGGGGGTCGAGGCTGGCTTCAATTAAACTGCGGTTGTAGTCGTTGGCCAGGCGCAGCGCTTCTTCAACCCGCTTGCGTTCGGTGATGTCGCGCGCGGCGGCAAAGATGCCAATCACCTTGCCGGCCGAATCGCGGTAGACGCTGGCGTTGTAGAGCACGGAGTAGACCTGTCCGCCGCGGTGGCGGATTTCGAGGGGGTAGTCGATCACCGCGCCTTCCCGAAAGACTTGCTGGTATCCGGCGCGGGCCAGGTCGGGCCGGGTGAAATAATCAGAAAAATCCGTGCCGACCAGCTCTGCACGGCTGAGCCCGGTGACGGCTTCCGTGGCCGCATTGACATCGGTAATTTGCCCGTTGAGCGCGATGGTCACGAGCGGGTCAAGGCTGGCTTCAATCAGGCTGCGGTTGTAGTCGTTGGAAAGGCGCAGCGCGCCTTCAGCCTGTTTGCTTTCGGTGATGTTATTAATCAGGGTAACAAAAATATCCTTTTCAGAGCTGTAAACCGAAACCGACAACCAGATTTTTAGCGACTCAATATAACTTTCAAGTTTTTCAGGCCGGCCGGATAAAGCCACCCTGCCGTATATCTCCAACCATTCAGGGTGATCTGTTTTTATCCCCGGAAGGATTTCGGTTACCCGTCTACCAACCACTTCTTTCAAGCCGGTCAGTTTCTCAAAAGCCTCGTTGACTTCAAGGTAGATAAAATCCGACGGGACGTTGTTTTCAAAGAGCATTTTACAACAGGCATATCCCAATTGGGCATTCCAGGCAAAGGACTCCCCCTGGTTGGGCAGCGCTGCTTTTTCCTGCCGATTGTTGGTTTGCACATGCTGCAGTTCAGCCAGGCGGCGGCACAATTCAGCCAGTTCATCTTCAAGTTTCTTAAAGGGTTTCTGCGATAAATCAGTCATGCTGTGTCCCGCAATTCTGGATGAGCCCCAAAAACATATGTTTTCCACAATACCCGGTAAAACCCTGCGGACAGGTGTATTTATTATAGCATTTTCAGCTCAGGACAAATGATTGGATCATTGGGAATCGCCGTGATCGGGTGTAGATGTCATGAGATACAGCCTTCACCACGGGAATTCCCAAAGAACCTTAATATCTCCAACTGGAGACAGAAAAGATTATAATCAAAAAAGTTTTGACCCATTTTACCCGGAGGAATGATTGTTATGGCTGATCAACCGATTTATATCCCTGTGGATATGCTGCAAAATTTTATGGTGGACGTGCTGGCCGGAGTGGGCGTGCCGCGCTCTGAAGCCGAAACTGCCGCCGAGGTGCTGATTTCATCCGATTTGCGCGGGGTTGAATCACACGGCGTGGGACGGTTGAAGATGTATTACGACCGCATCCGCGCCGGAACGGTTAAACCCGCTTCGGAATTCGAAATTGTGCGTGAAAGCCCGGCCACAGCCCTGGTGGATGGGCATTACGGCCTGGGGCATGTGATTGCCAGACGCGCGATGCAGATGGCGATCGACAAGGCGCGTATCTGCGGCATGGGCTCCGTCGCCGTGCGCAACTCGACTCATTTTGGCATCGACGGTTATTACCCCCTCATGGCTGTAGCTGCCGGGATGGCCGGGATGAGTTTCACCAACGCGCGTCCCTCGATCGCTCCCACCTACGGGGTAAAACCCATGCTGGGCACCAACCCCATCGCCTTTGGCGCGCCGACTGACGAAGAATGCCCCTTCCTGTATGACGCTGCCACATCCATCACCCAGCGCGGCAAGATTGAAGTGGCTGAGCGCGCCGAAAAGCCCGTACCCGAAGGCTGGGTCATCGACCAGCAGGGCGGGTTCGTCACCGAACCGACAGAGATTTTACACGGCTTTGACCAGGGCATCAACGCCCTGCTGCCGCTGGGCGGCGCAGGCGAAACGCTGGGCGGCCACAAGGGTTACGGCCTGGCGACCATGGTGGAAATATTCTCGGCCTCCTTCCAGACCGGCGCGTTTTTGTACGGGACCTCGGGCTTCGACAGCCAGGGCAATAAAACACCGCTGGGTGTGGGCCATTTCTTCATGGCAATCAACATTGAAGCCTTCGTCCCGCTGGATGAATTTAAGGCCACCACGGGCGCCATCCTGCGCGAACTGCGCGCTTCGACCAAAGCCCCGGGACAGACGCGCATCTATACGGCAGGCGAAAAGGAACTTGAAAACGAAAAACGCGTGCGCATCCAGGGCGTGGCCACCAACCGCAACCTGCAGAAGGAAATCAAGGCCATGCAGGCCGGCCTGAACCTGGAGCAGTACCATTTCCCATTCTGACACCTGCCAAAACCGCTTAAAGAAAAGCACGCCCCCGTCCGGGGGCGTGCTTTTCTTTAAGGTTTGTTCCATTAAAGCCCGAATGCTTATACGGCGCGCTTTAAGATTTTAAACACATCTGACCGGCGCAGTTTGACAAAATTGCCCAGGGTGTGTGTGTCCGACTGGGTGGCCTTCTCGGCCATTTCCTCAAGCCGGTCAATGCCAACATTCATTTCAGAAAGGCGCGTGGGCATTCCAATCGTTTTGAAAAAGGCTTCATGCCTGGCAATTCCCTCGAGGGCGGTCGTTTCAGGATTCCAGACGTTGTTATCCACGTTCCAGATGCGCGTGGCAAACTGGACAAAACGGGCAACATCGTGCCTGTAAACATACTTCATCCAGGACGGGAAAACAACTGCCAGCCCGGCGCCGTGAGCCACATCATAAATCCCGCTGATTTCATGTTCAATGTCATGCGAAGCCCAATCGCCAACGCGCCCGGTGTTGAGCAGGTTATTGTGCGCAATCGTTCCCGCCCACATCACCTCGGCCCAGGATTCATAGTTATCGGGCTGCGCCAGCACGCGCGGGATGTGGTGCACCACGGTTTTTACCGTGGCTTCGATCAGGCGGTCGGTGAATTCCACGCCGGGCGTATTGGTGAAATAACGTTCCATCAGGTGCGCGATGATATCGGCGGCCCCGCAGGCCACCTGGAATTTGGGCAGGGTATAGGCCAGTTCCGGGTTGAGGATTGAAAAGCGCGGATAAACCAGGTCGGAGCCAAAGGAGCGCTTATACCATCCGTCTTCATTGGTGATCACAGATCCCGCGCTGGCTTCGCTGCCTGCCGCGGGGATGGTCAGGATGGTGCCGATGGGCAGCGCTTTTTCAACCGCGGCTTTACCGGTGAAAAAATCCCACACATCACCGCTGTAGGGCACACCGGCGGCGATGGCTTTGGCCGAATCGATCACGCTGCCGCCCCCCATTGCCAGGACCATGTCCAGCTTGTGCTCGCGGCAGAGCTGGATGCCTTCACGCACCAGGCTGAGGCGCGGGTTGGGTTTGACCCCGGGCAGTTCCACGAAGTGGACCCCGGCCGCTTTCAAGGATGCCGTCACGCGCTCGTAAAGGCCCGTCTTTTTTGCGCTTTCGCCGCCGTAATGCAGCAGTACCTTTTTGCCCCAACGCAGTGTTTCGGCGCCCGCCTGGTTTTCAGACCCTTTTCCGAAAATAATGCGGGTCGGGTTTTGAAATACAAAATTTTCCATACAGTCTCTCTCCTTGATTTTAAGGTTAATCGTCGAACTCCAAAAATGCGCCAGGACCGCGCCTGCGAAGGCGCATCCCGTCTTAAATGATACCACGCTCAACAACTCTAAAACCCGCGCAGTTTATCCCGGCTATTTTAAATATCCGTTGCGCGGCGGGCATTTTCTGCGGCAGAATCACCCGCAATTCCAGCGCCAACGATGATAATCCGATCGCCGGATTCAATCGCCGATACCGCCACGGTATCATCGATTTGCATCTGTTCAAAGGAGGCTTTATCAGCGCCGCAGACCGGGCATTTATCCGCTGCTTCGTCGCCATAATGAATATAACCGCATATCGGGCAAATCCATGCTTTTGGTTTGGATGGCGTGCTCTTCATATCCTTCCTCCTCGTTTTTTGTCAATCATCCGGACGGGTTAGACCAGTTTTTCCCTCAATTTCGCGCTGGCAAAATCCATCAGCGCCACAACGGCCACGATAAAAATGATCACGGTCCCGGCCTTATGGTACTGCAGGCTGCCGAAATAGGTGGAAAGGGTCAGGCCAATGCCGCCGCCGCCGGCAAAACCAATGATGGTGGCCATGCGGATGTTGATGTCCCACTGGTAAATCAGGTAGGAGACAAAGGGCGGAACAATTTGCGGTAGGATGGCGTAATTAATCATCTGCAGGCGGTTGGCGCCGGTGGCATTAATCGCTTCAATCGGGCCGCCGTCGATATTCTCAATCGCTTCAGAGAAAAGTTTGCCGACCAGGGCGAAAGTGGTCACTGCCAGGGCCAGCATGCCGGCAAAGGGACCAATTCCAACCCAAAAAACAAAAATGGCCACGTACAGCAGGGCTTCGATCGAGCGCAGCACATTAAACAGGGAGCGGGTAATATAATACAGCCAGAATAAAACCCGGCTTTGCCCGGTGAGGTTTTTTGCTGCCAGGAAGCTGGCCGGAAGGGCTGCCAGGGCGCCCAGCGTGGTGGCCAGCAGCGCCTGGAGCACGGTCGTGATCATCTCCTTGATCACCACATCCAGCACGGGGCGTGAGAAATCAACGTTGATAAAATCCAGCAGCAGGCGGCCAAAGGTTTCACCGGGTTGAAAAAGGTCTTTCAGGTTGATCTCGGTCACGTTCCAGCAGTAAACAAAAACAACAATGCCCGCCAGAACCAGCACCCAGCGGCGCAGGGTATGCAGGGGCGGCGTTTTTATTGCCGCGGGCGGCTGGTCCCTGAGGATGCTGGCGCGCCAGCGCGCGCTGATGGTATCCACGAGGATGATCACCACCGCCACCGCCCACAGGGCTGCGGCATACTGCTGGTAGGCGCCCATGCGAATGGTTTCCAGCACGAAAAAGCCAATCCCGCCTCCCGCCACAAAACCCACCACCGTAGCCGAGCGCATATTGATATCCCAGCGCAGCAGGGTGTAACCCAGGAAGGATGGAATGACCTGGGGAATGATGGCGTAACGGATGACCTGCAGCAGGTTTGCGCCGCTGGCGGTCACGGCCTCCACCGGTCCCGGGTCGATATGTTCAATTTCCTCCGAATAGAGCTTGGCCAGGGCTGCCATGGAATGGATGCTCAGGGCAATTACCCCGGCAAAAGAACCCAACCCCACCCAGACGATGACGATCAGCCCCCAGACCACGGTGTCGACCGCACGCATGATATTGAGCAGGGTGCGCATGACATAATAGACCGCGTTCCCGCCCGGCAGGCGCGACATGATATTGTGCGCGGCCAGGAAACTGAACGGGATGGCCAGGAGGGTGGAAAAGAGGGTCGCCATCAAGCCGATGGCAATCGTCTCAACCAGTTTACCGGTGACAACCCGCTGGGTTTCATCCAGCTGGGGGGGAGACATCCCCAGCCAGACGCGCCAGTCCGGGGGCGCCTGGCGCGGCAGCCTGCCAAAGATATCGCCGACATTATCGCTGAATTGCACAACCTGGGCTGGCTTGCCCGTCAAACGGGCGCTGATGCTGGTCCACAGGCAGGTCCAATCACAGGGCTGCAGTTCGCCGCCGCCGTTATTAACCGCGAAAAAGTCGGGGTTGACCAGGTCTGACGCCACTTTTTGGGCATCTTCAAACCGGCTGACCAGCCTGTCAGGTTTGACATCGGTCACCACCCAGGCCAGGAAATAGAGGATGACGGCAGCAAACAGCACCCCCGGCAGCACGCTGGCATCCCGGCCGGCGGAAATGCGGCGCGCATCGAGCACATTCCAGGCCCAGAAACACAGGAAAGGCAGCCATAACCAGCTCGTGGTCAACCCGGCCGCGGAAACCTGCCCGATATTAAACGTATCCAGCGCCCACGAGACCATAAATCCCAGGATAATGGCCGTGAACAGGATGGTCAGGCCGCGCCAATGGCTTTTTAACCTGAACTGGCCCAGGCCCGGAAGCAGCAGTGAAAGCAGCCAGGCCGGGGGGCCGGAAGCACGCGAAGAAGGTGACAGTCTCACGCCCATAAATTCCGCCGGTTACACAATGGAGATCCGTTCAGCTTCCTGCCCATAAATCGCCTTAAACTGGGCATCGTCAATATCTTTGGGCAGGCCTTCAAACACAAGGTTGCCGTCCTTGAGGGCAATGGCGCGCGTGGCATAGCGGTGGACCAGGTCGAGGAAGTGCAGGCTGCACAGCACGGTGATGCCGCGTTCCTTGTTAAGCTGTTCGAGGTATTTCAGGATGGTATGCGCCAGCACCGGGTCGAGCGAGGCCACCGGTTCATCGGCCAAAATCAGTTTGGGCTCCTGCATCAGGGTGCGCGCAATGCCCACGCGCTGCTGCTGGCCGCCCGAGAGTGAATCGGCGCGCACAAAGGCCTTGTCCGCCAGTCCAACCTGTTCAAGGCTCGCCATGGCCAGTTCGCGGTCGGCGGGCGGGATGATCTGGAAGAGACTCTGCAAGGTGTTCAGGTATCCCAGGCGGCCCGAAAGCACATTGGTAAAAACGGACGAGCGTTTAACCAGGTTAAACTGCTGGAAAATCATCCCGATCTGGCGCCGTATTTTGCGGATCTCACCTCCCGAGGCCCCGGTGATATCCATGCCGTTCCAGGTGATGCTTCCCGAAGTGGGTTCGACCAGGCGGTTGATGCAGCGCAGCAGGGTCGATTTGCCCGAACCGCTTAACCCGATGACCGCCAGGAACTCCCCTTCGGGCACTTCAAAACTGACCCCGTTGAGGGCCTGGGTTCCATTGGGATAAACTTTATGCAGGTCTTTAATTTTTAACATGTCAATTCAGCCTGGTTAAATGATCTGTAATTTTTTTGATTGGACTGTAAATCTGGCCCTTTGGGATTTCCCGTGGTGAATTTCGGGGCTGTGCCCAAAAACACCCCACATATCGACTGCCTTTCGCAGAAATTTCCGGTGAGCCGTTAAGTTAAGCACAATTATAAATTAAAAAACCTGGCAGGCCCTCATGGAACCTGCCAGGTTTGGGGTCAATCAAAACAGGTATTTATTTCACCAGGGTGGCAGGATCCACACCGGCAGTTTTGAGCAGCTTGGCAAAATCGTCATAGAAGGACGCGTCGATTTTCTGGAAACCATTGATGGTATAGAGGCTGGTCAGAACAGCAGCGCCGCCCTTATCTGCAGCCATGGCGGTCAGGCCATCGACCACGGCACCCTTGATTTTGGGGTCGAGGTCCTTGGTGACCTGCACGCCGTCATTCGGAATTTTGTCGGTGACGGCAAATGCGGCCACTTTGTCGGAAATATCCGGGTACTTGGCAGCCAGGTTGGAAGCCTGGTCGGTGAGCACATCAATGAAGGTGACGCCCGCATCGCAGTCGCCCTTGTAAACCGCCACGGCCACGTTGGGATGGGATCCGGCATTCTGGGTGGCTTTGAGGTCCTTGTCAGGGTCAATGCCGTTGGCTTTGAAGATGATGCGCGGAATGATGTAGCCCGAGGTGGAATTGGGATCGACAAAGCAGAAGGATTTTCCCTTCAAGTCTGCCAGGGCTTTAATCCCGGAGTCTTTTTTGGCAATGAACTGGCCCTTGTAATAAGCGGTCATTTTACCGGCATCGGCCTTATCGGGATCGATGCTGTTGGTATTGTACTTGCGCAGGTTGGCCAGCACAGGCACCACACCGTATTTCTGTTCGGCAAGCAGCACAGAGAAGGTGTTCAGGAAACCGACCTGGGCCTTGTTGGCGCCCATGGCTTCGATGGAAGCGCCAAAAGTGGTGCCGACTTCGATCTTGAAGGATAAGCCGGTCATTTTTGAAAGGCAGTCGGCAATGGCGGTGCCGGCTTTGGTAATTTTGCCGGTATCGCCCGAGGGAACGAAGGTCATCACAATGGGTTTATCGGGTGAACCCAGGTCGCCGGCTGCAACGGTGGGTGCATTGGCCAGTTTGTCGCAAACCGGGGGAATGGCGGTGGCGGCCTGGGTGGCGGCAGGCGCAGCCGGGGCGGCAGGCGCAGCGGGCGCAGGGGTTGCGGCAGGGGCGCAGGCTGTAAACAACATGGCCAGCATTAAACTGGCGAACAACAAAACTTGAAGTGTCTTTTTCATATGTTATCTCCTCTTGGTTTGATTTTACCCTACAAATTCCCTCAACGAAGTTAATCATAAATTAACATCAGGTCAAAAACAAGGATAAATATTCCTGAAAAGCACGGCAAAACGGCGCAGCAGACTATGCCAGCGTCCAGCCGCCGTCAATCATCAAGGTCGCCCCGGTGATCAGCGCCGCGCCAGGAGACGCCAGGAAAACAACCGGACCGGCCACATCTGCCGGGTCGCCGATATGCCCCAGGGGAATGCGCTCGATCACCGATTGGCGGAAGGCAGGGTCGTCCAGCCACTTTTTGGTCCCGGGCGTCTCAATGAAGGTGGGGGCGACGGCATTGACGTTGACCCGGTAAGGCGCCCACTCGAGCGCAAGGCATTTCGTCAGGTGTGAAATGGCGGCTTTGGTCATGCAGTACACCGATTCGGTTGGCAGGGCAACCGAACCGGCCTGGGATCCAATATTGATGATGCGCCCGTCGCGTTGGGCGATCATAATTTTGCCCACCGCCTGGCATGTAAAAAAAGTCCCTTTCAGGTTAACCGCCAGGGTTTCATCAAAATCGCGTTCGCTCACTTTTTCGGCCGGGTTGGCAGCGCCAATGCCGGCGTTATTAACCAGAATGTCGATATGTTTAAAATAGGCGTGCCCCTCAGCCACTGCGCTCTGAATTTCATCCATGCGGGACACGTCCATTTGCACGGGCAGCGCCTGGCGCCCCATCCCGCGGATCTGTTCTGCCAGCTCGAGACCGCTGGATTTTTCACGCAGCCCGAGGATGATATCAGCCCCTGCCTGGGCCAGCGCCAGGGCACAGGCGCGCCCGATTCCCCGTGCCGAAGCGGTGACAAGCGCCACTCTTCCTTTTAAAACATTTGAAGCTGGTTGGATGTCCATGTGTTTCTCCCATTTACCAATTTTATGTTTTCTCTCGGGTGAGAGATGATAACAGGATTATAGTTCAGGGGAGGGTATAAATTAAGCAAGGCCCGTCACCGCCAACCCGGCCAGGTTTACTTCGTCACCAGAAACACCGAAGTGAGGGCCTGTTGGGAACCATCTTTCAGGCTGGAATCACTTAATTCCAGGCGAATGGCGCTCCCTGATGCTATGGGTGGAATTCTTATTGTATTTTCAAAAGCAACTTTCACACCTGGTCTGCCGGCCTTTAGCGGGAAAGGCCCTTCAGCCAGTTTTTTACCATTCTCATCATAAATCCGGTAGAGCAGGTTTTTCTCCAACGGGGCAATGGACATCGTGCCCGTGACTTTAACACTGCCTTTAACTTCGGCCTGGCCTGCCGGGCTGCTGATGTTAATCGTGCGGTCCTGCCCATCGGGTGTTTTTGAGACCAGGCGTGTCAGAACCAGGTCGCCAGATACGATCTGGTAGGTTTCAATCACTGGCAGGGTGGGGTTAACCATGGCGTCTGCGGGGCCGTGGATCAAAGCATCCAGGATAATCTGGCCGTCTTTAATGGAAAGCCCGCGGATTTTGGGGCGGTCGTCAACCAGGGCTGTCCCGGCCTGAACCGGAACACCACCCTTGAGGGTGACAGCAATCAGGGAGACAAACACGCCCGATCCCCCGCCATTTTCACCCAGCAAAACAGCGCCTTCAATCTGCCCGTCCTGGTTTAAATCACCGAATGCCATTTGCGGCAGCATCTGCACCAGCAGGTAATCGGCCCCTGTGCCTGCCTCAAATTTTCCGTCGCGCAGGGTGATGGTCTTGTTATAGTTGGGGGCCGTAAACGTGCTGTTTTTAAGCACTTCCTGCAGGGCCGCCGTATCCTGTGCATCCTGCGACGGCTCAACGCCGGGTTGGAGCGTGATCTGCTCGACGGCGGTGACTGCCGGCAGAGATGGGGTGGCTGAAGCGGTAGGGTAGGGCATGGGGGAGGCAACCGGACCAGGGCTGGCGCCGGGTGAAACACCGCAGGCTGCCATAGAGGCCAGTACCAGCAAAGAGAAGATCGGGAAAATGGGTTTCATTATCAGTCGCGATTCAGGGGGATTAAATAAATAGGATCCTGTATTTATTATACCAACAGCCCCACTCCAGACAACATTGGAGTGGGGCTGAATCGGTCGAATCATTAAAAGTGATACAACTCAACTGGATTTACTGGGTAAATATTCAGCGATGCGGTTGGCAATCTTGCTTTCAGTCATGGAGTGCAGCCAGATGCGCCCGGGGCCGCGCAGGGTGGCCAGGAACAGGCCTTCACCGCCAAAGAGAATATTGGTCACGCCCTTGATCATTTCAATATCAAAGGCAACTGTGTCTTCAAACATGGCCACATGCCCCGGTTCCACCTTGAGCACCTGGTTGGGCTGCAGGTGATATTCAACCGCATCCCCGTCCAGCTCGGCAAAGGTCATCCCCGGCCCGGTCAGTTTTTGCAGGATAAACCCTTCACCGCCGAACATGCCTGCCCCCAGTTTGCGGGTAAAAAAGATGTCGAGAGTGACGGATTTTTCCGCGCACAGGAAAGCGTGGCGGTGCATGATTACCGAACGCCCGGGTTCCAGTTCAATCGGTAAAATCTTGCCGGGAAAATCGGTTGAAAAAGCCACCTGCCCGGCGCCGCCAACGGCGCTGAAATCGATGATAAAAGCCGATGCGCCCGAAACTGCGCGTTTAAACATGCCGCCCAGGCCGCCGCTGGTCTTGGTGGTCATATTAATCGCCGCCGTCATCCACGACATGGCCCCGGTGTCGGAAAAGACCACCTGGTTGGGTTGCAGTTCGGCGATCAAGACCTGCTGTATGGTTCCAAGAAGATGGTATTTCATGCCGGCCCGCGATACACCGCTGACCTCAGGGGGGGTAGGAAGATCCGGAATTGTCATGTTTTTCTCCTTTTCATCACTCGTGTTTATCTATTGATTAAATATTTTTGGTTCCACAGGGCGGTTTAAAACGCGCTGACTGCAGGGATGATTTCCCTGGCGAAGGTCTCAAGCGGCTTAATATTCTGCACGTTGGGCATGTTGAAGATCGCCTGCTGGATCCCCAGTTTGGCGAGGGAACGGCATTGTTCGATCACGTCCGCGGGGCTTTGTTTGCCCGGCGCCAGGTTTGCCGTGCCCAGCGTGGTTTTCTCAATTTCAGCATAATCCCGTCCGGCTGTTTCACAGTGGCGCTTGAGCACATCCAGCTTGGCGGCCAGCGCGTCATCGCCGATGCCCGCAAACAGGTTGCAGGCGTTGGCATACTGGGCCACCAGGCGCAGGGTTTTCTTCTCACCGGTGCCGCCAATCAGGATCGGTGGGCGGGGTTTTGAAAGCGGCTGCGGGTTGCACAGGGTTTCGGCAAGCTGGTAATATTTGCCCTGGTAAGGCCCGTTGTTATCCGACCACATCTGCCCGGCAATTTGCAGGGCCTCTTCCAGCCTTTCAAAACGCTCCTTGATCGGCGGGAAAGGAATCCCCAGGCCGCGCGATTCGCGCTCATTCCAGGCTGCGCCGATGCCGAGGTAGGCCCGCCCGCCGGAAAGTACATCCAGGGTGGAGACGGTTTTAATCAATATCCCCGGGTGGCGGTAGATCACACCGGTCACCATCGTGCCCAGTTTGACTTTTTGGGTGAGACCTGCCAGGTAGGAAAGCGTGCTGTAGCCTTCGAGCATATCGTCTTCCGCCGGGCCAAGGCCCGACGCGGGGTTGCGGTCACCAATCTGGAAGAAATGGTCCATCACCCACAGGCTGGTGAACCCGCCCTCGTCGGCTGTGTGCGCAATCTCAGCCAGGTTGCGAGCCATATCGGCCGGTCCGCCCGGCCAGGTAAAGTTCGGTACTTGCAGTCCAATTTTCATATCGTCTCCTTTTTAAGCTTACCTTTATCAACACAGGATGATTAACCCGAAAATTCACAGGATCGCATGAATATGATCCATTATATCGGTTACACAAATCGATATCAAGCAGCAGTATGGCGGTTCATTGGAGATTTCCGGGGTAATGGCTGTATCTGTGGAGCTTGTAGGTTCGAATGGTGTGCTGTATGATGGGTGAAGCGGTATACAAGGAGATGATGATGATTTTTCCCAACGTAAGCGGTTCTAACCTGCTCAGGCAAAAAATGGTTTTGCCTCAGGATTTTAAAGGTAAGTTAAACCTGGTATTTGTGCCTTTTCTGCAGTGGCAGCAGATGGAAGTCGATTCCTGGGGGGCGTTTATCCGCCGGTTGGAAGATGAGCACGAGGGTTTATATTATTACGAGCTGCCCACCATTCAAAAGCGCAACAGCTTATACCAGATGTTCATCAACGAAGGTATGCGCGCCGGGATTCCCAACCCGACCACGCGCGAACGCACGATTACGCTCTACCTGGATAAATCATCTTTTCAACAGGCCCTCGAGATGGGGGATGAAGATCATATCTACATTATGCTGGTAGAGCGCGCCGGGAACGTGATTTTCCGGGCCAGAGGGGCCTTCACCCCGGAATCAGGCCTGCAGGTGGAAGAAGCCGCCAGGCAATTTTTCGCCAGGCCTGGCGCTTGAGCACTCCTTGCGCCCCTGAAATGGAGGGGGGCTATCTCCTGTTCTCGTGTTCCAGGCGGTGGGCGCCGTCGCAGAGCGGTTTAATGCTGGAAAGCCCGCAGCTGCACAGGGTGACCCGGTTGCGGGTTTCGAAGGGCTTGCCGTCCGCGCGTTCAATCGTGATGTTGCCGGTCACCCACAGGGGCCCATCAATCGGACCGTCCGAGGTGATTTCAGTGGTCGCGGCAACCTGCTGGGGCAGGTCGGGCTCGATATCGGCCTCGTCTGGAGGAATGGAATAGGTGTAGGCCCCGGAAGGGCAGCGCTCGATCATGGCGATGAGGCGCGAGCGCACCTGGGTGTCGCCGGTTTTTTCGGTCATTTGATCGATGTGGGTGAAGCGGTCGCCGCAGAAACCTGAATCCATGCAGAGTAAATCGTCGCGCTTGACCACAATGTTCACCCCCCCGTCAATCACCCGCTGGCGCTGCGTTGATGGGGCTGTATCGGCAGCTTCGGTGCCGTCAAAATCTTCGAGGGCGTGCGTGCCGTCGCAGCAGGGCTTGTCGCCCGAATGCCCGCAGCGGCAGAGGTAATAGGTGCCGTGGGTCTTGATCGTTTCATCTTTTCTCCAGGTAATCGGTTCGCCGTATTCGGAGACCACCTGGGTTTTATGGACCAGGGGAATTTCACCGCGAACGGTATAGGGGCCGCCTGTTTGAACAATAATCTTCTTTTCGTTATTTAAATTGATCTCTTCCGGGTTGTCCATCAATGACTCCAATAAAAAATAAAACGTTTATATGCGTAATTTAATGTCTGGGCGGAGAATGATACTCAAAAAAACATAACGCAGGAACGAATTATATCATCCTGCTGATGATTACAGCATTTGAACACCCAAATTTCCGGGCTTTATCCTGCCGTGTGCTTAAACCAGGCCGTCTACGGCTTGCCGCACAGGTCTTTCATTGCCTGGTGGTTGAGGATGGTCACACGCCGGTCGTTGTCAAAAGTGATCAGCCCGTCGCGCTTCAGGTCACCCATGGCCTGGTTGACGCGCTTGCGCGATGCGCTCACCAGTTCCGCGATTTCTCCCTGGGGAAGGCGCAGGCTGATCTGGACGCCGTCAGGCACAGGATGCCCGTAAAATTCGGCAAATGCCAGCAGTTGGTGAGCCACGCGCCCGTGCACTTCCAGCGATGCCAGCGCCTGCATATGTTCATTCGTCAGGCGCAAACGGGCGGAAAGCAGGCGCAGCAGATTAAAGGAAAGCACAGGGAAATGCTGCAGGGCATCGATAAAATCATCGTCCCTGAGCCAGGCAACATGGGTTTCTTCCAGGGTGACCACGCTGGCAGAACGCGACGACTTATCCAGGACACTCATTTCACCCACCAGAGCGCCCGGGCCGAGCAGGTCGATAATCACTTCGCTGCCGTCGAGTTGGGGCGAATAAACCTTTACCAGGCCTTCAAGAATAAAATAAACCACCTCACCGGGGGTGCCTACCACGATCATATCCGTTTCCGCAGAAAAGGTGTGCTGGTGCATCCTGGCCTTGATCCAGGCGCTTTGCTGGGGAGGTAAACCGGAAAATAGTGGGAAATTGTCGAGGTAAGCCAACTTGTCTGAAACCATGATTTTTATCCTTTATCCCCGCATATCTGAGAATACTGCTTAACATCCCCTGAACAGGATTTGGAAACATAAATGATTTAACCTTTATATTATATCAAAAGCAATGGAGACACATCCCTCAATTCAGGCAGTTTTTCCAGATTTCCAGCAAAATTCACGAAAACCACCGCGCTCCCCCATGGTTTTCAGCGGTTTTCCGGACAGCGAAATTAAAACATCCATGCACCTCGTTCCCTGAGCAACTGACAAAGAGAGCCTGTTAATGACTCGCCTCCGATGGTGCAGGAATGCCCAGGTATCACTTTGAGAAAGCCTTACAACCGCACTCCACCTGTGCTTGACAGACCGCAGTTGTCACATTATGATCGAGCCATCCTGTTCAGAAGATGGACCTATGTTCGATTTTATAAAAAAATACCACCTTTACCTGCTGGCCCTGGTTCTCTATGTGCCTTTCATTTTTCTGGGCTACGGCAGTGATATGGACACTTACCGCGTGCTGTGGATGGGCCAACGTTTTATGACCCTGCTCGACTACGTCCCCTCGCGCGAGCCAGGTTTCCTTGTTTTCGAGACCGTGACCAACCTGCTCAACCTCATCGGCGGCAGCCTGCTGACCAACCTGGGCGTATTGAGCATGTCACTCGTGGTGATTTATTGTTTTAAACAGATTCTCGAGCACTACCAGGTCCCCAACCCGAGCCTGTTGATCATGATTTTGATGGTTCAGCCTTATTACTGGGTCAACTCGACCTGCACCATGGATTACCTCTTTGCCCTGGGGTTCTCCTTCCTGGCTTTCACCCTGCTGCTGAAAGGCAAGGGGATCTTTGGCGGCATCGCCATTGGCCTGGCGGTCGGATCGCGCCTTTCAGCCGGGCTGACCTGCGCCGGAATCCTGCTCTTTCTGTTTATCACCCTGCCGCAGCTGCGCAAACAGATGATCATTGCGGGTTTTGTCGCCGCCGTCGTCGGGGCAACCTGTTATTTGCCCTCGGCCGATTTTGTCGGTTGGAACCTGCGCTTCCTCCATCCCACCGTGGGCGATGCGGAATACTGGTCGTTCTACCTGCGCTTCGGCCGGTTGGTCTATAAAAGCATCACCTTCTGGAGTATCCCGGTGGTCGTGGGCCTCGTGGCTGCGGCAGCGTTGGGCCTGGGCCGGTTGAAAGCCATTCTGCGCTCGCCCCAGGCCGGTCTCTTTATTTTTAGCGCCCTGATGGTGGCGGCTTATGAAGCCTTTTATGCCTACATTCCCACCGAGCCAACCTACCTGCTGCCGTCAGTGCCGTTTATGCTCATCCTGTTGGGCTTAATCCTCAAGGATAAACGCTGGATGCTGCCTGTTTTGGTCGGACTGATGCTGCTCTCCAATTTTGTGGCGCTCGAATTTGCCCGCCCCAACGTGGTCAACAAAGCCACTTCAGCCGAGTATGGGCTGTGGCTTGTGCCCGGCCACCTGGTCGAAGATGTCCAGGCGCGCAGCGATATGGCGGCCAGCCATTTCCATTTTACCCCCACGGAATAGGCCTGCTCCCCCCATTTTGTAAGGAAAAAGTAATATCCAGGCTGTATAATGGGATCAATTAAACTAGGAGGTTACCGGTATGCTTGACAGTATCCTGCACCGCAAACAAAATGAAGAAAAAGTGCGCAAGGAAGGCCGCCTGCCGCCCGGCCAGGCGCTGACCCAAAAATTTCCCGTTTTACATTACGGCCCCGTGCCGCCTTTTGACCCTTCAACCTGGGATTTTCGCGTGTGGGGCGAGGTGGAAAAACCGCTGAAGTTGAGCTGGGATGAATTTAACCAGCTGCCGCGCAGCCGCATCACCCTCGATTTACACTGTGTCACGCGCTGGAGCAAGTTTGACACCCTCTGGGAGGGCGTTTCCCTGCGCACCCTGCTGGAACAGGGCCTGGTTAAACCCCGGCCGCAGGCGCGTTTTGTGCTGCAGCACGCCGAATACGGCTACACCACCAACATTCCCCTGGATGTGGCCCTGGCGGATAATTTTCTGCTGGGGACCCTTTTTGACGGCCAGCCGATTTCTCCCGACCACGGTTATCCCCTGCGCGGCGTGGTGGGCGCCCTGCCCGGCCGCCAGGAGCTTAAGACCCCGTACCTCTGGAAAGGGGCCAAGTGGCTGCGCGGCCTGGAATTTTTATCGCAGGACCAACCCGGTTTCTGGGAAAAAGCGGGCTATCATAACGAAGCCGATGCGTGGAAGGAAGAACGTTACGCCTGAGCGCCATTGGATCAACCCAAATGCGAGGTAGCCGTGCCAGACCACTTTAACCTTGAGCCAACCCTGCGTTTTCTGGAAGAACTGGACTGCCACAATGATCGGGGCTGGTTTAACCAGCACCGCCCGGACTACGAGGCTGCCCGCGCCATGTTTGAAGCCATGCTGGATGACCTCATCGTTGAGCTCAGGCCGACCGATGATCTGCAGGGGTTAGCCGCCAAAAATTGCATCGGCCGCATTTACCGCGACGTCCGGTTTTCCCGGGACAAAACACCTTATAACACCAACCTGGTGGCAATGATTGCCCCGGGTGGGTGGGGAGCAGGTTGGCTGGGTTATTATATTTCCATCCAACCGCGCGGGCAGTCGATGCTCGCCGGCGGACTGTACAGCCCCGAACCGGGTCAATTGGACCGTTTTCGACAGGCCATCGTCAGGAATGCGCCCCAGTTCAAAGAGCTGATCAGCACCCGGGAATTTATCGATGCATTTGGAGAGGTTGAAGGTGAGCGGCTCAAGACCGCGCCGAGGGGTTATGACCCGGCCCATCCTGAGATTAAATGGCTCCAATTAAAACAAATCACGGCGATCCACCATTTCTCTGATGCAGATCTTCTGGCGGGCGATTTTGTGGAACACGCGGTTGATCAATGCCACGCATTGAAGCCCTTCTTAAATTACCTGGCCGAAATTTTAGCGTGAATAAAATGGACTGGTTTCCCAGTCCACATTTTCAGGTTGAAGCCCCGGAACACTTTGAGCATGGGTTCCGGGGTTTTCCGTGGTAATGTCATTCGGTCATGACATCTACTACCCTCCGCTGCGATTTCCAACCATCCTTAGCATATTTCGTGCAACATAATGCTTTCAAGCTGTATAATAATTTAAACGCCTTGTAACAAACGTTATGATTCTACCGGAGGTAAAACCATGTCTGATGCACCGATGTTATTAAATTTTGAAGGGATCACCTTTCCCGAAGGGTTAATTGGGCTGCCGGATCTCAAACATTTTAATCTGCAGCAGTCGCCAGACATGATCCCGATCGTGTTGATGCACAGCATGGAAGAAAAAGAGGTTTCTTTTATCGTTTCAAATCCTGTCAACTGGTACCCGGCCTACACCTTTGATATCAACGAGGAAGAAATGTCCCAGCTGCAGGCCTCCAACGTGGAAGACCTGATTGTGCTGGTGATCATCAACGTGGCCAGCGACCCGTTTTTGATTACGTCCAACATGATCAGCCCGCTGGTGATTAACCCGGCCAGCAAGCTGGGCATCCAGCTGGTGCTGAGCGGCAGCCCTTACATGGCCCGCCAGCCTCTGACCATGCGCACGATAGCCGTCAACCTCGCGGAAGGCATGCTGGGCATCCCGGAATGGAAGCGGTTTGTCCTCCAAATCGTCGATGAACTCCTGCCGGTGATGCTTCTGGCCCCGCATGATGCCCCCATGGTGTCATACCCCGTGGTGGACCCCCGGTTGATCGACAAGGATTATGCGCCCTCCCTTTCTGAAGAAGACCGGGCTTTTTTTGGCGTGCAAAACGAAAATGAACTGGCCTGGTTTGTGATCTTAAATGTACAAAACGACCCCTTCCTGGTGACGGCAAATTTGCTTTCCCCGATTGTGGTTTCTGCTGACGGCGAAAAAGCGCGCCAGGTCTTGTTGTCAAATTCGCCGTACGAGACCGCCCACCCGATCAAGGTGATCGATCCCGAAAAAATGAAATCCATGTTGAGATAGCCAGGCAAAATTCAGGCCCGGCAGCCCTATCGCCCCCCGCCGGATTTTTATCCCAGGCGCGGCCAGTCCATCATCAAAATTTCGGCCAGCATCTGGGCGTTGATATTGGTGTTGTCCAGTTTTTCGAGGCCGTGTTCCATCTCGTCCAGCCTGCGGCGCACGCCGGGCAGGCCGATTTTCCCCGCCAGGGACTGCAGCCGGGCAGCCTGTTCCAGGTTGGCCAGGGGCGCTTCCGAACCGGAGGCGGACAGGAAAAGGTCGCGCCACACCGGCAGCCAGGCGGTCAGGGCGGCGCGCAGGCGTTCGCGTCCGCCGGCCTTGCTGAACTGCTCGGCATATTTAATCCGCTGGCGGCGCGAAACTGGCAGCAGGTCGAGCAGGTCTGCCACCCAGGTGCGCCGCGCCTCCAACAGCTCGGGGTCGGCGTGCAGGCGCATGGCATAGCCCATGCGCCCGCTGGCCAGGTGCGCCAGGGTCGAAGCGCGCCCGGGGTCGACCGCGAGGCGCTTTTGCAGTTCAAGCGCCAGGCCGTCCACCGCCAGCGGGCGCAGGCGCAGCACCTCGCAGCGTGAAACAATCGTTGGCAGCAGGATTTCGGGGGAATCGGCCGTCACCAGCAGGATCGCGCGTGAAGGAGGCTCTTCGAGCATCTTCAGCAGGGCGTTCTGGGCGTGGTCGTTGGCTTCGTGGAAACGCAGCAGCAGGGCAATGCGGTAGCGCGCTTCAAACGGACTGAGTGAAAGCAGGCGCTGGAGGTCGCGCACCTGGTCAATTTTAAGGATTGCGCCCTCGCCTTCGGCCTGAACCACCATCAGGTCGGGGTGCTGCATGCGTTCAATCAACAGGCAGGCGCGGCATTGACCGCAGGGCTCGCCGGGTTGGGGCGGTTTAACACAGTTTAACGACTGGGCAAAACGCAGCGCCAGGGAGCGTTTTCCCACCCCGGGCGGCCCGCTGAACAAATAGGCGTGGCGGGTTTGCCCGCGGATGATATGCTGCTGCAGCAGCGTGGCGGCCCATTCGTGACCGGCAATATCCCATTTCATGCCCCTATTATACAGGCATTGGGAGCGAAGCGGGCAGATAAGCCTGTTTTGTAAACCACCAGCTTGATTGAGCGCCGTCCCCTGCGGGACCCATAAAAGACAAAGGGGTTGTCCTTTCTCCTCGACAACCCTTTGTTAAAAACAATACCAACGGGCGGCGCTCAGGGTTGTTGTTCGGAACAGGTGCCAGTCAGGTTTTGGAGATTCAGGACTGTATTTTGCAGAGCAACATTTTTAGTGACGCCTGCGACAGGAACAGAGGTCGTCCCCTGCCCTTTCATCGTAATCGTGAGGGGTTCATTCTTATCTGATTTTTGAACGGTATAGTCGCCCGTATCATTAAAAACCACAACGGCCTGGTAACTGCCTTTAAGCATGAAGCCTCCAGCCTTATCACTCGACGGAAGGAATCGAATGGTGCCATCGTTGACTCCGGGCATGGACCAGGCCAGGACAAAGGGATAGTCGATGCTGTGGCAAAAGGTGCCGAAGATGTGCGCATCGCCCGCCTTCTGGTCGACTTTATAACCGTTCTTACATTCTTGCGCCATTTTCCCATACTTATCCATTATATCGCCAAGGCTGTCACCGCCATACTTGCCATTTCCCGCACTATCCTTATCCATACCTAACAGGGCCGCGGCTCTCAGGGTCGTCATGGAATCAGAAAGGGCTTTGACAGCGTAGCGGCAGTCTTTGTTAGCGGCTGTTCTTTCTTTAAGCACAACCTGCCTGTAGAAGGAATCCAAAAAGTCTGCCCCACGCTGCCCAAACCATTCCTCCGGAGCCATAACTTTATCCCCCTCCTGATGTTCCGAAATTCCCTGTAATGATTCACGGCGGGCCTGCTGTGTCACCTGGCCCATTTCATTCTGCAGGCGGATTGAAGCGTCGTTGGCCTGTGAATTCAGCATGGCGGCAAAATCGGCGTCGCTGGCGCTGCCTGCCCCCGCGCCGCTGAAACCCAACAGGAAAATCCTGATGTCCTTGCTCTTATGGTCGACCATCGCCAGGTGGTAATCCTGACCGCCGGCTTCATAGCCAAATATGAGCTGCTCTTTAATTGGAATGTCTTTTTTGGGTGTGATGGTCAAAACAGCGGCTTTGTTTAACACCAGGCCGGATGGCTCAAGCTGCACTGCGGCTTTCATCCCGCCGGATAAAGGCGCGCCGGACAGGCTTTGTAAAGCCGTCATGGTGATATCCGCCTTGGTGTCCAGGGCGCCAGCAGGGATTTCCAGCAGAAATTGATTACCCTGTGCGTCGGTTAACGCCAGCTTCCCGCCATCCCTGGTCATGGAGGCAGTGGCTGCTTTTTTACTGTCCAGGGCGGCCGTTACATTAATCGGGTTGGCAGGCCGGGTGAAATCATAAGCATCCTTCGCCGCAGGCTGGGTGGGGCCGGAATTTTTCGGCGCTCCTGTTGATAGAACTGCGTCCTGGCCCAGTGAGCAGGACAATGAGACAAGAATTAATAATACAAGCAGGGTGAGCAGGACCTTTTTCATATTTTACGCCTCTGGGTTTTTTAATTTGGTAAACCAATACCGGTCTATTTATGCCTGTTTTATCAAATTAAAACCCCAAAAATCTCAAACGGCTTCGATGAATTCGGAAAAATGCTCGATCACCTGCGCCTGGGCCTCCGGGCGCCACTGCAGGCGCAGCTGCCCATCCTGGCCGCCGCGGTTCAACCACAGCGTCAGCCCGTCATCATAGGGCAGGAAACTTTTGGAGACAAAACGCCAGCTCTCCCCCGCCGGGTGCAGGGTGCCGTCATAATCCCGAAAAGCCACGGCCACGCGGTAGGATAAACCCGGCATGAGGTCCGCCGCGCTGAACTTGTGCCCGCGCGGGGTCACCAGGTATTTTCCCAGTGCCAGGGCCTGGGCTTTGCGAAAATCGCGCGTCACTCCGGCCCTGGGTGCCATGCTGTCAAAACCGTGAAAAGCCCCCGGGACCCGTTTTACTTCGCATTCCACGCCGCAATCCTTCAAGCGCTGCGCGTAAGCCAGGTCTTCATCCTGGAACAGGTCGAGCGTGCCCACCCCGATCCAGGCAGGCGGCAGGCCGGAAAGATTCTCCCGGCGCGCCGGCGTGCTGTAGGGCGGCAGGGCAGCCGCACCCCATTTCTGCCCCAGGTAAGATTCCCAGCCGAAGCGGTTGCTTCCCTGGGTCCAGACCAGTATATTCGAAAAATCCGTTTCCGGCCGGGCGCAGGTGCGGTCGTCCAGCATCGGGTAAACCAGCATCTGAAAAATGGGGGTAACCTCCCTGCGGTCGCAGGCCAGCTGCGCCAGCCCCGCGGCCAGCCCGCCCCCGGCGCTTTCACCGCCCACTGCCAGCCGCGCCGCGTCAACCCCCAGTTCGGCGGCATGCGCCTGCACCCATTTCAGGGCGGCGTAGCCGTCCTCCAGTCCCGCGGGGAAGGGGTGTTCCGGCGCAAGGCGGTAATCCACCGAAACGACTGCGACGCCCGTTTCAAGCACAAACGCCGTGCAGCAGGGGTCGTCCATTTCCGGCCGGCCGATCACGTAGCCCCCGCCGTGAAACCAGACCAGGACCGGCCGCGCGCTGCGCGCAAATTTGGGTTTATAGACGCGCAACCGCAGCCTGGTTTTTGAATCCGGGCCGGGGATGCGCAGGTTTTGGATCGACACGTCCTGCGGGACGGACGGCGCG
>Ga0118677_10004159_pt1 | contig 26655 bp, 34 predicted proteins | sample AliMusrvi5mmetaG_FD_86154 | JGI IMG/M metagenome (GOLD analysis project Ga0118677, IMG submission 86154) | reverse complement strand
CTGAAGAGCTTCTGCCTTCGAGCGATGCGGCGCCAGGGCCATCGCGATCCATTGCGGCGGCCGCGCGGGGTCCTGTTGCTCGGGGTGCCTGGAACCGGCAAAAGTGCGTTTGCCAAGGCCCTCGGAGCCGAAACGGGCCGGCCGACGCTGATCCTCGACATCGGTTCGCTGATGGGGTCGCTCGTCGGCAGCACGGAAGCGAACATCCGCCAGGCCCTGAAGATCATCGACGCCATGGAACCGTGCATCTGCTTCATCGACGAGGTCGAGAAGGCCCTGTCCGGCGTGTCGAGTTCCGGCGACAGCGGTGTCAGTGCCCGGCTTTTCGGTACGTTTCTGACCTGGCTCAACGATCACCAGAGCGACGTGTTCACGATCTGCACCTGCAACGACATCTCCAAGCTGCCGCCGGAGTTTTCACGGGCCGAACGCTTTGACGGCTGTTTCTTCCTCGATCTGCCCAGCCGCGAGCAGAGGCGGAAAATCTGGGAGATCTACTTGAAGCTGTTCGACCTGGACACCGACCAGGCCAAGCCAAAGGATGAGAACTGGACCGGTGCCGAGATCCGGGCTTGCTGCCGGTTGGCGGCGTTGCTGGACCTGCCGCTGACGGCGGCGGCCCAGAACGTCGTGCCCGTGGCGATCACTGCCGTGGAATCGGTCGAACAGCTGCGGAACTGGGCTTCAGGTCGTTGCCTGGATGCCGAGTGCAGCGGCATCTAACAGAGCCGCACGCCGTCAAAGCCTGGCCGCAAGCTGCGACGGGCCGACCCGTCGAACAACTGACTAACCTTTGGTGCCGGTCTTTTCAGGGCTTTCCGCCGACGATGCGGGTGCCGGTTTGACCGGAATCTGCACCTCGAAGAAGTTCTTGTCGCGGGGGACGAACGGGCTGTTGTAACCCATGACCCGCATGGGGCCAGCGGAAACGTAGTCTCCCTTCTTCTCGTCCAGCCATTTCATCAGCTTTTCGCGAGCTGCGGCAATCGCCGCCGTCGTTCTCTGTCCGCGACAACCGATGCTCACGACCTCCATGGCCGGAACATCGGTCACCTGGACGCTGCCCTGTTTGCCGGTGGAACCTTGATCCGGCCTCTCGTAGAGGAACGACATGGATCGTTCCTTGCTCTTCGCGGCGCGGGGATCGCCGTAGTCCATTTCCACCGGCGCCGTCATGGTCACGTTGTTCTGCTTGATGTGCTGAAACAACGTCCAGAACTCCCCCATGCCCGACGTCGACGCCTTGCGGTAGGCCGGATACTTCTTGACTTCGATCTGGTCAACCGGCGTGTAGGCAGGGAAACCATTTGGCATCTCGGCCTCTTTGAGAGGCTGGAACTCCTCACCGCTGGCAACGTCGCTGCCAGCCAGTCTGCATTTCAGGGCCACCAGGCCGACACCGACAAAGAATCCTGCCGTAGCAAGAGCTTTGATGAGTTTTTGCATCATTCTGCTCTCAAAAATCTGATCTTCGGGCACGATCGTGGCCAGTCCGGCGATCGGCCTACCACATGACTATTCGCATGATCGGTCGGATCGGTTTCATCCGGCCGCGGTATTTCACCCACTATCTCACAAACCAAGGAAAGTATTCCCCATGAGTACACTGTTGGAAACCCCCGCTAACCGCGTATCCGTTGCACCCGCCGAGCGCTTGCGCACGACGATGGCCGCCGTTCGCGTCTCCCTCTCCTGGTTCGGAACCAGGAAGACCCTCACCGCCGAGCAGCGGGCCGAGGCGGCCGAACCTTTCGGCACCGATGTCCGCTTCCTGAGCGCCGGCAAGCGCCTGCTCGACATCACACACCCATCCTTCAAGGCGGTTTCCGCCGTGAAGAACAAGGTCATCTCGTTCTGGAAGTCGATGAGTCTGCCGTATCCCGAGCCGGGCATCCGGCTGATTCGGCAGGATAAAATCGACGAGTTCACGGGCAAGATGGTGGAGTTCCAGCAGGAACTCGCCGAGGCCGTGGACAATCTCGACCGCCACTACATCGACCTGAAATCGCTGGCCCGCCAACGGCTGGGCAGTCTCTACAACAGCGGCGACTACCCGGAAACCCTGGTCGGAGCGTTTTCCATCGACGCGGTTTTTTCGAGCGTGGAACCGCCCGATTATCTCCAGCAACTGAACCCACGGCTTTACGAACAGGAGTGCCAACGGGTACAGTCCCGGTTCGACGAAGCCGTGCGGCTGGCCGAGGAGGCGTTCACCGCCGAACTGGCCAGGCTGGTCAGCCACCTTACCGAACGGCTGTCCGGCCAAGAGGATGGCAAGGCGAAGGTCTTCCAGGCCAGCACGGTCGAGAACTTGACCGAGTTCTTCGCCCGCTTCCGCCAGCTCAACGTCCGCAGCAACGAGCAGCTCGACAACTTGGTGGCCGACGCCCAGCGGGTCATCCGTGGCGTAGAGCCGCAAGACCTGCGTGATAACCAGAACCTGCGGCAGCACGTCGCCACGGAGATGAGCAGGGTGCAGGCAACGCTCGATGGCCTGCTTATCGACAGACCCCGCCGCAACATCCTCCGTCGCCCGCGATGATGAGGATCTCCATGCAACTCATCATCATGCCCGGCGGGGTTGTCCGGTGCGTGTATGGCGAGGAAATTGACCTCGCCGCCCTGGGCAGCCCCGCCATCGCGCGGGCATCCCACGTCGAGCCTGACCAGCAGGGACGCTGGTGGGCCGATCTCTCGCCCGTGGACGGTCCTGCGCTGGGGCCGTTCCCGAATCGCAGCGAAGCCCTAACTGCTGAACAGGCGTGGCTGGAATCGCATTGGCTAGTCCAACCGACCAATGATCGCGATGTTAGCCGAACTGAATCTTGCCCACCGGGGCCAGATAAATGACGAACTCCTCCTGGCCGTCCACCTGCACCAGCCGGTCCATGAGTTGCTGCTGATATGCGGCCACAGCGCAGGTTCTCGCCCCAATCGCCTCGCACGCCAGATAAAGGTTCTGGCAGACATGCCCGGCGTCCAATGCGATGACCTTGTGGGCGGCCAGCCCGTAACGCCACTCCATGCGATACGGGATGGTCGTCCAGATGAAGACCACCGCTGAGCGACCGACGAAGGTTTGCCCCAGCGTAGCCTCCGTCAACTTCCGGGGCATCTGCTCTTCCGTGAACAAATGTAGGAGTTTGTGTTCCAGCGGCAGGTAGCGGTAGAAACCGGGCTCGACACCGTTGACGCGCTGCACCGCCAGATAGGTCTCCAGGGCATGCCGGTTTCCGGCAGACGGAACAGTGCGATACACAGTCGCGTCATCCTGCTCACGCACGCCCTGCGTAGCCCACAGCAAAAGGGACAGTTCGTCCAGTGTAAGCGGATCGGGGCTGAAGCGGCGGCAACTCTGACGGTCGCCAATGGCCGTCGCAAGGTCTACCGATTCGATACCTTCCCATTGGCCAACTGGCGGCAGGCCGATCAGCGTGGCGTCGGCTGGGTATGGCTTTTCCAGGGGCGGAGGCTCCACACCCATGTGCTGATCGGTCTGCGAGAAGTCGATCTGTTGTCGGATCGTGTCTTTCAGGAAGTCACGGCACTGGTCGAGCGACGGCTTCTGCATGCTTCTGCTCCATTGGGCGAATCGTTGCCCTTCCATCATAGCCGACTGCCAACGGAACTCCAACCAGCTTGGTGCAACAACCTTCACCTTTTCCTAATTCAGAAAGGTTTCAATGACCCAATCTCAACTCGAACGTGCCGTGGCCCTTGCCACCGGCGAATCTGTATCTACCATCCGCGGCTTGGGCTTCGGCATCGCTGATCCCGCCGTCGTCTGCTACGACCCGGAGCCGCGTGCTCGTCCAAGGATCGTCAACTGAGACCGACTCGATCGTCGGCGGCCGGCCTATTTACCGCAGCGTGCCCGCTCGCGGCAGAAATCCGCTTGACCATGAAATCCCCCACACTCTTCACAAGGAGAATCGAAATTGATCACTATCACCCGCCGCCTGGCACAACAATTACGTGCGGTTCTACGCCGTGCGTTCGGTACTCGCGGCCCTGGCCCCGCCCTGTGTTTCACCGCCGATGCGGGCACGCTCAGCGTGAGGGCAAGGATCGCCGACATCGCCGTCACGTACAGCGAGGCCACCACCGGCCCCGCCGAAACCCTCTGGCTCCCATTCCAGTTCCTCGACGACTGTGCGAGCAAGCGGGATGATCAGGTTCATGTCGAGGTGACTGGCAAGGGGCGCTGCACCGCCCAGTGGCGCGACGGCAGCGTACCACAGATTGTGCAGTACGACTCGCCCGAACCGCCCGCCGCCGACACTTTCCCTGCCGCGCCCGAGAATTTCGCCGAAAACCCAGTCCGCTTGCTTCGGGCTCTGGCCGACGAAGTGGCCGCCGAAGCTCCGCTGGTCGATCCGGACTCGGGCGAAGACCTCGGCGTGCCGCTGGTCGGCGTCATCGACCTGGTGCTCGACAACGTGGCCGGGCCGCTGATCGTCGATTTCAAGACGGCGGCCCGCAGCAGCGAACCGATGGAGATCAGCAACGAGATCCAGTTGTCGAGTTATGCGTGGCTTCATCGGCAGATCACCGGCCGCCAGGAAGGCGGGATGGAGATTCGCAGCCTGATAAAGACCAAGCAGGCCAAGTGCGAATTTCATCCCTACCCGGCCCGCACGGAAGTCCACTTCCGCAGGTTGTTCAGCGTGATCCGCGAATACCTCGATGCCCTGGATCGCGGTACGTTCAACTTCCGGCCCGGCTGGAACTGCGGGCTCTGCGATTTCTGCACTGGTCCTTGCCGGGCCTGGGCTGGGTAGAACGGCCATGCGTCTTGTTTCTGAATCCCGAACGAAGAAGAGGTATTGCGTGGGAGCAAGAGAAAAACTGAACCGTGTTCACTTCATCGGCGGACTTGGACTGGCCGCATTGCTCGGCCTAGCGACCGGCTCCGTGGCCGTTTTCGTGATCGCCGGCGCCGTGATGATCGGCGCGTCGGTATGCACCGGCGAAATTCGCGCCAAACCCGACGCGAGATCGGACAACCGCCGTCACAGACGGCAATAAAGCCGCGTAGCCCGCTCGGTGCTGGCCTCGTTTTTCGAGGCTGGCCCGAGCGGAGGCTGCGACGACGCACCTGTGGCCCCGTCGCGCAGGTGCTTCTTCTTAACTTTCAGAGGAGACGCAGATCGTGGCTCCCAGTTCTTTAACCCTCAACCCAACAATGAAACCCTTACCAGAACCGTTCCTGCACATTCGGCGGCTCGCACGAGCCATCGAGTTTATCGTCGTCCGCCAATCCGCCTCCCACCAGAGTGCAAGGCGTTTCCAAGCCATGCGTAACCGGCATGGCCGTGCCTTGCTGGCTGCTCTCAACCGAGAGGAGATTTCTCATGTTCGATTGGCACATTGTCCCTGAAAGGTGACCGTAGTGAAGGAAATCTACCCATGAACAACGCACTCCACGAAGTGACCCTGAAGAAGGACGGCCACACGTATCTGTTTCGCACCGATGGCGAAAGCCACGCTGCGCTCTTGACCGTGTTGCGGCGGCTTGCCATGAGCCCCGAGTTGACCTTCTCCTGGCATGACGCGGCCGTCGTCTGCCAGAAAATCAGGCAACGATGCGCCAAACGCACTTTCAACACCTGGGCGTCCGCGCCGAACCGGCTGCGGAAATGATCCAACGTCTTGAAAATCAACCACCTATGAACCGTGTATCGCTGGGGCGCGAACTGCGTCACCAGCGCCCAACCCAAAGGAAACGAAAATGTCTGAAGACTATGATGCAAACGCATTGTTTCGGCAAGTCAAACAAGCCCTGGAAGAAATGGGCTGGAGCTTCGGCGAGTCCGCCGAGGGACTGAGCGTGCGGACGGGCTCGTCCGAAGCCAACGGATTCCATTCCTGCTTTCTGCGAGTAGACGAGGATTGCCCCATCATTTCTGTCCGAACCAGTATCCAGTGCCGAGTGCCGGAGGAGAAGCGAGCGGCCATGATGGAGTTCGCCAACCGTGCGAACTGCAATGTCTGGATCGGCCATTTCGAGGTCGATCTCACCTACGGCGAGCTTCGTTACCGGACGGTCCTGAACGTCGCTGACGGGGTTCTGACCACGGGGATGCTCGGCGTCATGGTGTATGCCAATGTCGGCACGGTGGACCGATACTTGCCGGGCGCGATGGGCGTCCTCTGGAACGACCTTGAACCCGAGGACGCCTTGGGCCTGTGCGAGAACGTCGAGGGCGAAGCTGCGTAAATGACGCTTCCATCCTGCTCGCGCTCGGGGCTTCATGCTCCGGGCGCGGACGGGGTTTCTTCCTGCGGCGACGTCCTTGGCAGGGTCTTTTTCTTACCCATCGGGTCGATTGGCGCAGCGATCCGTCCGTGCCCGCCGTTGATCCCGTTTCGGCGGGTTTGGCGGCGGCGCAAGGATGGTGTGGTTTAGCGTCGGGCATAGGTCACCGCCCGACTTTTTCTTAGCCTTCCGCTGCATTGGTATACCGGTTTCGTGAGTCTGGCCAAGCACGGAATATAAGTACCCCGCATCTCGGCTCTCGTCACCGTCTGAATGGCACTGCAATAGCGCCATCGGTCCAAGTTGGTATAGCCATTCACCGAGTTGCGGGATTGTTCGATTCGTCCCGCTTCTCTGCGGGCGGTAGTTCCGTCTTTACTACGAGTCGCTTAATTTTCGCAATCTCACCTAAAGAAATGTCGAAATGCACGCTGATGTTCGCGGCCTGCGCCCACGCCCAATCCCTGGAGCGTACGGATATCATCGGAAGAATCAGCGTTCCGCCGGGATGTATACTTTCCCGACACTCGCCGTATGTGTGCATTTGCCCGTTACTGAGATACACCGCAGGGCCGCCTGGCAAGAGCCTGTGCTCAGCTACTAGACCTATGCATGGGCGTTTCGGAATCTCAGCGATTACCTGCCCTTGATCGTCCTGAAGTTCACAACGGAGCAGCAGGTCGTGTACTCGCCGAAATGTCTTTAACAGCACAGGCTTGATGGACCCTTTCACTACGTAGTTATTCGGGCTAGCCCCAGGTCGAGCACCTTTACCTGCCCGGCCGTGGTCAGCATGATGTTCGACGGCTTCACGTCGCGGTGGACCAGTCCATGTTCGTGGGCATATTGGATGCCTAGCGCAGCTTGACGGACAACTTCACAAGCGTCCGCGACCGGGAGAGGACCGCCCTGACGGACCAACTTGGTAAGGTCCGTGCCGTCGAGGAACTCCATTACCAGGAAGTGCTGGCCATCCACCTCTCCGGCATCATGGGCGCGTACGAGGTTAGGATGGTCGAGCCGCCCCACGGCCTCCATCTCGCGTTGAAATCTGGCAATGGCCTGCGGGTCTTGCAGCCGGCCGGCGGACAGAACCTTGATCGCAACGGGCCGCTTCAGCCGCGTGTGCACGGCATTGTACACGGTGCCCATCCCGCCGCGGCCGATCTGTTCCACGATCTCGTACTGGCCCAACCGGGCCGGCAGCGGCTCCGCGGAAACGTCGGGCTTCGGTTCGCCCCAGACGACGCGGCTGATCTGCTGAGCCTCTTGGATTTGCTGCTGTAGCTGCGGGTCTGGTGGCAACGCCCCAGTCTGGCACTTGATGTCGGCGATCACGGAGTCTTCGAGGCCGTCGAGTGTTTCCAGGATGCCCTGGCAGGTGGAGCATGCTTCGATATGCGGGCCGAGCGCGTCGATGGCCTCCATACGGAGCTTGCCCAGGGCCAGGTCGGAAAGTACCTCCTGGCTGGGACATACCCCTGTGACTTCTCGTGGCTTTTCGCTTGTGTCGTTCATCTTCGCCCTCCCGGGCGCGGAAAATCTTCGGCCCTCTACTCAAGAACATCGTGGGACCGCAACACGACTTTTCTTCCAGCCACCCTGAATTAGTGTGCCTCTATCGCTACACGTCCTCCATCCCCTCCATTTCCTCTCGCAGCCGCCGCAGGACACGGCTTTTGGCCAGACGGACGGCCGAAGGGATTACGCCCAGGTCTGCGGCCACGTCCTTCGCGGCCCGGCCGTCCACCGTCACGCCGTAGAAAGCCCGCCAGGTCCGTTCCTCGAACTCGCCCCGGATCAGGTCCACGGCGCGGAGCCGAAGTTGCTTGACGGCATCCAGTTCCTGGCAATCGTGCCCGGATTCGCCCGGTCCTTCAACCTCTTGAAGCCGTTGGTACGCCGATGATCCCCCGGCCGCCGCTGGCTGTAAACCCTGTCGGCGAAAATAGTCGGCCACCTTGTTACGGGCGATGGTGCGGAGCCAGCCGCGAAACCTGTCGCCCGGCCGGTCGTCGTGGAACTTGCCGATCCCTTCGGCCACGGCCTCAAAAACTTCCTGGAACACGTCGCGGGCGTCGGCTGGCTGTAGATGGCATTGCCGGAGCCAGAAGTCGATCAACGGCCCATAGAGACCGACCAGCAGTCGCCAAGCGTCCTGGTCGCGGGTTTTGACCCGCATCAGCAAGCTCGACGACGTCGCCCCAACGGATTCACGGGAATCGCCAATAGGGTATGTCATGGAAGGAGCCTTGTTGCCTAATCCTCGGTAACCACCCTCCACCGATACGAAGAGGAGCGTCGGTACCGAGTGCCATCTCCAGGACCTCCGCCAGGAGGCGTGCGAAACAGTACCCGGCCCGTGCGCTCCATTTCGGAGCGCACAGGTCCAAGCACTGCTCTCGCACGATACAAGGACCACGGGGGTCCAGGCTGGCCGTTTCCTTGAAAACAGTTTGGACGCTTGTGCGTCTTTTTATTACTGCGACCGTCCAGCGGCCATATATATTGCTGCATACACCTATATTCTGGCGTGGATGAAATCATCAGCCCCAGCCGAACAAACTGGAACCAAATATAAATCTACCCACACAGGGAGGAGGATCGCAAGTACCCGCAAAATTACGCACAGGACATCGCTATGACGGGTGCATGACTGGGGCTGCATGCCCGGTTTCACCAGCACGGCCCTAAACTGAATGGGAAACCGCCTCAATATACGGGTGAGGCCGGCTTCGCCATGCTTTCCGATGTCAGCTCTTCTGAACGTCTCGTTCCACCCGACCAATTTCCCTTGGTGGCCGAACCGCCCGCCGCCTGTGCGTTTCAGGGCTGCAACGAAATCGCCGCGCCATCGAAATCGCCAACGTGCCCACGGAGTCCCTTCGCATCGCGTGCAACGAGCTGGAAGACCGGCAGGCCCCTGCGCTCTGGGCTCCGCGAGGCCCGTGCTGCTTCTTGGGGCCATCGCCGTTTCACGTATAATGGGTAGGACGTTTTGACCCTCGAAGGTTTACCATGAAAACGACCATTCAGACATCCGTAGGCTTATTGATCGCCCTTGCTGCTTTTTCCGCCTCCGGGCAAGCGGCCGACGCACTGCCGGCCGTTTTCCGCCAGGGCGCCCGCGTGCTCTTTCAAGGCGACTCGATCACCGACGGCGCTCGCGACCGTCCCGGCAAGTATCAAGACCACGTCCTGGGGCATGGCTATCCGTATATTGTCGCGGCAAACTACGGCGGCCACTTTCCCGAACGCAAACTGGCCTTTTTCAACCGCGGCGTCAGCGGCAACAAGGTTTCTGATCTTGCCGCCCGCTGGCAGCGCGACACCCTTGCACTGAAACCCGACGTGCTGAGCATCTTGATCGGCGTCAACGATGTCTGGCACAATCTGGGAGCGAACAGGGAAATCAAGTACGCGGAAGTTGAATCGGCCTATGACAAGCTGCTCACTGACACACAGACGGCGCTGCCGGGTGTCAAAATCGTCCTTTGCGAGCCGTTCATCCTTCCCGGCCCGGTCACCAAGGCCCGCTGGAAGGAGTGGGATGCGGCCGTGAAGAGAATCCAGCAGATCGTCGCAAACCTTGGGACGAAGCACAAACTGCCGGTCGTTCATTTTCAAAAGGTCTTCGACGACGCCTGCCAGCGAGCCCCCGCCGAATACTGGCTCTTCGACGGCGTGCATCCGGCGTGGGCCGGCCATCAGCTCATGGCCGATGAGTGGGTGCGGACGGTGAAGGAAGCGTGGCCGCATTGAGAGCCGGGCGATGGCCCTCGTCGCCGGCGGCATCTATACCGGCGAGATTTGCGCCAAGCGGCAAGCAGTAAGACTTGCATGCCGGTGAACGTGAAGAAACCCGTGCAGCCCCGCTCCGTGCTGGCCTCGTCCGTCGAGGTCGGCCCGGGCGGCGGCACAGAAGCCCACCGAGCTACGAAGGCGATGGCGGGCTTTTCTTAGCGGTCAGGCGATGATCTGCTACCACAGCCTCCGATCAAGCTGCCCTCCGTGCTGCTTGCGTCCACCGTGATGGCATGGACAGGATGGCTGGGCCGTCATCTTGCGGTTCTTCGTGGTCGAAGGCCGTTGGCTTCGTAGCACTTCTCGCTACCCTTCGCCTCCGCAAGCCATAGCCGACAAGGCCCGCAGCGCAAGCGGCGAGCAAGGCAACGGTGCAAGGCTCAGGCGTGACATTCAGCTCCAGATCGTTGCCTTGCAGGGACAGCGTTGCCGGATAGCCGTCGAGCGAGGCGTTGTTGACGATGTTGCCAAGGATGGAGCCGTCGTGGCCCGCGGTTCCATCTCCCACTTGCAACGTGCCCGCCGAAATCGTCGTGCCGCCGGTGTAGGTGTTTGCACCGCCAAGGATCAAGAGACCGTTGCCCGTCTTGGTTAGGCCCGTATCTGGTACGTCTGTAGCGGGAACGTGCGCAAGAGTAGTCGAAACGCTTAGTGTGTCAGTAGGGCCGACGTTGAATACCGTCCCGCCAGCCTGGGACAATGCAGCGTTACCGCCGGAAATAAACGAAGTGGCCCCATTTCCGGGAGTGGACACGCCGTGATCGAAATTCCAACTGCCGTAATGGCTGTTTGCAATGGCGGCGGAAAGCGTGCCGCCGTTAAGGACAACGGCGCTGAGGTGGTTGGTCGAGTTGCCGCTGTTTCCTAGGATGCCGCCTGCATTTATTAGGATCGTCTTGGAGTCGCTGGTTCCGTTCAGATTTCCATCAAACGAATTGTCTCCGCCGACAGAGATTGTTCCGCCGCTATTGATCACAATGAAGGTGGCACTTCCGATCGCTCCAGTTGCCGCATTACCCGCGGCAGTGTACAGTGTACCGGCGTTGACGGTTACCGTGCCAGTGATCGTGTTCTCGTTGCTCAATGTAAGTGAGCCTGCACCTTGCTTGGTCAGACCGTTAGAGCCCGTGAGAGCAGAGGAGATCGCGCCATTAAAATTGGTCGTGATGGTGGGCGACGGGCCAGTCAGGATAATCGTGCCGGAGGACAGTGTCCCAGCCTGGTCAAAGATGATGCCGTTCGTGTAGATGGAACCGCTCACCATCGCATTGAGCGAGGCGGTGTTGAAGTCCGCGATATTCGACGAGCCGGTGGTGGCATCCCACGGAGTCGGAGGGCCACCAGACCAGTTGGAACTTGAGGTATCCCACGTCCCCCCGGTGCCACCAGTCCAAATGTACGTGGCGGCTTCGACCGTGCCGGCCCCAAGGATGGAGGCCGCGGCGACCAGACGCACCAGCACCCTGAGAATCGACCATTTCGTAGCCCATTTCCTTCGAGGCGGCCCAGATCGTTTACGTGCGAAATCCGCACTTGCCGAGGGCCGGGTCATGCCGTCATGTGGCCGCGGCCCCCTATATTTACGCCCAGTACAGTCCCGTGCCATGCTGCCAGCAAGCAACCGGAAGTGGCTTCCGGAGGAGCCAGGTATGAACTGGAGATCGCGTGGAGCCGCCGGGCCACGGAAGTCGGGCAGGCCGGAATCGACGCCCATTCCTGCACCAGCGCCGATCAAGAGGGCGTCGGCAGCGAGGATGGCTTCAGCCGCTTGCCGGTACGCATCTTCCAGGTCCATCATGCGTCTCTCCAGGTTGCGCCTTCCTTTGCAATCATCGACAGAGGGTAAACCGGGCCGCCGCCACTGACGTAGTTGAGGATTTCAATGACATCATGCCCTCGCAGCGGCAGGCCATGCACGTCCTCAAGGGAGAACCATTTCGCCTCCAGCGACTCCCCATCGGGCACGCTCTTGGGCGGCACGTCGGCCTGCGGGTGCGCCAGAAAGACGACCCGTACTCTGGCCGTGCCCTCGGGCCGGGGCGAGTGCTCGACGCGGAGGACTCCGTCCAAGACGACCGGAACGCCCGTTTCCTCCAACGTCTCCCGCAAGGCCGCGTCGAATAGCGTCTCGCCGGGCTCGACCCGCCCGGCCGGCACGCACCAGCCCTGCCCATGCTTGGCTTCATGCACCAAGAGGAACCGGTCGCCCTGTCGGACGACTACGAGGGCGAAGAACCAGGTGGGAATCGGATCACGCGGCATGATTTTGCTCCGGATCAGCCCGAGCCCTGTTCCAACAGGGTGTCCTCATCCTCGTAGGCTGGGGCGCAGCAGCAGAGGAATTTCAGAAAGATCGAGCCGGTGTTGCAAATCTGGTGCCGAGCGCCGGGTGGAATCGCAATCGCGTCCCCAGGGCCGACCAAGCGGACCTCGTTGCCAACTTGCATCGACCCGTGACCTTCCAAGATGTAGTAAATCTCCTCCGCTTGGGGATGATAATGCGGTGTGGTGGCTCCGTAAGCCGGAAGCCGAGCTTCGGCAAGCGATTGGTGGCGGATACAGGAATTGCGATGCGACAATAGTTCACGAATCTCCGAGCCGTCTTTCGTGGTGAAAGCCGACACGCGATTGATATTGGTAACGTCCATAGGTGCCTCCTGAAAAAGAACATGACCAACCCGTAGGTTCCCTCCAGGATACTCTACCTCGGTCCCACAATCGCAACCGACGCCATTGCCAAACTGGAAAAGCGTGGCGTCGAACTCCGATCCGCAATGTGGACAGGTAATGGCCATGTTAAGGTCGATTAGCAAGGAATCTCGTCGTCGTAGGAATCGAGGGCTGGTACAGGGTCTATATCCAGCGCAACAATGTCTTCCTCCGCCGCCAGTTCACTCAGAAACTCCTCCAAGTCCCGGTCTAGCCGTCGTTCGGCGACCGCCCAGGCTTCGGTGGTTTCAATCCGGCATGCGTAGGCACGGATTCGCTCGTCTTTGTGGTCCAGGTACTTGCGGAACTGCTCGCGATTTCGACGGGGGATGTGGCCGTTCCAGGTCAATAACCGATCCAGATCTCGCATCGTCTGGCGACAGACCAATTCTTCTTTTCCGAGTCGAGCGCAGTCCTTGCACAAATGCCGTGCATGGCCCTTACCGGAGAACTTTTCGTTGGCCCGCCTCCTGTCACACGACCAACAGTAATGCCCGCTTCGGCGGTTTCGTGCCATGGCGCTATTCCCCTATGACCGTTACCACCACCGTGCGGCGGCGCGGCTTTACGTCGCACTCAAGATGGAAAATCTGCTGCCAGGTGCCCAGCACCAGCTTGCCCTCGGCCACGGGCACCGAGAGCGACGGCCCCATGAGCGTGGCCTGCAAGTGCGAATGGCCGTTGCCGTCGTGCCAGGCCCGCTCGTGGCCGTAGTCGCGGCTGGGCGGAATCAGGCGGTCCAGCATTTCCGGCAGGTCACGTTCCAGGCCCGGCTCGAACTCGATGGTACCCACCGCCGCCGTGCTGCCGACGCAGGACACCTGCACGATGCCGGTCTTGATGCCGGAGCGCTCCACAATGGCCGCAACCTTGTCGGTCAGATCGTCCATCTGCCGGTGGCCGGTCGTGTCGAAAGTAATCTGTACTTGGTGGATCATCATTCCTGTTGGTTCTTACTATAGCGGATTCAGTCTGCGCAATCCTTGGAAGATTTTCCAAGGGCTTGATCCAGATCAATGTCCCATCGCTGCCTGACGAGTAGGATTCAGTAGAACAAACGAACAAGCACTTCTCAAGGAGCATGCAATGAAACCTACCGAAATCCTTAGTGGCGAGCATCGCATTATCGAGCAGGTGCTCGATTGCCTGGAGAAAATCGCCCAGAACTGCGCGATGGAGGGGCGATTGGACAGGACCTTGGCGGAGCAGGCACTCGACTTCTCCCGCAACTTCGCCGACCGCTGCCACCACGGCAAGGAAGAAACCCAACTCTTTCCGGCGATGGAAGCGAAGGGGTTTCCTCGTCAGGGCGGTCCTACGGGCGTGATGCTCTCCGAGCATGAGCAAGGCCGGGCGCATGTCCGGGCGATGGCCGATGCAATCGAGAAAGCAGCCGCTGGCGGCCGCGAGGCCGTCGCCCAATTCGCCGCGCATGCCCAAGGTTACGTCGGCCTGCTACGCGAGCACATCGAGAAGGAAGACCATTGCCTGTTCACAATGGCGAACCAGGCCCTGACCGAGGACGATCAACAAAGGCTGTTGGCGGCCTTCGAGAACATCGAACACGAACACATGGGCCTTGGCACGCACGAGAAGTTTCTGAATCTGGCGGACGAGTTGTCGGATCGACTTGGTGTGACGCGGGCGGTCGGCATTAGCAGCCGGGCCTGCGGTTGTCATCATGGCTGATTCGCGCGGCAAGGCAACGGCACGTTTGGCCCGCGAGAAACAGACCATTCTGGCGATGGTGCGGATATACTGTCGGGCTCACCACGCGGCCAGCGGCTCCCTCTGCGGCCAATGTCAATCTCTTTACGACTATGCCCTCGCCCGGCTGGATCGCTGCCCGTATGGTGCCAGGAAGACGACATGCGCACGCTGCCCCACGCACTGCTACAAATTGGCGATGAGGGACCAGATCAAGGTCGTAATGCGCTATGCCGGACGGCGGATGTTATTGCGTCACCCTGTTCTCGCCCTGTTCCACATGCTGGACGCTTGGTGGAAGCCCAGCAAGCAATCCCGTTAGCAGTCGGCTATGCTCCGAAGTCCATTCAAGACCTTGGACGTCCATTCGCAGTCGTCCGGCGCCACGTGGATGACCTGGAAGTTCCATCTTCTGTCTTCCATCAGGACTCCTTCGCTATCGTCCACGAGAACATCAATTCCAAACGCGGGTGGGTACTTAACGCAAGTCCGGTAGTCTTCCCCGAGCGCCGTCATGCGTTTGGCGTGCATGTCCTGGTTGATCATCCCGCTGATCGGCGCGCGATAGCCCCAAAAGAGAAGTCGAGTGCTCAGGGGCGTGCGAAAGGACGTGGTGTAGATCCAAACCTGATGGCCCTTCTGCCGCAGGGCCCGGAACAACACAGCAGTGCCGAGGCGAAGCGGTTCGCGGCAGAACCATCGACGCAACAACCCTGCCGGAGCGGGCTCAACATCAAACGGGATACTGCCCGGAATGAGCGTGTCATCAAGGTCAAAGGCGATTCGCATTGTCAGGACGTCGGTCCAACGGGCGGCAAACGCGATCAATCCGCCGCTGTCTCGGTCGAGGCGTCGATCTCTTTGAGACAGGCCGGGCAGTACCAGGGCGCGGGCATCTTCACCGGCCTTGGGCTTCGTTTACGGCACTTGGCGCAGAGGAATCGTTTGCCCTTCACGGCGGTCTTGGGTCGTGCCTTCTTTCCAGTCTTGGGAATGTTCTTCGACATCGGTTATTCCGTGGCCCATCAACGGTTGACCGTACTCATATCGGGATAACGCGGTCCGGCGGTCGCACCGCGGGGTATCGCTTCGCCGAGCCACCGCAGGTCCTCCGTGTCCAGTTCGATCTCGACGGCCGCCACGTTCTCTTCCAGATAGTGCCGCCGCTTGGTGCCAGGGATCGGTACGATGTCGTCGCCTTGGGCCAAGAGCCACGCCAAGGCAATCCGGCTCGGCGCGACCTTGCGCCGGGCGGCGATTTCCTTGACCTGCTCCACGAGTTGGAGATTCACCTGGAAGTTCTCGCCTTGGAACCGCGGCATCCTCCGCCGCCAGTCACCTTCGGGTACGTCCTCCAACCGCTGAAACCGGCCCGTCAGGAAGCCTCGCCCCAGAGGGCTGTAGGCCACGAAGCCGATGCCCAGCTCGCGTACCGTGGCGAGGATTTCCTCCTCGGGCTCACGGCTCCACAGCGAGTATTCGGTCTGAAGGGCCGTGATGGGGTGGACGGCGTGGGCACGGCGAATCGTGGCCGGGGCCGCCTCCGACAGGCCCAGGTAGCGGACCTTTCCCTGCTGGATCAGTTCGGCCATGGCCCCCACCGTATCCTCGATGGCCACCTTCGGATCGACGCGGTGCTGGTAGTACAGGTCGATGTAATCCAGGCCGAGACGCTGAAGGGAGCCCTCGCAGCACTGACGCACGTACTCCGGCCGCCCATCGACCCCAGCCCAACCGCCGTCCGGCGTCCGCACGTTGCCGAACTTCGTGGCCAGTATGACCTGGCTGCGGCGGTCCAGGATGGCCTTGCCCACGAGGATCTCGTTTTTGCCCTGGCCGTAAATGTCGGCCGTGTCCAGGAAATTGATCCCCAGTTCCAACGCCCGGTGGATCGTGGCGATCGACTCGGCCTCGTCGCCGGGGCCGTAGAACTCGCTCATGCCCATGCAGCCCAGGCCGATAGCCGAGACCATCGGACCTCGCTTACCCAGTTGTCGCTGTTGCACGGAATCCTCCTGTGTTTCGGGGTGCCCCGGTCCTGATGCCAGCTTAGATATTTTATTGTAAGGTAGCAGCCAAGACGGCCTAGCGGAGCCACCGGATCGGCCCGTTTTGCTTTCATAGCGGTCAGAGACGCCCTACGGCCCCACTTCGCTAGGCGTCCCGGGGGCCGCGGCCGCCTTGTCACGCACCAGAACGGCCAACAGCGTATAGTAGTTGTCCACGAGGAAGCCTTCGTAGCCCCACGGCTTGCCGTCCCAGGCCCGCCAGTCGTTGCTCATGCCCTTGGCGCCGCGGCCCTCAAACTGCCCTTGCTCAAATGCCTGTAGCATAGGCATGAGCATGCGATCGGCTTCCTCGCGGCGACCCAGGTCATACAGTGCGGCCAGCGTGAAGTAGGCGAAGCAGGCGGTCGCGCCGCCGTTCTCGTAGATTTGGAAGCCGTCCGCATTGTCCTCGCGGCGTCCGCCGCCGTAGCGTGGGTCTTTGTGGGCATAGTCCTTGCGGGCCACCGAGACCAGATTGCCTGGCAGGCCCAGATCGAACCGCGTGTAGCCGACCGCTTTCATCTTGGCCAGGAGACAGTCCATGATGGCGTTGGCCTTGTCCTTGGGAACCAGCCCGTAGTGGATGGCGATGCCGTTGACGAAGAGGAAGTGGTAGTCGTGCAACTGGCCGTCGGCGCTCCGCCAGCCGGCCAGCACGATGCTTTCCATATTCCGCAAGGCACGATAGGCCAAGGCGTTGGCATACGCGTCTTCGTGGCCGAAGCCGATCGTGTCCCACCAGTTGGACGGCCGCTTCTTGGGCTGCCCCTCGTTCCAGGAACCCGAATTGCCGGTGACCGAATCGTACTTGATCAAACCGTTGCCTTGACAGTCGGTGGCCAGCATGTTCTCGGCCCACTGCCGGACGCCGGGGTAGTTCTTTTCCAGCCAGCGACGTCCCGCATCGCCCGCGGTGCAGTCGCAGGCGGCGATGATCAGCGAAGGATAGGTGTCGGCGGAGACCTCGGGAAAATCGCCGCAACCCGGCATGCCGTAGGTCTTCATCCCGGCCAGCACGCGATCGAGCGTCTGTCGCATGATGTCCAAGGCGGAGAGATTCTCGGCCAGCGGCGGGGTGTGGCGGGCGATGTCGGCATACTCGTAGTAGCAGAAACCGCAGGTGTCGCTGGCCGCGTGATTGGAAAGCACGCCGCGGCCGGGATTCAACTGCAGCACGTTGAGCCAGTTGCGGCGGAAGCCGCGGAACCGCGAGTCCTCTTCGATGCCGGCCACCGCAGGGTGAATTTCGACGATCTCCAGGGCATATTCCGCCCGCGGGCTCGCCCCCGTGGCCGGCGGAAACGTGATCTTCACGAAGCCGTCGCCCGACGTATAGCGCAACGGCCCCGAACCGGTGACGCGGAAGGTGCCGTGGCCCGGCAGGTGCAAGATGGCCGGCAACTCAACGCCACCGGGCCCCAAGAGGCCCAGTAGAGTGGTGTGGCACCGCGTGGTGCTGAAATCAAGGAAGACCGCCTCAGGCCTCCCGCCGGGCGAGAACTGCGATACCATGTGGATGGTCCGCTGGCCGACCTCGATGCTCCAATCGGGCGTGGCATCGCCGGGCACACCGCGCCGACGATACGCGACCTTCGTCGCACTACCCGGCACCGCTTGGACCGCGAAGGCAGCGGCGGCCGCCGCGGGACGCCGCAAGACGTTGCCCTCGCACTTCCCCAGCCCAAGACTATCAACCGCCAGTGATTCCAGCCCGGGTTGGCCGGAGCAAAGCCCAACGCGGAGGAAAGGAGATGCGGCGTGGTACTCGTCAGCTGCTGGTGCAGGACTGCCAGTCCCTAATACAACAGTCGCGCCGATCACGCATCGAAGTAAGCGAGTCATCACATCGAACCTCTTGGAAAGCAGTTTCAACGGTTCCATGTTAAGGTTCTTCGGTACGGTGTGCAAGTGACAAGGCTTCAACCTTGCTGGTTCTTGCCTTTCTTTTTCGCCCCATTGCTGGGATGCCGTTTCACGCTCGTCCGCTAAGCGCAAGCGTCTTTTTTTGAGGAACAGCACGAAGATTTACCTCAAATTTTGTCTACTTCCGCTTGTCGGATGTATTCTTCCAGGCCGGGCCGGATGTAGAAGCGGGGCATGAGGAGATCGTCGTCCGGCGAGACTACGCCCTCCTCGACGGCCTGCTGGGCCAGCGGCGTGTGCGGGTAGAGACGGATTCCTACGGAGACCTTGAGCATCTCCAGGTTGAGGGACCGGGCGAAGGCGAGGCTTTCGTCTACCGACTCCCGCGTCTCGCCTGGGCCGCCCAGGAGCAGGAATCCCATCCGCCGGATGCCGTGATCCGCCAGCCGCTCGGAAATCCCCCGCACTTCCTCAGGGCCGAACCGCTTGTTCATGGCCCTCAACACTTGCGGGCAGCCGCTCTCGAAGCCCAGGCTCACCTCGACGCAACCGGCCGCGGCCATGGCCTGCACCAGCTCCTCCGAGACGGCGTGGGGATAGACGATCGCCCGCCACTGGATCTTCAGCGTCAGGGCCGCCAGGCAGCGGCAGAGCCGCAGGGCGTAGGAAGGCGGCAAGTTGAAGGTATTGTCAACGAAGTAGAACTGCCGGAAACCTGCGTCAGTCAGATCGCCGACATGCCGGGCGACCAGTTCCGGTGAGCGGAAGCGAGGTTGGCGGCCTTCAATGGCGGGCGTGGAGCAGTACGAGCAGTCCAGAGGGCAGCCCCGCCGGGTCTGCACCGGGAGCCACAGTTCGGCGTCCCTCGGATCGGCCGATCGCCACAATTCATCGCCCGGCCAGGGCAGGTGGTTCAGATCCTCGACAAACCACTGCCGGACAAGATTTCGACCTCCGGGAAGGTGAACGCCAAGAATGTCCGCTAAGTCCTGGCCCTGTTGGATCCGGTCTAAGAGGGCCGGGAAGACCTTTTCGCCCTCCCCACACACCCCCACGTCGGCGCCGAGATAACGCAGGGCCGCCTCGGGGAAGATGCTGTAGCCGGCCCCACCTACGACGATCTTGGCCTGGCTGGTATCCCGGCAAGCGGCCACCACGTCCCGCGCCGGCCCTAACAGGAACTTGGTGTCCTGCATGGTCTGGTCATCCACATTGCGTACCGACAGCGCGATGACCTCCGGTTGGAACTCGGCGATGGCCTGGCGGACCTCGTTCAGCGGGTCTGCGGCGGCCAGCAGATCCAGGAAGCGGGTCTCGTGGCCGGCCCGGCGCGTGGCCGCGGCGACCAGGGCCAGCCCCAGCGGTAGCGTCGGCATGAAGAGCCGTTCGGCGTTCGGCGAGATGAAGAGCACTTTCATGCCATCATCTTACGCTGGCCGCGGGCCGGTGTCACTCAGGAGTCGTGCCGCGGCCGTATGCTCCTTACCGCGGCTTCACGGTCGGCTTGGTGGGCTTCGGTTTGCCGGTCCCGCTCACCCCTCGCCGACGCCCACTGGTTCCAGGACGCCCGCCATACGGCTGCCGTTAAACGTGCTGACGCCGTTGAAGGACGCGGCCCCCTCGGCGCGGGGCGTCTTCTTTGCGCCGTTCGCGTGCCCGTTGCGCATGGAGGGATGCTTGCCGTTCGTGCCGGGCATGATCGGCGTGACGGGGGCCTGGATCATCGGCGGATGGAGCAGCTCGACCTGGATCACGTTCGTGCGGGCCACAAGGTTTCTGACAGTCGCCAGCATCTTTACCGCCGACAGAAACTGCTTGTGTGCTTGGGCGCCACGATCCATGCGATAGCGGGCTACCCGCATGTTTTCGACAGTTGGGTCCGTGGTCTCCATTGCCTCGAAATACAAAACTTCGATATGGCAGGCCAGGATGCGATCTACGAGGAGACGGTCGAGGGGGCTGGGATTTGCCCCTGCCAGCTCCTTCCTCCTCGCGTCGAGGTGCCGCCGCATGCTCTCGGCCAGCAGGAGGTCTTTACCCGCGACGAGCTGGAGCCAGTTCTCTTGGACCTGCAAGGTCAGGCAGCCGTAATGGGTGACCAATTCCGGATGCTCGTCGAGCGCCCGCCGCAGCCTCGGCAAGACCTTCTTATTGCCGCGACGGGCCAGAATGATATTCGCTTCCAAGGGCGTCATCGGCGTCCTGGGCTCGGGTTTGGCCTTCGTGGTCTGCGGTGCCGTCTCGTCATGCGTCCCGGGTCTTCCGAGAGTCAGGTCGTCAGCATCATTATCGTCACCATCGCGATCAATCACGTCGTAGCCTCCATTCTCCTCGATGTTCGCGGAATCCCGCGGTCAATAGCACTGCCTCCGTCAGCAGGTGCACGCCCTGGTCAACGTCAGCAGCAAGCTGATCGACGTTGGCCAGCCCCGTCTGCAACTCGGCCAGGGCGGCCTGGTCGGTCACCCGCTGGGCCTTCGCGGCGTCGTCGTTCGCCGCGGCCTGCTTGGCCACGTCGCCGGAGCCGAGGTAGAGCTTGCGGACGGTATTTCCGATCCTCCGGCTCTTGTAATAGTAGGGGCGTGTACCCCTGGTCTCCCACGCCATTCTATTGCCTCCATTCGGTTTTCATCCCTTGTGCTACATTTGCCAAGCTCCCCGCTTATCACGGTAGCACGGAAGCATCTCTGTCGGGAAGACCAGCGGCACAAAAATTGGCCAGTGACCAATAGCTCTGCGGCCCTTTCAGCGATCTACGACTCGATACCGTCCATCAAGACCCTTGCAAGCCCGAGATCATCGGCCATCGCCCGCAGCACGGGATCATCAGTTAAGACCCTACGGATTCCCATGCCCTGCTGCTTGCCGTTGCTGGGGGCGCGTTTTGCAGTCTGTCCTGCACGGCGGAGTTTCGGTAAGGGTTTAGCAGCGAGGCAGGCCTGCCCGCAGCGGATGAGGTAATCCCGTGCCCGTTCCCGGAGTAGCGCTCGGTGGTCGGGATCTGCGGTCGCATCAGCTTCGATCTGGAGGAGTGTGATCTCCGTCCACGCCTTGCCGGCTGGCCCGAAGTGTGGCACAACGGCACTCGCCACGAAAGCCTGAAGTCGGGGGGCGATGCCGGCGTCGGCCCGAAGGTAAATGCTCAGCGTCGGCGGCTCGCCGGGCCGGCGATTCCGATGGAACGTGTCGATGAGCCGTTCGATGAGGAGTGGCTGGCTGCTGAACGTCAGCCAAGCCCAGAAAGTTCGTAATTCGTCATTGCGGAAGCCACAATCTATCCCGGCGCCGATGACGTGCTGCCGGATGTAGCCCCAAGCCCCCAAGCAGCCGCGGACGTTGAAGAAAGTCGCCTCGTACACGGCAACGGTCTCCGCGGTCAGCCCGCACCGCTCGGCGATCATCGCATCCGTCTGGCCGGCAAGCAATCGGGCCTCAAGTTCCCATCGCTGCGGGCCGTCCTCGACGAAGACCTTGTGGGCCACGGCCAAGGCCTGGTTGTCGCTCTCCTGCCCCGCGGCCATCGCCGCACGGAAGGCAACAAGAGCCTGCAATTCGCCGTCCGAATCGTCCATGTCGGCATGGAGCCCTTCAAGGATCTCGCCTGCCAAGAGCCATCGCCAGCAAGGCGGTCGAAAGGTGGCGTGGTCGTTGTGGGTTGCTTGAGTCATACCGTCCAGCTTAGCAACCGAACAGCAGATCCCAAAGCCAGCATTTCTCGGCAATTCCTCTTTTCTTCCGATCGTTCTAAAACCAGATTTAAGAAAACGTATACAGTGTGATCGTCGTCGGCACGATCGCCGGCCTTCCACTCGTGGCCCGCGGAACTGGTCGGGACGAGCGGCACGGTCTCGCGGACAGCGAGTCCAACACCCGCGCTCGCGTAACTGGAACAAGGGCTGAACTGGTAACTGCTCTTGGCGACCGCGGCAGACACGGGATGCGTGCGCACGGCCTTCTAGGGGCGCGGGCTGCCGAGAATACTTGCGGACTCCAGCGAGCGCAGCGAACTGTTTCCGCTCGCCCTCCCCTGGAACATTCGGGGGAATGGATTGTTGGGACTGGATACTTGTCGGAGCCCACTGGTGAAGCAATTCGCGGAACACGGCGGAGACTCGCACTCGGAGACTGTATTGTTGCGCGCACTGGCGGAGCATAAATCGGGGACACGATGGAGACTGGACACTGCGCACCTCCGGGACACATGACTAAACTATTGACATGATTGAGGAATCTGCTATTTTGGGGGCATGGTAAGACTAGCGAGATTGGTCATACCGGGCATGCCCCACCACGTTACGCAACGGGGCAACCGCCGACAGCAGACGTTCTTCAACGACGGAGACCGCCCTTGTTGGCGATGATCGACGGTTGGAATGCCTTTTTGAAGAGTGCCATGCCAGAAGAGGAACTGAGAGACATACGCCAGCACGGTCGCACTGGCCGGCCGCTGGGAGACGAAACTTTCCTTGGTCGTCTGAAGGAAATGGTAGGTTGTGTCCTCAAACCCCAAAAACGCGGCCCAAAACCGAAACAGAATACGAATTAAGTCATAGTATCTGGAATTCTTTCGGGACGTACATTGGCTGGAGTTTCATCTGGGATTGCATATGGACCCCACTTTGTTCCATCGGGGCCTACATTGGCTGGCTCATACCGTCGGCCATCCTGATCTTGGCAGCAGTCGGGGGCGTTATTGCCAAGACTCGGAGCGTCGAACTCGTTAGGCTACTGGCGGCCGTCGTGATCGGGCTTGGGTCGTGCTTGTTCGTTTCGGCATATAATCGTTTGGCCGAAACTCGGTTCCCGTTCGATCATCCAGGGCAGGAATTGCGTGCTCGGCCGGATATTGGTGTGTTTGTGACCGACCACCAGCAATATGCCTACACGATCCCGGTCTTGGGGTTCTTGGTGGGTTGCCTGATCATCTGGCAGTGGCCCAAATCGAAGGTCCTGATTGAACTGGTCGTGCAGATCCTTTGGATTCTGGCTTTCATGTGGGCTGGCCTCGTGCTCATCATCTGGCAGATCCAGAACATTCCAATATTCAGTGGTATGCGTTGGCATTATTAGTCTCCCGTCTGGCACGCCTCAGTTGTGGTACGGAGGGCCGTGGTGTAGTAGAATCAATCGTAGTTCGACGCTGATCGCTCCGAAGTTGGGCGAACGAACCGTTAGCCGCTCTCCCGTTGCGAGCACCGTTGGGCTACGAAGGGGGAATGTGTAATGCTCCCGTGCCATTCGCCGTTTTCCGACAGTAGGACACTCTATGAGTGAAGACTGGATTCCCGTTGCCCTCGTGGTGCTCCTGGCCGTGCTGGTCACCGGTTGGGTCTATGTCATCCGCAGGGTGCTGCAGCGGTTCTTATCGGAGCAGAACCAGCGATTTGCCTTTCGTATGGCAGCTGCGTTGACGTCCACGATTCTCGTTTTTGTTTTGGTGTACATGAGCTCCATCGCTGCCGTAAGCCAAATGCGCGAGCTTGATGGAGGGCGATCGTTTCTCAGAAGCCAAGGCCATCAGATACGTGAGGCACTTGCAGATTACAGAAAGAAGCAGGGGCGATACCCACATTCGCTGGATCAACTTCCCGGAGTTAACGAGCGATTCTTCACCGAGGATCTATGGCATCATCCGTACCAGTATTCTAGTTCTGCCGACGGATACACTCTCGTGTGTCTCGGCCGGGATGGGAAACTCGGGGGCGAGGGCCTCGACGCAGACATCGACTTGAGCCAAGAAGGACCCATCCACCTTCGTCCGACAACGATGCAACTCCTCTTCGAAACGCAGAATGCGGGCGGCGTGTTCACTATTGCCCTCTTGGCCGCCCTGGCCTCCGGCCTGACCTGCTACATCGCCAGCAAGCCGCGTCAACGGCCATCGGCAACTGCGGGGCAGATGGTGGTATCGATCGTTGTGACCACGATCGGCGCGGTATTTGTATCGTCGATTCTTGTATTGATGTATTTTGTCTCGGGTCACTGACCAGATGCAGTTCCGCTACCTTCGCGACCCGCTGTTTCTGACTTGCTTTGCCACTTACTGGGTCCATCGTTGGTTGGCTCGCAACGATTGGTCGACCGATCTACTCCGAGCTCACTTGAACGACCTGATATGCGTTCCCTTCTTCGTGCCCATGATGGTTTGGGCAAGCCGGCGGCTCGGGCTGCGTCGGCACGATGGCCCACCCGATGCCATTGAAATCGTCATCCCGCTTATTATCTGGTCTGTCTTGTTTGAAGTAGTAATCCCGTTGCACGAAGAGTGGCATGTGCCAACGATTGCCGATCCGAAAGATGTATTGGCGTATAGTCTGGGTGCGTTGATTGCCACGGTGTTCTGGCAATCGTACTACCGGACGTCGGCAGGAAGACGTGAATGAGTTTAGGGGAATCGAAGCTGCTGATATGGTGTCGTCGCAAGGCTTGCGTCAGCAATGAGCTTTGGTTTCATTCCCTTACCGACTCTCGACCACCTTCCCCCGCTCCCAAGCGAACCCGACCCGTTCCACACGCGTGCCCCTCCTGTCTTTGCGCGTGAGAACCAGGTGAGGGGCGTCGTGGCGCGGCCGCTGTGCGTGAGGAATGGCGGCAATTGTGGGGCGAGGAATTCCGGGCGGCCCAGAGGATGTCCATTGTGGCACGAATGTGTTGCGATTGATCCCTGGCGCTGGAGACGAATGGTGGAACAACCTGTAAACGTTGCTGCCTTAGGAGCGGCATTGCATCGTTGATTGGCCCGTTGGCCACCTGCGGCGGTTGGAACTTGGGGAGCAAACATGAACGGATACCGATTGATCGCTAATGCCGCAGTCCTGCTGGCTGTTTCTGCCACAGCGCGACCCGACGAGGAGCCTACAATATGGAAACAGATTGAGAAGGAGGCAAAACTGATTGCAGAGGAAGGAGAGAAGCAAGACTACCAGACGACGCAGGCGAAGTTTGATGCGGCAGCTCGAAAAATCGCTGATCGCCGAGCACCTGGCTTATCGGCTTCCCGGCGATGTCAAGAAGCAGTTGGAGAAGATTGCCGAGAGCGACTCCGTGAAAGCGCCGTTTGCCCGTTAGGCATTGAAAATAGCGACGCAGACTGTTCGCAAAGGAACAAAAGGTGAGGCCGGAAAGAGGGATAGGAGTCCATGACCGTCCGCTGCGGTGGATCGCTGGGTGTCAAAATGTTGTCTGGCCGAAAACGATGGTACGATAGGCGGTGTCCTTCCGGCAGGCCTGTATGAATCGATGTTCGGCTTGTGGTATCGTTGATTGTCGGTTCACGATTTTGTGGAGGACGGTCAATGAATGTCAGCAAGGCGCATGATTTGCCGGCTCCGCTGGAGGGTGTCCGGCGGCGGTTTGCCGAGTGGCGAAGAACGCATAGGGCCCGCTCGCGGATTCCCAATTCGCTTTGGGCGGCGGCGGTGAGAATGGCTGAATCGTACGGGTTGCATTGCACGGCCCGAGCGATTCCGGTCGAATATTACTCGCTCAAGAAACGGGTGGAGCAGCAATCTGCCACCATGCGGGAAAGGCACGACCCGGGTCGTGGGCCCACGTTCGTGGAGCTATCTCCCACGGCGCCGATCGGTGCGTGTGACTGCGCGCTGGAGTTGGAAGACACGTTCGGGTCGAAGATGCGGGTGCAACTGAAGACGGCAGCGCCGCCCGACCTCGTGGCGCTCTGCCGAAGTTTCTGGAATCCCTCGCCATGATTCAGATCACGCCTCAGATGCGGATTCTGGTGGCCGTCGAACCGACCGACTTTCGCCGCGGCATCGACGGCCTGGCCCGTGTCTGCAAAGAGATGCTCCGGCACGATCCGTTCAACGGCCGAAGCTGAAATGGTTCACGGAAATATTCCGCATTTCGGCGACCCTATATATAGACGCTAAAAAGGACGATTTTATTCCCGGCTTTCCGATTTTTCTGGTGCGTGGCTCCCAAATCTGGCCATGTGACAGCCCGGAAGCGCAGTTGGGACGTGAACGTCGACGTGGTAGAGTTGTCATCAGGATACAGCTCGGCAGCGAATACGGCTGATGATAGCCAGTGACGGCAACCCAAAGCGAATACCACCATGTACATGACATTCAACTGCCAGACCCTTCCTGGGATCGTCGCATCAAATCTCCAAGGCCTGAGTTGGTCGGTGTCCTTCCGGCAGGCCTGTATGAATCGATGTTCGGCTTGTGGTATCGTTGATTGTCGGTTCACGATTTTGTGGAGGACGGTCAATGAATGTCAGCAAGGCGCATGATTTGCCGGCTC
>Ga0118677_10004157_pt1 | contig 26661 bp, 23 predicted proteins | sample AliMusrvi5mmetaG_FD_86154 | JGI IMG/M metagenome (GOLD analysis project Ga0118677, IMG submission 86154) | reverse complement strand
CGCCTACACCGTGGTGGTGACCGACACGACCGGCGCCAGCGGCATCGCCCTGGCGGAGGTCTATGACGCGGGCACCAACTTCACCAGCTCGGACCCCCGCATGGTCGCGCTCTCCGCCCGCTCGGCGGCCGGCACCGGCGAGGGCGTGATGGTCGGCGGCTTCGTCATCAACGGCACCTCATCCAAGCACGTGCTCATCCGCGGCGTCGGCCCCGGCCTGGCCAACTACGGCGTCTCGACCTACATGACCGACCCGCTGCTGCGGCTCTACGATTCCAGCGGCACCCTGCTCGCGCAGAACGACAACTGGGGCACGCCGGTCACGGTGATCCCCGCGCAGCCCGGAGCGACCGCCGCCGCCCTGATTCTTGCCGCCTCGCAGTCCGGCGCCACGCCGCTGGCCTCGGGCAGCACGGATGCCGCGATCATTGTCACGCTGCCCCCGGGCGCCTACACGGCGCAGGTGAGCAGCCAGTCGGGCGTCGCCGGCACGGCCCTCGTGGAAGTTTACGAGCTCCCCTAAGCCGGGAGTGATCGCGGAAGCGCGGAGGAGCGGAAAAACCGGGAAGCAAGCCCGGTTCCGTGCTTCCGCCCCTCCGCGCTTCCGCGATACGGACGCCTAGCGCTTGCGCACGACGATGGATGTCACGCTGGCCAGCTCGGTGTTCACCGCCGGCGGCAGCGCGGCCACGTAGTCGGCGGCCGCCTGGCGGTCCGCGGGGGCAAGCAGGTCTGACACCGACATCCGCAGGAAACGCTCTCGCACCTCCGGGGGCAGCCCGTCGGCATAGCGCTGCAGGAACCAGCTCAGCGTGTAGATGGGCCGGCCGTAATGCGGCACCTCGGCCGAGACGATCTCGCCCCACTCGCGGAAGAGCGACTGGAGCCCCTCCGAGGTCATGTTGTAATAGTGGTTGGGGTAGGCGTGCACCGGCTGGAGGAACGGCACGTCCGCAATCAGCGTGCCGCCCGGCTTGAGCACCCGCATCAGCTCGCGCGCGACGAGCCAGGGCCGCGGGACGTGCTCGAGCACGGCGAGCGTGACGATGCCGTCGAAGCAGGCGTCGCGAAAGGGCAGGTTCTCCGCGTCGGCCGCCACGTCGGTGCTCGGGTAGGCCGCGATCTCGAGGTTCACGACATTGTCGAAGTACGCCGGCCGGTCGCCGGCGCCGCAGTCGAGGATCCAGCCGTTGGGGTGGCGGGCGATGAGCGCGTCGACCACCGGCGGGTAGTTGAACCCGGAGGTGCGCTCAGGCTCCTCCAGCAGTGTGCCCGCGGGGAGGTAGCTCAGGAAATCCGGCGTGGCGCGCACCGGCTCGACGCGCGTGAGCTGCGACCGCACGGCGGCCAGCTTGCGGGCCTTGCGGGCGGCGTCCACCGCCTCCCCGAACGTCCATGCCAGCTCGGGCCCGCCGCCGGCGACGCGGCACCGCAGGATGCCGGTCTGCACGACCTCGCGCGTGGCCAGGGCCTGGAAGCCCCGCGCCCAGCGGGCGCCATGGGGCGGCGGCACGAGGTCGGGCCGGTCCAGCCAGGCAAAGGAGACGAATTCACCCGTCACGGGCTCGATCCGCTCAACCGGGCCGTTGGCCGCCACCCAGCCCTGCAGCAGGAAGCGGTCGGCCGCCGGGCGGCGCACCGGGCGGTCAACATGCCAGATCGCGCGGGAGGATTCCGGGGAGCTCATCGCTGGTAAAACAAGGCCGCGTCACGCTGGGTTCAACCCCGCGGGGCCGCAAGGGAGAAGGCGGCGGGAGGGCTCACCACGCGTCGCTGCGGAACGGCAGCGCGGGCAGGCCGGCGCCGTTGTAGAGGTTGGCGACGGGGGCGTTGGACCAGGCGTAGCGCACGGCCACGGGCTCCTTCACGGCGGGGCTCGTGACGAGCAGCGTGCCGCGCTCGATGCGGGCGGTGGCGGGATGGAACACGCGGTCGGCGCCGGCGAGTTCCAGCGACTGCACCGGCTTGTCGTAGGAGATCAGCCCGGCGCTGGCGTGGCTGAAGCGCACCCGCAGGGCGTGCCCCTCGCGCGCGAGGCTCTCGAAGGCCGGGCCGGCGTAGTCGCCGGGGATCCCGTAGACCTGGGCCTTGGCGATCAGCGCGAGCCGGCGGGCCACCTCCTGCTTGTTGCGCGGGTGAATGTCCTTCGGGTCGCCGATGTCGATGGCGGTGACCATCGCGACGGCCGGCAGCGCCAGCGCCCGCGTCTGCGCCTCGCGCAGGTAGGCCCAGCCGCGGTGCGTGGGATCGTCGCCCTGGGAGTACGCGGCAAGCTGCACAAAATAGAACGGCGCGTCGCCCAGGCCAAAGCCCGCGCGCCACGCGCGGATCATTGCGGGAAAGAGGTCCGCATATTCGCCCGGCTGCGCCCAGTTGGATTCGCCCTGGTACCAGAGGAAGCCGCGGAGCGCATAGGGCTGCAGCGGCGCCATCATGCCGTTGAACAGGACATTGATCGCGTAGGGCGAGCCCGGGCCGCGGTTGGGACGCGGATAGGGGATCACGTTCTTTGTCTTCGTGGCCTTGGCGTGCTCCTCGGCCTGCTTCCATGCCTCGTACTCCCGCGGCCAGTTCGCCTTCCGCTCGACGGACTCCGCGAGGTCCTTCTGCCAGCGGACCTTCACCGTGGCCCACGCGGCCGTGCCCTGCAGCGCGGCTCCGCTCATCCACGCCTCGATCGGCGTGCCGCCCCAGGTGCAGTTGACGATGCCGACGGGGACCGAGAGCTTGCGGACGAGGTCGCGCCCGAAGAAAAAGCCGATCGCGGAGAACGTGCCGGCGGTGGCCGGCGTCGCGGCCTGCCAGCCGCTCGTCTTCGCGGTGTCGTGCGGACCGTCATCGGCGATGGCGTGCTCGACCTTGATGTGCCGCAGCAGCGGGAAATTTGCCTCGGCGACCTCCTTCGCCGCATTGTTCGCGTGGGCGACGTCCCACTCCATGTTCGACTGGCCGCCGACGAGCCAGACCTCGCCGACGAGGAGATCGGCGAACTTGAGCGTGTTCTTGCCTGTCACGACCAGCTCCGCCGGTTCCGCCGAGGCCGGCACCGGCTCGAGGTAGACGATCCACCGGCCGTCACTGCCCGTGGTGGCGCCGACCGCCTGGCCCTTGAACTCCACGGTGACGTGCTCGCCGGGCTCGGCGCGGCCCCAGACGGGCAGGGGCTTGTCGCACTGCAGGACCGCGTGGTCCGTGAAAAGCGGCGCGAGAGTGACGTCGGCGCGGGCGAAAGCGGCGAGACCGAGGCCGAGCAGGAGCAGGCGGAGGATTTTCATGACAAGACGGCGGGGAGCGGGGCGCACCCGCGCCCGGGCTCCGAGGAACCAGCGTGTCAAACTTCCCGGCCCCGCGGCGAGCGAATCATTCGCCGGTGACGGAATGTTCACTCGCCCTCCGGGGAGTGTGTTCCCGCGGATTACGCGGATGAGCCGGATGCCGGGAGAATTGATCGCGGAAGCGCGGAGAGGCGGAAAAACCGGGAGGCGACATCAGGTTCCGCGCTTCCGCTCCCCCGCGCTTCCACGATGAACCACCCACCGCATACCTGGCATCCTGACCAGCAGGCGAAGTCTTCGTGTCCTTCGTGGAAAAAAACACCGCGTCGAATTCCGATCTCCGAACTGCGATCCCCGGTCGTGCCTAGGGCGTGTCCGGCCGGTGCAGGAAGGCGTGCACCTCGCCTGCGAACCGCGGGCCGAAACCCGGGGCCTCCGCGATCTGCTCGAGGGTCGCGGCCCGCAGGCGCTCGATGGAGCCGAAGTGGATGAGCAGCGCCGCGCGCCGCGCGGGCCCGAGTCCGGGCAGGTCGTCGAGCACGCTCTCGCGGATCTTCCGCGAGCGCAGGTCGGCGTTGTACGTGTTGGCGAAGCGGTGGGCCTCGTCGCGCAGCCGCTGCAGCAGGTTGAGCGCGGGGTGGCTGAGCGGCAGGTTCAGCGGCGGACGCTCGTCGGGGAAGATCACCGTCTCGTGCTTCTTCGCGAGGCCGATGAGCGGCGGCGGCATGACGTCGAGGCCGACAAACGCCTTGAGCGCCGCGGCGATCTGGCCGCGGCCGCCGTCGATCACCACCAGGTCGGGGAAGGGCCGCCTCTCCGCCGCGAGCCGCCGGTACCGGCGGCCCACGACCTCCTCCATCGCCTTGAAGTCGTCGTTGCCGATGAAGCTCTTGATCTGGAAGCGGCGGTAGTGGTCCTTGTCCGGCCGGCCGTCAGCGAAGTGCACCATGGACGCCACGACAAACGTCCCCGAGATGTGGGAGATGTCGAAGCACTCCATGGTGCGCGGCGGCCCGGCGAGCCCGAGTGCCTCGCCCAGCGCCTGCAGCGCCTCGGCGTCGCCGGCGGGCCGGGTGGGATCGAGCCGCTCGAAGGTGCGGGTCTTGGCGAGTGTGCGCTCCAGCGCGAACACGACGTCGCGCAGCTCGGCCGCCTTCTCAAAGGCCTGGGCCGCGGCCGCGGTGGTCATCTCCGCCCGCAGCGACGCGAGCCACTCGCGCGACTTACCCTCGAGAAAGGCGCAGGCCTCGTCCACGCGCCGGCGGTAGTCCGCGGCCGACACCACGGTCCCGGCCCCGTACAGCTCCTGCCGCACGTCGTCGTAGAGCTGCCAGGTCCCGTCGGGCCGCCGCACCGGCGTGCCGTCGCCGAGCAGGATGCCGAACTGGCGGCGCATCTGCGCGAGGGTTTTCCGCAGCAGGCCGCTGTGCGCGAACGGCCCGAAATAGCGGGAGTGGTCCTCCTTGCGCAGGCGGGTGAGGCGGAAGCGCGGCAGCTCCTCGGCCAGGTCGACGCGGACGAGCAGGAAGCGCTTGTCGTCGGTGAAGTCGGTGTTGTACCGCGGGCGCCACTGCTTGATCAGCTTGCCCTCGAGCAGCAGCGCCTCGGGCTCCGACTTCACCTCGATGGTCTCGAGGTCCGCGATCATCGCGATCAGGGCGCGGATCTTCGGCTGGGTGAGCGTGCGGGCGCGGCCGCGCTGGAAGTAGGACGACACGCGCTTCTTCAGGCTCTTGGCCTTGCCGACGTAGATGATCCGGCCCAGGCGGTCCTTCATCAGGTACACGCCGGGCGTGTCGGGCAGACGCCGCACCTTGGCCTTGAGATCCACCGGGGTATTCACGGCCAGGCGGGTCCGCCCGCCAGGCGGGCGAGGATCAGGTCCGCGGCCGACTCCGGCGTCTCGCGGGAGGTGTCAACCTCGAGGTCGTACGTCAGGTTGCGGTGGATGTGGGGAAACTGCGCCGCGGCCAGGCCGGGGCGGCGGTCGGGCCGCGCCTTTTCCCGCTGCTCGACGACGGCGAGCGGGCAGCGGACGCCGATGAAGAGCACGCGGCGGCGGGCCAGCGCGGCGCGGGTGGCCTCCAGCCACGCCGGGGCGAGCAGCAGGTGGTCCACCACGAGGGGAAACGGGCCCGCCGCGAAGAGGGCGAGGGCCTGATGGAAGTGGTCGACGCCGGCGGAGTGGCAGGCGTGGCGCTGGGCCGGGTCGGTGACCGCCTCCCACAGGAACATGTCGGTGAAGGTGTCGAGCGACGCGTGCAGCAGCGGCCAGCCGGCGCGCCGCTGCAGGGCCCGGGCGAGGGTCGACTTGCCGGAGCTGGAGGTGCCGTTGAGCAGGATGACGTCGGGACGCATTGGGGTCGTGACACCAGCGCGGCGGCGCGTTTGGCTGGGCCGCTGGCAATTTCCCAGAATTTGCCTAAGTTCGACCCCCCGCAAGTATGGTTTCATCCGGCTCCTCTCCCGCGGCTTCCCCGCCGTTCGCCTCCAAACGTTACGAGCTCCTCACGCTCGGCGACGAGCTGCTGCTGGGCCTGACCGCCAACGGCCACCTGACCTTCATCGGGGCGCAGCTGGGCCGCCGCGGCGTGCTGCTGCAGCGGAACGTGACCATCACGGACGAGGCCGACGCGATCGCGCGCCAGTTCCGCGAGAGCTGGGCGGCGGCGGACGTCATCATCACGACCGGCGGCCTGGGTCCGACGTGCGACGACCGCACGCGCGAGGTGATCGCCCGGGTGCTGGGCCAGCAGCTGGTGTTTGACCGCTCGACCGAGGTGGCGATGGAGGCGCGGTTCGCGGCCTTCGGGCGGAAGATGACGCCGAACAATCTCAAGCAGGCGTACCGGTTCGAGCGTGGCGAGGTGCTGCCGAACGCCCACGGCACCGCGCCGGGGCTGTGGGTCGAGCAGGACGGCAAGGTCCTCTGCATGCTGCCGGGGCCGCCGAACGAGCTGCAGCCGATGTTCGTGGAGCAGGTGCTGCCGCGGCTGGCGAAGCGCGGGCTGCTGCTCGACCGCGAGGCCTACGTGCAGCTCCGCACGGCCGGCATCGGCGAGTCCGCGCTCGAGACGCGCCTGCAGCCGGTGTTCGACCGGCACGGCGAGGCGCTCAGCGTGGCGTTCTGCGCGCACCAGGGGCAGGTGGACTGCCGCGTGAGCTCGCCGTCCGGAAAACTTTCACCGGCCCAGCTCGAGGCGGTCGCCGCGGAGTGCGCGCAGCTGCTGGGCGAGGACTTCATGGGCTGCGGCCACGACTCGCTGGCCAAGCTCTGCGCCGACCTGCTCCGCGCGCAGGAGAAGAAACTCGCCGTCGTGGAGACGGCCACGGGCGGCCTGCTGGCCCAGGCGTTCACCGAGGTCTGCGGCGCGTGCAAGTTTTTCGCCGGCGGCGTGGTGTGCTGCTCGAACGACGCCAAGATGGAGCTGCTCGACGTGCCCGAGTGCCTGCTGCTGCAGCACGGGGCCGTGAGCGCCGAGTCCGCCGTGGCGATGGCCACGGGCGCGGCGGAGACCCTGGGCGCCGATTATGCGCTGGCCGTGACCGGCTTCGCGGGCGCCAGCGCCGCCGAGGGCTCGGGCGGCAACCCGGTCGGCACCATCTTCATCGCCCTCCACGCGCCGCACGGCGTGTGGTCCAAGAAGCTCAATTACCCGGGTCCGCGTCCGACCGTGAAGGTCCGCGCCGTCAACGCCGCCCTCGACTGGCTCCGCCGCGAGCTCCTGCGCGCCCAGCACGGCCAGGCCTCGCCGGCGCGCCGCACGGGGGTCATGCAATAGCGGCGCGTGAGGCGCGCAGGTTGCAAGGAGCAGGGAGATGCTAGCGCCGGACCTTCGCGGGCTTTGCGACCTTGGCGGTGAAAAGCGGATTGGAGCGGGGGCTTGGATCGCTCATCCTCGCGGCATGATGAACACGCGACTGGTGCTCACGCTGCTGGGACTCTCGGGCGCGGTGGCGCTCGCCGCGGCGGATTCGAAGCCCGCCCCGGATCCGCTGGCGGCCTATCCCGGGATCGCCCGGCCCGCCGACCCGCGCCTGCCGGCGGCGTCGCCGGCCGCGCTGCGGTCGTTCATGGACCAGCGCTTCGGGCTGTTCCTGCACTGGGGCCCGGTGTCGCTCACGGGCTACGAGCTGGGCTGGTCGCGGGGCGACAAGGTGCCGGTGGCGGAGTACGACCAGCTGTACCGGCGGTTCAACCCGGTGAAGTTTGACGCCGACGAGTGGGTCCGCATCGCGAAGGCCGCGGGCATGAAATACGTCGTGCTCACCGCGAAGCACATGGACGGGTTCTGCCTGTGGGACACCCGCCAGACCGACTACAACATCATGCAGTCGCCGTTCCGGCGCGACATTGTGCGCGAGTTGGCGGACGCCTGCCATCGCGGCGGGCTCGCCTTCGGCGTCTACTACTGCATCGCCGACTGGCACCACCCGCAGTTCCCCTTCAGCACGCCGTACCGCGGCCCGGTGGACACGCCGATCAAGTCCACGACGGACCTGGAGCACTACACGCAGTACATGATGAGCCAGCTCACGGAGCTGGCCACCGGCTACGGCCCGTTGGAGTGCGTGTGGTTCGACTCGATGGCCGGCGCGAGCTGGCCCGAGCTGGGCCAGCGGCTCGTGCCGCTGCTGCGCGCGCTGCAGCCCAATATTCTCATCAACAACCGCGCCGCGGTCGCCGGCGACTACGTCACGCCCGAGGAGCGCATCGGGCGGTACCGCGACGACGTGCCGTGGGAGAGCTGCATGATGCTTGGCACGCAGTGGTCGTGGAAACCGGACGACCACCTGAAGTCATTCTCCAAGCTGCTGCGCGCGCTGGTCTACTGCGCCGGCGGCAACGGCAACCTCCTCCTCGACGTGGGCCCGATGGCCGACGGCCGCTTCGAGCCGCGGCACGTGGCCCGGCTCAAGGAAGTCGGCGACTGGCTGGCCCGCTACGGCGAGAGCATCTACGCCACCCGCGGTGGCCCGTACAAGCCGACCAGCTACCTCGCCAGCACGCGGCAGGGGTCCACGGTTTATCTCCATGTGTTCCGCTGGGACTCCGACCGGCTGGTGCTGCCGCCGCTGCCGCGGAAGGTGGTCGGCAGCCGCCTGCTGACCGGCGGCGACGTGCGCGTGGAGCAGACGGCCACGGCGCTCGTGGTCACGGTGCCGGCGGCGAGCCGCCAGCCGGTTGACACGCTGGTGCGCCTCGACCTGGGCGGCTCCGCGGAGGATTTGCCCGTGATGGCGCTGCCGCCCGAGGTGACGGTGACGGCCTCGGCCACACGCGCGCCGGCGGCCAAGTATGCCCCGGCCTTCGCGCAGGACAGCGACCCCGAGACGCAGTGGTCGGCTCCCGAGGGCCAGGGCTCGGCCACGCTCGAGCTGGCCTTCGCCCGGACGCGCACGATCCGCAGCGTGAAGTTCGAGGACCCGCAGCGTCCGATCCACATCCAGGCCTACGCGGTGGACGCGTGGAACGGCTCCGCGTGGGTGCAGATTTTCCAGCACGACAACATTGGGGCGTGGCTATCGGCCGACGAGTTTGCCCCCGTCACGACGAGCCGGCTCCGCGTCCGCATCCTGAAGATGGAACCGACGGCCCTCTGCTCGGAAATCGTGATCGAGGACGTGGAGTAATAACGCGGAGTGGGTTCACCACGAAAAACACGAAACACACGAAAGATCCTGATCCCGATCTTTTGGCCCACGGAATACACGGAACACACGGAAATCCTCGCGGACCAGCGTTCTGCCTTGCGGCAGAACTCGGTCCGCTCGGGGTTGTCACTCCAATCCAAAACCAGACTTCACCTGCCCGACACGCAGCTACAGCTTCCGTGTGTTCCGTGTATTCCGTGGGCAATCGGATCGGCGTCAGGACGTTTCGTGTGTTTCGTGACTTTCGTGGTGACCCCACTCCGTCTCAGAGCTGATCCGGTTTGGTGAGGAAGATCTTCCGCAGGGCGTCGGCGGCGGGCTTGGGGCGGCCGTCGAAGTCGAGCACGGCGGTGTTCGCCGGGCAGGGGAACGCGTCGTGGCCCATCCAGATGATGAAGCCGCCGCACGCCGGGAAGCGGCGCTTGGTGTAGCGCGCGGCGCGCTCCAGGGCCTCGGCCTGCAGGCGCTGGCTCCAGACGACGTACTCCGCGAGATCGAGCGGGGCGCGGCCGTGGGCCTTTTGAAACGCCTCGCCCTGGATCCAGAAACCGAAGCGGCGCCACTGCGGGTTACTCTCGTCGAGCGGCAGCAGCGAGCGCGGGCCGAAGTGGCGCTCCAGGATGTCCACCGGGCTCGCCCCGGCGGCGCCGACCTCGGAGCGGAACAGGGCGTCGTCCTTCGGCCAATAGGACTCGGGCACCGGGAACCACGGGCCGTGGATCTCCCAGTGCACGCCTTGGCCGAACTCGGACTCCTCGGCCGTGAAACGCGGGCCGACCGGTGACGTCGCCAGGTAGCGTCGCGAGGGATCGAGCGCGGCGGCCTCGAGGCCCATCATCTTGAGCAGCGGGTGCGACGCGTTCGCGGGCCGCCCCGTGCCGGCCTTGTTGCCGTCCGGCGCGCCCTGCAGCTCGTTGCCGCCGCACCAGCAGAGCAGGGAGGCGTGGTGCTGCCGGCGGGTGATGTACGAGCGCACGATCGGCTGGGCGCCGGCGATGACGACCGGATCCTCGGGCGGCCAGTTGTCGATGCCCGAGGAGGAGAACGGGAACTCCTGCCACACCAGCAGGCCATGACGGTCGCACAGGTCGTAGAACGTCTCCTTCTCCAGGAAGGCCCCGCCCCAGACGCGGAGCACGTTGCAGCCCATCGCGACGTACGCCTTGATGCGCGTCTCGTAGTCCGCGGGCGTGACATCGGCGTAGTTCGGGCGGATGGGGGTCCAGTTGACGCCCTGCAGGAAAATGGGGCGGCCGTTCACGGTGCAGATCCACGGGTCGGCGCCGGCCGGGGCGCCGGTGCAGGCGCGCCACGTGACGTTCTTGAAGCCCACGATGCGGGTCCACTCGTCGGCCGTGCCGCCCTCGGGCGTGGCCAGCCGGCAGGTCAGCCGGTAGGTTTTCTGCGCGCCCTCGCCATGGGGCCACCAGGATTCGACGCGCAGGCCGGTGAAGGCCGCGCCGCGGGCCAGCGCGGCGGGCTCGACCCACTCGCGCAGGAGGGCGCGGTCGCCGTCCTCCAGCCGCACCTCGACGCGGGCCGGGGCTATGCCGAAGATTTTGAAGCCGTCCGGGGCCAGCTGGCAGCGCATGTCGGACAGGACCTGGTGGTCGGAAACCTCGAGCGTGACCCGGTCCCAGATGCCGATCTGGACCAGGCGCGGCTGCCAGTCCCACGTGTAGTTGAAGCGCGCCTTCCAGTCCTTGATCTTCGACGTGTAGTTGAACTGGCCGAGCCAGCGCGGCGGCAGGTCGAACACGATGTGCAGCGCGTTCTCGTCGGCCAGCGGCACGGCGGAGAGGTCGAAGACGTGTTCGACGAAGCCGTTCTCAAAGCGGCCGACGAGCTGGCCGTTGCAGCAGACCCAGCCGGCGTGGTCGAGCCCGGCGCAGCGCAGGTGGCGCTCGGTGCCGCCGGCGAGCCAGGCGCGGGGCAGGGTGGTGGAGAAGACCCAGTTGCGGTTCTCCACCCACTCGGCGGCGCGGCTCTGCAGGTGGTCGGTCCAGTCCGGGATGACATGCCGCTCGAACAGCAGCTGCTGCACGGAGGCCGGCACGCGCGCCGGCACCGGCGCGATCTCCGCGAGGCTTGGGGCGCCGAGCGCGATGCCGGCGAGGCCGCGCCAGGTGTCGGGCGCATAGCCCGTCAGCGTCCAGGGGGCAGGCGAGAGGTCACGGATGATTTTCATGAAGAGGGGGGATGGCCGCAGAACGAAAAATCAACCTACCACCGCGCCAAGAAGCGCGGCCACACAAATTCCCTGCTCCATTCTCCAGCGCGCTCCGCGCGTGCCCCCTGCTCCCGAAGAACCTCGTCGTTAACCGATGAGGTTCTTGAGCGCCGCGAGGTACTTCTCCTGCGTGCGGGAGATGACCTCGGCGGGGAGGCGCGGGGCGGGCGGCTGCTGGTTCCACTTGAGGGCGACGAGGTGGTCGCGGACGAACTGCTTGTCGTAGCTCGGGGGCGACTGGTTGGGCGCGTAGCGGTCGGCGGGCCAGTAGCGGGAGGAGTCGGGCGTGAGGACCTCGTCGATGAGGAACAGCTTGCCGGCGGCGTCGGTGCCGAACTCGAACTTGGTGTCGGCGAGGATCATGCCGGCGGCGCGGGCGCGGTCGTGGCCGAAGCGGTAGAGCTCGAGGCTCAGCTGCTTCACACGCGCGTAGAGGTCGGCGCCGATGGTGGCGGCGCCCTGGGCGTCGTCGATGGGCTCGTCGTGCTGGCCCTTCGGGGCCTTGGTGGTGGGCGTGAAGATCGGCTCGGGCAGGCGGTCGGCCTGGCGGAGCCCGGCGGGCAGGCGGATGCCGCAGACGGAGCCGGTTTTCTGGTAGGCGCTCCAGCCGCTGCCGATGAGGTAGCCGCGGGCGACGCACTCGATGGTGAGCGGCTTGAGCTTGCGGACGACCATGCTGCGCAGCTGGAGGTCTCGGCCGGTGAGGCCCCGCCGGGCGAACTCACCGGCCTGGTCGGGCAGGAGGTGGTTGGGGATGAGGCCGGTGGTCTGGGCGAACCACCAGTTGCTCATCTGGGTGAGGATGGCGCCCTTGCCCGGGATGCCGTCGGGCAGGATGACGTCGAAGGCGGAGAGGCGGTCGGTGGCGACGAGGAGGAGGGCGTCGCCGAGGTCGAAGATCTCGCGGACCTTGCCGGAGGCGATGCGGGGGAAGGGCAGGTTATCGATCGAGGTGACGGCGGATTTCGGGAGGGCGGCGGCGATCTCGGCGAAGTTCATGGGGGTTGGATTGAACGGAAACGGGGGTCGGGGCGAAGCCAAATCTAGGTCATTTTCACGGGGGAAGAATAGCCTTGCGCGAGGGAGGGGGTGTCCTACGTTGCCCGGCTCGGCGGTTAGTCCCCATCGTCTAGCCCGGTCCAGGACACCACCCTTTCACGGTGAGAACCGGGGTTCGAATCCCCGTGGGGACGCCATCTTTACAAAGCCCACATCCAGCGGAGGATGTGGGTTTTGCATTTTCAAAAATCGGCAAAGTGACAATGCAGGTGACAATAAATCGCCGACAAACGCCGATGTCGCCGAGCGTCCTTGATGTCGGAAAAAGCCCGGCGGAAGTGCCGGCAGTTCGGCTGAACTGGGGGTGCTGGTGACCGTGGGGTCGACCCATGATGCCTCGCTTCATGGGCTCGCGGCCCAGCTGATGTGAGTGGTCAGTTCTCACCAGTTTTCTCCTTTTTTCATGCTGAAATATTCCAGGACCGCCTTCATTCGAGTCAGCCGTTGTGCCGGGCTAAAACCGACGTGCTCGGAGATTCTGTCCGAAACCTCCAGGTCGTGTGCGAGCAGTCGCCCCAACTCCGTCCGATCAAACTCAACCTGACAACGCCCGGAACACGTGTCGCTCACCGCGGAAGCGTTCCGGAGCAGTGAGACATACATCACTTTGAGGTTGTCAGTTTCTAGCGACCCGAAGAACAGCCAGTTTGGGCTCCGACGGTGCCACGCATCAAGGAAGCGTCTGACCGATGCGATGGCGTAAAGCTCCGTTGGGTCTGACTCGTAGCCGCAGATGCACCACGTAATGCGGTCGTGCAACCAGCGGAGGTGCTCCATTGGCATGGCTTCAGCATCAAATTGGTCCGCGATCCATCGGCTTTCCCTCCGCTCCACGCGCGCCCGCGCAATCTGAAAAACCACAAGGTCGATCTCGGTCATGGTCGTGAGAGGTTCAGCGGCCATGTGCAATGAGTGCCTCTCCCTCGGCTTCCGACCAGGTCACGGTGATGGGTGGTGGCATTTCGGGGAATGCCGGTAGAGCGTCCTCCGAGAAGATCCGGGACAAGTTCCCGTCGCACTTTGTTAGATAGTAGGGAACCAAGTTGATATATTCCTGCAAAAAGGAATCGATTTCTCGTTCGGACATTTCAGGTGGCGCGTACATGAAATATCCCAGAGCTTCAGGAGAAACAAAGACCCCATCGACGTAAGGGCTTTCGGGCTGAAAACGTCTCAGCGATAGCATCAAGTTTTCACGCGTGGTCGGCACACCACTCATTTTTAGCGCGCCGAGAAGCTGGTGGTGAAAATGGAGGTGCTCAATGCCGCCCAGCAGAGCATTTCAAATCACACTCGGGAAATTCGGCTGGGGACGACATTGCAGGACTACAACCTGAAGGCGGCCCTGCCTCAGGTCATGGCCGCCCTGAGGAATGACATGGTGGCGGACATCGCGGAATTACGCCGGCGAATTGAGCAGCAGGCGGCGGAGGCGCAGGTGGCGGCATTTGCCAAGGGCACCCTGTCCGATCTGATCACCAGCACGGACCGCGACGTTGCCACGGCCCGGGGCCGCAACCGGGCGATCATCGCGGCGAAGAACCAGCAACTGCCGGCCCTGCTGCGGGAGAACAAGACGGATGAACTTTCCGCCTTCGTGGTCAAAATCGAGCAAACCATCCTCGACCTGAATCATGAAAGTGAGGTGGCAAAAGATCGCGCCCAGCAGGCCAACGCCGCCAACGAAAACACGCCGCTGGCGGAGGAGCTGCGCGGGCTGAACATCAGCTACCGGGAGCGCATTGAGTTGCTCAAGCCCATCCTTGCCGCGCTCAAGGAAGAGATTGCGAACCGCAATCGGTGATCACCGGCCGCCCAATCTCCATGACTACTCCACATCGCAGGTTCCCTCTTGGAATCGCATCCTGGGCAGTTTTCGGCTGCTTGCTATGGGCGGGTTGTGCGGCCGCCCCATCCGTCGAAGCTGGCTCTCATTATACGCCGTCCTATCGGACGACGCCGGCACCAAGCAAGGTTGACGCCAGCGCCCAGGTGGAAACGCACATTACCATCGCTCCAGAGCTGCAGCCGCTGTGGACCGCTTTCCTCAGGCAAAGTTCGAATGTTGATTCCTATCTCGCCGCGATGGCGGAAACGGTCACCAGCGATGTGGCCGGCTCAGGCCTCTTCGCCCGCATACAGCAGCCCGGCGGAGGGAAAACGGATTATCTCATCAGGATCGACGCCCGAGAAATTGATCCCGCAAACCTGCGCCTCCAGGTGACGATCGCGCTGATCGCCACGTCCTCTGGCCAGGAGCTCTTCACGCGCAAGGCGGAATTGCCGCTCGGCATCTCCAGTGGCCGCTACAACAGCATTGTTTTCACCCAGACCCCGAAATTTTCTGCGGATGTGAATAGCACATCCTGGTCCGGCCAGCGCATGCTGACGGGCAGCATGCAGTATGCCTTCGAGCAGCTCATGCCGGTGATGAAGGCCGGGGTGGCGGAATATTTCCAGCATCTGGCCGAGCAATCGACTGCGCGAAAGATGCAGGCCGCCTCCCTGCCCGAATTGATTGTCGGAGGGGACCGCACCGTGGAGCTGGCCCGCATCCGCAACCGCCAGCTCATCGCCGCCAAGAACCAACAGCTGCCCCTCTTGCTGCGGGAACGGAAGACGGCCGAACTCACCGATTTGGTCGTGACCATCGAACAGGCAATCTTGGATCTGAATCACGACAGCGAAGTGGCCAAGGATCAGGCCCAGCAGGCCGCCGCCGGCGGCGAATCCTCCCTGCAGATTGATGAGATTCGCGGCCTTGGCATCTGCTACCGGGAGCGCATCGAATTGCTCAAACCGATCCTCGGCGCGCTCAAGGAAGAGATTGCGAACCGCAACCGGTAAGCGCGACCCTCTACCCGACGCTCTGACAAAAACTGTGGATAAGGTTGGCTGGCTCGCTTCACCGGGGCTGGAACTGCGGCAACCTCGTCGTGAACACCGTGTATCCAAGGGCGCCACTGTCTGACGCCGGCAGCCGGACTCTCATCCTCGGTGCTTCCGGCTATCGTGCTCTTGTAATTTGACTGAGCCGAACGAAACCGGAGTCGTCCCTGAAGTCGGCAGCTGCTTCTCGATCCGACCAATGAGAAAATCTTTGGGTGCGGCCGGCCGTTGGGCCCGTCGGTCTGCCGGTTTTTTCTGGCCTCGGGTTGCGGCGCCGGTGTTGATGGCCGCGCACGCGCATGAAAACGCCCGGCCGATCAGCTGGCATCGACAGTCTTCGGGTCCTGCTGACGGCCCTCGTCATCCTGCATCACACGGCGATCGTCTATGGCGGCTCGGGCGGCTGGTACTGGCGACAGGAGGCGGACTCGTCGAACCTGCTGTTGGTGTTCTTCAACTCCGTGAACCAGTCCTATTTCATGGGGTTCTTCTTCCTCCTGGCCGGATATTTCACGCCGCTGTCGTATGATCGCAAGGGGGCGGGAAACTATTTTCGGGACCGCTTTCTGCGACTCGGCCTCCCGCTGCTGGCTTATTTTTTCCTGCTGCACCCGTTCACGGTGGCCATTGTCCGCACGGCGTCGGGTCATCCGCTCTGGCCGGGATTTTGGCAGATGATCCTCGAGCATGAATTCGAGCCGGGCCCGCTGTGGTTCGCCGAGGCGCTGCTGTTGTTCGCAGTCGGCTACTGGCTGTGGCGAAAACAGACGCCGGCCTCCGCTTCAGCGTCCTGGTCCGAGCTCCCGGCCTACCCGGCGATCCTGATGGGAGCCGTGGGGATTGGCCTGGTGGCGTTCCTCGTCCGGCTCGCCGTGCCGGTGGGCCGCAACATCCTCTGGCTGCAGCTGGGTTATTTCCCGGCGTACTTCGCGCTGTTCGCCGTCGGATGCGCCGCCGCGAGAGGCCGGCTGCTTGAGGGGCTCACCTGGACCCGCGTGCGAATCCCGGTGCTGGGTTCGCTGGTGCTGCTGGTGGCCTTTCCGGTGTTCTGCCTGAAGCGCTGGGGCTCGGGCCCCTTTAGCGGGGGCTGGGGGAGCAACGCCTTCGTGTACGCCCTCTGGGATCCGCTGGTCTGCTGGGGCATCATCCTCGGCCTGCTCTGGCTCTCGCAGCCTCTGTCGGGCCGGTTGGCCGCGATCGGATCCTGGCTGGGGAACCAAGCCTTCGGGGCCTACATTCTCCATCCGCCCGTGCTCGTCTTTCTCAGCATTGCCCTGCGGGGAGCGGCGATCCCGCCGTTCCAGAAATTTCTCTATGTTGGCCTGGCCGCGTGTGTGGGCTCATTCGCCGCGGCGAGTGTCCTGCGCCTTGTGCCCGCGGTCCGGAAGATCGTGTGATTCGCGCCGCGCAATCGGCCGACGGTCAGGCCCAGGTCCCCGGGCTCACAGCGCCCGTTCCATGAAGCGCCAGCGGGCATGGAACTGCGGCGGCGTCTCGACGCCCTCGTAGGGTGCGCAGTCCACAAAGCCATGGCTCTCGTACAGCCGGTGGGCCGACTGCATGAACAGGCCGGTGTCGAGGCAGGCCCGCTGATAGCCAAAGGCGACGGCGTCGGCGAGGATGCGCCGAAGCGCCAGCTCGCCGAGCTTCATGCCGCGAAAGGTCGGACGGATGTAGATGCGCTTGATCTCGCAGACTCCGTCGCGAAGGCACCGCAGGCCGCCCATGCCGGCGAGTTGGTTGTCCACCTGGATGAGGTAGAAGATCCCCTTGGGCGGTGGGTCGCCGCAGACCTTGTCGATGATCGTGGGGACGTAGGCGTGCGCCGGCAGGCCGACGATCTGCTCCACCGACACGTGGAAGAGTTTTTCCACCTCGGTGAACACCCAGGAGAGATACTCCACGTTGAGCTCGATGAGTTCGCTCCGGTGCACGCGGGCGTCGGCCGTGATGAACTCAATGTTGGGCATGGGGGACTGCGGTGAGGTGAAGGACGGGGATTGTCTATCCTAAATGCCGGGCGCAGTTCCGCGCTGACAATCTCGACAATCGCGGCAGACTCCAGGTGCGCGAGGCGCCCGACGTGCAAACCCTATTGAAACGGCATTTTCCCGGCATGCGGTTCTCATGGCATGCGCTTGTGTGGGCGCCGATGTTCACGCCGCTGGTCGTGGCGGCGCTGTTCAGCGTCGGCGTGAACAGCGTGAAGGCCGGGGTGACGGCGTTCGTTGTCCTGCTGGTGTTCGGGTATGGCGTGAGCTTTGCCAGCACGGCCGGATTGCTCCTGCCAGCGCTGTGCGTGCTTTCTCGGTTCACGCGACTGGCGGCGTGGAAGTCCGGCCTGGTTGGACTGCTGCTGGCGGTCATCCCCTATCTGGCCATCGCGTTCCTGATGTGGTCTTCGAGCGGCGCCGACTCCGGCCCGCCCGACACACCCTTCCGCGACTTTCTGTTGAACGACTGGAACAACTTCATCCTGTGGAGCTGCCTGGCCGCCGGGGTGATCACCGGCGTGGCGTTCATGCTGCTGGCGCCGGTTGCAGCAGTGGACGATGGGTTGGTTGACCGTGGCCGGTAAGATAAACATGATACAGGAGTGGCGGCTTGGGTTAGGTTGGCTGTCATGGCATTCATACCATGCACGCGTTACGTCAGGTAGGCTGTGGCTTGTTGCTTCTCGTCGGCAGCATGACGTCCTTGCCTGCCCAGGCCTTTACTCCGCCGACGTCGCTGGCGGGACGAGTTATTGCCATGTCTTCAATGGTGCACAGCTCTTCGAAGACTTATTTTCAGTCGGACGGCAGGTTTTACGATTTCGAGCGCAAGGGTTCTGACCTGGCCGCGCTTCCTCTGCGCTTGGGGACCTATTCCTACACGGTCAATGGTGGTAACACGGCCACGCTTTCGCTGAGCTACCGGGATACGGACGGCACGCTCTTAACCAACACGAGCACGCTCAATTTCAACACGGATACGAGCGGCTATGTTGGGTCCCCTGGGTTTTTCTTTTCCGTCGAATCCGCTTCGGACCAAGCGGTGCTGGGGGCGATCTCAACCCGCTGCCTCGTGAGCCCGTCGGTTCCGGCCATCGCGGGCTTTGTGGTTTATGGCACCACGCCGCGGCTCTACCTAATCCGTGTCGTTGGGCCGACGCTCCGGCAGTACGGCGTGACGGATGCCGTGAGCGACGTCTCGCTCAAGCTGTTCAAGGGCTCGAGCCAGATCGCGCAAAACGACGATTGGGAGAAATCCACCATCAACGCGACCGACCTGACCGAGACCTTTGCTCGGGTCGGGGCCTTCAGCCTGCCGTCGGGTTCCAAGGACGCGGTCATCCTGACCGCGCTGGATCCGGGCATCTACACAGCCCAGGGCTTTGCCACGGAAACGGGGGAGTTGCTCGTGGAAGTCTATCAGGTGCCCTAGCCGCAGGGCAGAGCGCGTTATTTTTCTGCCGGCGGGGCCTCGAAGATGGACTCGATGGGCAGCTTGAAGAGGCGCGCGATCTGGAAGGCGAGCGGGAGGCTCGGGTCGTACTTCTCGGTCTCGATGGCGTTGATGGTCTGGCGCGAGACCCCCAACTCCTCGGCCAGGGCGCTCTGCGACCAGTCCTTCGCCGCGCGCAATTCGCGGAGTCGGTTTTTCATCGGTAGCTCCGGCTGACGATGAAGGCGCTAATCCGCCAGGCGGTGTACGTGAAGATGAGGAAGTAGGCGCTGCCCAGGCCGCGAATGCTGCCCGGGAGGTAGACGCCGTTCGCGTTTAGGACATTCACCACCCAGATGGCAAACAGCATGGCAAAGGCGCCGACGGCCGCCGCCTCGAGCTGGATGCGCCGCTGCAGTTCATCCATGCCGCGGACAAACCGCGCCATGTCCCGCAGGAAGAGAAAAGCCGGCAGCATGGGGATCAGCTCAGTCGCAATTCGCAGGGACTTGGGCCACTCAGGATGGGAGAGCAGCAGGAATGATCCGCCGACGAAGGCCAGGCACGCCACCAGGTACCAGAGGTGGAGCCGCAGATCGGCCTTGTTGGAATACTCAGGTGATAACCGGCACAGTTGATCTAAGGAATTTGGTTTGGTCATGACCGGTGTGTAAAGGTACCTTGTCACATGTAAAGGAAACTTTACATTTTTTTTGGGCCATGAAACCGGCCGCGGCCTTAGGAGTTCACCGTGGAGTTTGATGATTTCTTGTGCGATTCCTGCGCGAGCGGGTGCTAGGAGATGACCTGCCATGATGGACGATCCCCAACTCCTGCGGAGCTACGCCGTCGAGCGCTCGGAGCCCGCGTTTGCCGAGCTCGTGCAGCGGCATGTGAACTTGGTGTACTCCACGGCGCTGCGGCAGGCGAACGGCGACGCGCACCTGGCGCAGGATGCCACGCAGCTCGTGTTCACCGACCTTGCCCGCAAGGCCGCGTCGCTCAGCGGCCGTGCGGTCCTGAGCGGCTGGCTGTTCACCAGCACGCGTTACGCGGTGGCGCGGCTCATCCGCGGGGAACAGCGGCGCCGGACGCGCGAACAGGAGGCTCATCATATGGACGCAATTCAAGGCGGGGCGCCGGCCCACGTGGACTGGGAGAGACTGCGCCCGGTGCTGAACGACGCGCTGGCCGAGCTCAGCGAAACCGACCGCGAGGCCGTGCTGCTGCGCTATTTCGAGGGGCTCGCGTTCGCCGGCATCGGGACGCGGCTCGACCTCACCGAGAACGCCGCGCGCATGCGCGTCGAGCGCGCGCTCGACAAGCTGCAGGCCCTGCTGGCGCGCCGGGGCCTGACCTCGTCGACCGCCGCGCTGGCGGTCGTGCTGGCCAACCAGGCGGTGGTGGCCGCGCCGGCCGGGCTCGCCGCGACGATCGCGGGCGTGGCCCTGGCCGAGGCCACGGCGGGCGGCGCGGTGGGCTGGATCGTGAATCTCATGAGCATAAACAAACTGTCAGTGGGCGCGGCGGGTCTCGTCGCCGCCGCGGGCATCACGGGCTTTGCCGTGCAGTATCATACGGCCTCGGAGCTCCGCGGGGAACTCCAGCAGCTGCGGCAGGAAAACCAGGAGATTACAGACCTGCAGGCACAGAACCTGAAGCTGGCGAAGGTCGCCGCGGAGGTGGAGGCGATGAAGGCGGACGATGCGGCACTTGCGCAATTGGACCGCGAGGCGGATGGCTTGAAGGGCCGGATGCAGATTGCCGCGCAGCGGGCCCTGGACGCCAAGGCCAAGCAGGCGGTGGTCGACTATCGAAAGCTCGATCGCGCGCCGCGGGTGCTAACCCAGGCCCGACCCGAATATCCGGCGGAGCTGCGGACCTTGGGCACGGAGGGAAAGGTCTTGGTGGATTACGTGGTGGATAGTACCGGCACCGTCCGCAACGCTTATGCGGTGAACTCCACGCTCCGGGAATTCGAGCCGGCGGCGATCGCGGCCGTCAGCCAGTGGACCTTCGAGCCGGGTCAGAAAGGCGGCCGGGCCGTCAACACGCACATGCAGATCACGATTGTGTTCAGCGTGGCCAAGCCCAATCCCACGCCCGAGGGCGGGACGGTCATCGAGGGCCGGCCGAAACCGTAACCAGGCGCCCTTCCGGGCCAGCCCCATTCACTTCATGCGACTTCCCTGGCCAATCTACGCCGTCGGTTTTCTGGCGGTCCTGGTGGGCGCGGGACTGGTGCTGCAGCGCGGGGTCAATCAGGAGCTGCGCGAGGAGGTCGCGCTGCTGCGCGAGCAGAACCGCGTGGTCGGACAGCTGCGGGCGGACCAGCAGCGGTTGCGCGCCGCGCAGATTTCAGCGGAGAAGCTGGAAAGCCTGCGCGCGGATCACGCGGCGGTGGAGCGCCTGCGCGGCGAGGTGGAGAATCTCCGGACGCGGGTGCGCGAGATGGAGCAGGCGGTTGCGCCCTAGATTTTCCGGCACCCCAGCTCCTGCTCGTCATCCTGAGCGAAGGCGAAGGATCGCTGTTAGCACTGCAGCTGAAACCGCGTTTGGGTCATGACACTCCTGCAACGTTTCCAAAGTGTCTGGCATCAGGAGCAGACGCGACGGGAGGATTAACAGCGATCTTTCGCCTTCGCTCAGGATGACGGCGCATGGGAGTGGGGTTTGAAATCACTCCCACATTTGCCAACGCGTGTGCGGCGGGGGCGAGCGGTGCGGGTCACCGCACGGCGCGCTCGCAGTACTCGCGGAACAGCCGGACGTAGATTTTGAAGTTCTCCAGCGAAACCTCGGGCGGCGTCTGGTGGTCCACGGACGGGATGTAGCCGCCCGAGCGCATCACCGGGAGCAGTCGCTCGAACTCGGCCCGCATGGGGCCCTCGCCGTGCGACATGACCAGCTTGTCGTAGCCGCCCATCATGATGAGCTGCGGAAAGGCGGCGCGGAGCTTGGCGATGTCGACGCCGGCCTGGCGCTCCAGCGGATACACGCCCTCGATCCCCGCCTGGAGCAGCCACGGGATCATCGTCGTGACGTCGCCATCCGTATCCACCAGCGCCTTCACGCCCAGGCCCTTGATGACCGGCACCGTGCGCTGGTAGTAGGGCAGGAGGAACGCGTCGAAGAATTCGCGGGAGAGCATCGGTCCATGGTTGTAGGACATGTCCTCCGCGAACCCGACCATGTCGGGCGTCAGCACGGTGCAGATGGCCTGGATCACCCGGTTGTTGTACTCCGCCAGGTCGCGGTTCATCCGGTGCATCAGCTCGGGCTGGTCGTAGAACGCCAGCATGTGCTGCTCGATGCCCATCTGCGAACGCGGGAACCAGAAATAACCGTCGAGCCAGACGCGGATGGAGAACTCGCCGCGCTCATGTCCCGCCTTGAGGCGCCGCGCCTGCCGGAGGGACCCCTCGATGCCGGCCTCCGTGAACAGGTAGGGACGAAGCGCCTCGTAGCTCGCCTCGTCCGAGACGGTGCGGGAGATCTCGGGCGGGGTGTTGGCGCCGGGACCGCCGCCGGTGCCGATGAGGATGAGCGGGTCGAGGGCGAAGTAAGCGAGGGAGTCGTCCCAGCTCAGGTCCTGGTCCAGTCCCTCCGTCTTCCACCGGTCCATCGTCAGGTCCCACCAGGCCGCCCATTCGACCATGGGCAGACGGTCGGAGCATTTCTGGAAGTTGAGGGTCCGCACAAAGCGCTCACGGGCATTCATGAAGACCGCGAGTTAAGCATCCCGCGTTCCCGGAGTGAATCTTCTTCGGGAATATTGTCGCCGGTGTGGGAGCGAGCTTGCTCGCGACCTTGGGTTATTGAGGCCTTGGGTGCGGCGGCATGAAAGTCGCGAGCAAGCTCGCTCCCACATTGTTCCCACATCGCACGCACGCTGCTCCCGCGCGCGGCGTGCTGGCCCAAAAAAAGAACCGGCCCCGCGTGAGCCGCGGGGCCGGTCTTGTTGGGGTAACTAAGCTACGCTGAACCTTACAAGGCGTAGGTGAGAGACAGGTAACCCTGCGGACCGTGGAAGTTGGTCATGCCACCGGTCGTGTCGTTCTTGCTGTCGAAATAACCGACCTTGGCATCGCCAACCAGCTTGTCCGAGAACTTGTGCTTGATGCCAACGGTGGCCGAGACCTCCTTGACCGCCATCCCATAGGGGACGGTCATGGTAGCCAAGTTTGCGTCAAGGTTGTCGGCCTTGTAGTAGTTGACCTGGAACTGCAGGTCATCCGCGGTCGTGAGGGTCGTGCCGCACAGGGCCGTCACCGTGACGTAGTTGTTGTTGGCATTGTGGAGCACCTGGTTCGTGTCGTAGGCGATGCTCGTGCCCGAGGCGGGCGTGATGCCGGCCCGCGGGTACACCGTGTTGACCGTGTTGAACACGATGTTGGCGTTCAGCTGGGCGTAGAACTGCTTGCTGGGAGTCCAGTCGATCGTCTCAGAGACCGTGTTGTTCTCCGCATCGCAGGAGGCATACGCCGGGAACGTGGGCAGGAAGCCGGTGACATCCATCAGACCCTTCTGGTAGATGTAGCGCGTGGTGGACGTGACGACATCGTTCGGCTTGACGATCGCCGTGACCTTCCAGCCGGTGAAGTGCGAGTCCAGGAGGTAGTAGTCGCCAACCTGGGCACCGAAGCCGACGTAGTCGTTCTGGTGGCTCTTCTTGAAGAGCTCGGCCCGGAACGTGGCGAAGGCGCAGGCCTTCCAGTTTGCACCAATGGTGTAGTTGCCATGGCTCTCGGACGTGGCGTTCAGCGCGTTCGTGCCATTGTTGGCCGTTAGCGGATTGTAGGTCGACGTGTCCTTGTCCGTGCCCGTGGCCTTGGCCTTCGAGTAGTTGGCGTAGAGCGCGACGTCCTTGATGCCCGTGTAGCGGACCTCCACCTCAGGCGTGGTGGTCTTGTTCATCATGTTGGCCCACTCCACGCGGGGCGTGGTGGCAACCGTCGTGGCCGGCGTGCCGCTGGCCGCGGAGACGTTGAACGAGGCGGCGCTCTTCACGTACTCTTCCTGGCGCTTCACCGCGAGGAACAGGGACCAGTTCTTGGTCGGGGTGTAGGTCAGCGACGTGTTGCCCGTGTAGGACAGGATGCGGGAAGTGCCCGCCAGGCCCTGGTAGTTGTAGGTATTGATCGGCACCGGGACCGTGGCGGTCGGGGTGGTGGTCACCAGCGAACGGTCGCCGCTCTGGTCGGCATGGAGCAGTTCGTAGTTCACGCCGCACTTGATCTCAACCTGGTCGTTGAACTTCGTGTCCGAAGTGAACGTCGTGATCGTGGCGCCGGAGCTGATGCCATCGCCCTGCCTGTAATCGATCTCGTTGTTCATCTGCGACGCCGGCAGGAGCACGGTGGAAGCCGGAGCCGAATAGGGCTTGGCTTCTCCCGGGAAGCGGTTGACGAAGCGGGTGTCGAGGTTGTCGATCTTCTGGTTGAGCACGGACAGCTGGAGGGCCGTGTTGCCGATGTTGTGCTTAACGATGAACTCGAGGTTCTTCGTCTGTTCGTCGAGCTTCAGGAAGCTCGGGATCGTCTTGCGAACCTGCGAGATCGGCGGGTTGTTGTTCGGCATGCCCGTGAAGTCGGTGTCGCCCCAGATCGTGGAGTCCTTTTTGCCTTCGCGCTTTTCTGCCGAATAGCGGACAGTGACGGATGGCAGGTTGGGCAGCGCGACGGTGGCCTCGATCCAGGCCTTGCTGCGGTCAACGTGCAGGTCCCGATTGGCGAGCGGTTGCCAGTTCCCGTTGGTCGGGAAGAAGCCGCCGACGCCGTCGTAGAACGTGCGGAAGGACTTGTAGCCGAAGTCAACCGAGCCGAACTCGTTCTTGGCGATCTTGACCTCGGCGAGGTAGTCCTCGGTGCCGGTCAGGGCCTTGCCGTTGATCTCGGTCGTGAGGTCCTTGCCTTCGTTGATGAAGTGCAGGTCCTCGATGCCGATGCCGCCGCTGGAAGAGAGCTGCTTGCTGCGCTGGAAGGCCTTTTCGTCACCGCTGACGGAAGGGGCCTGGCCGGTGACCTTGATATAACTCTCAAAGGTCGGAAAAGCGTCGGGAGCCAACGGCTTGTCCGAACCACGGACCGTGATGGCCGTGAGGGCGAGCGAGGCGCCGGCCAGCAGGCTGGCGCCCCGAACGATGGTGGAGAATGTAGCTTTCATGGCTGGTGAGGGTCGGGGGTCAGTAGCGGAAGTGGTAGCTGGAATTCGATCCGTGGGGCGCCTCGTGGCAGCCCGCGCTCCAGCAGGTACCCTGCATGAGGCGTGAATTGTGGTTTTCCGAGGTGTGGCGGATCGCGTTGCCGTTGATCTCACCCGTCGAGCCCGGGGTGGGGGCCTCAAGGTGGCAGCGCAGGCAGAGGTTGGCGTCGCGGGCGACCAGCATCTTGGCGTTCACGGAACCGTGCGGGTTGTGGCAGGCCGTGCAGCCTTCCTTCATCGCGCCGTGCTCGTAGACGAACGGACCCTTCTGGGCCGTATGGCACTTCGTGCAGGTCTCGATCTCGGCCTCGAGCGAAGCGCCCGTGCCCTTGATCGCCTTGCCCTCGTGGACGTCATGGCAGTCCACGCAGCTGATCTTGCCGGCCAGCACCGGATGGCTGTTCGGCAGGCTGAACTGACCCTGCTTGTCCGTATGGCACGCGAAGCAGGCCTGCGGGGACTTGCCGGGGTTCACCATCGTGCCCTTGCCGCCGCCAGCGGCGACGTGGACGCTGCCCGGACCATGGCAGGCTTCGCAGCTCGTGTCACCGAGCTTGGAATCCGCCACGGCAATCTTGGCGTGCGTGGAGGAGGCGAAGTGATCGGTCACCTCAGAGTGGCACTGCGTGCACTCCTTGGTCCCGACGAAAGTGGCTCCAGCGATCTTGGGCGGAGCAACGACGGTGCGATTGACCATCACACAGGAGATAAGCAGCAAGCCCCAGGCAGCCGCTCCTCCGAAAATGAGGGTTTGTTTGGTCCAGTGTAGGCGCATATTCATGACGGGTAAGATTCAGGTCGGATCTAGACGAATCGTTGGTGATTAGGAAAACTACAGGGCTAAGAGGGTTGGTTTAGACTATTAGGCGTACTGTACTATCGGAGATTCCTGCAGAGCTGACTGCGCATGGATTGTCTAGTTGCGCGCAATCTTTGTGGAATCCACAATTACTCCGGATACCTAAAGTTAAGTAGTGGCGTCGGAAATGAATTTGAAGCCACCCATTCCACCCGCCGCAGGCCCTTTCCGGGGTCGCAACGCCGGCAGCCTAGGTTCGCCAACGCCGACGGACTTTCGTAAAGATCAATGAAACAATGAGAAGCACTGTTCCCAAGACCAGGAACGAAACAATCCGGTGGGTGGAGGAAAGTTGGGTCAAACCGATCAGAACTACATAAATCACGGTCAACAATAGGGTAAGGTGTCCCATCCAGCGGTACTTGGCGTTGTGCACGATGAGGTTCATCACGTAGTACATCAGGGCCACGCCGACCCAGGACACGCTGACAAAGGAACGGGGCACCAGATGGTAGAGCGCGTAGGGGAAAACCACAAACGCGCAGGCAAGATAGGCGTTGCGCATCAGGTCGGTCCGCAGCTCCAGACGCTCGCGCTTCCAGTTCAGGATCCGGGCGGTCAGGAGGGCCACGATGCCGAAACCGAGGCTGATCCCCGTCTCCTTCCCGGCGGCGATCATGTACCCGAGCACGACCGTGACGAAGATGAAGAAATTGGCCACGACGATGAAGCGGGACCGGAACCAGAGCGCCGTGGCCACCACCAGGAGGCTTTGCAGCGAGAGCCAGATGAAGACATCAGGCAGCGCGACCGCCTTGAGGATGGCCACTGACAGCGCCATGTAGCCGGTCATGGCATAGAAGAAGGTCGACACCCGGCTCTCCTCCCGGCGCCAGAACTCCGCCGCCAGCATTAGAAAGACCGCCGCGGCAGCGAGGTGCAGGGCCACGAATTGCTCCTGGAAGGCCAGGAACGAGTGGATGAGAAACACGCCATAGCCCAAGGCGCAGTTGAAGACCGCCGTGAGGATGGTCAGCTGATCCTCGCCCTCCCGCTTGCTCCGCACGAGCGGACCCGCGCCCACGATCAGGACCGCCAGCACCAGCAGCATCGCCACCAGCCCC
>Ga0118677_10004155_pt1 | contig 26663 bp, 17 predicted proteins | sample AliMusrvi5mmetaG_FD_86154 | JGI IMG/M metagenome (GOLD analysis project Ga0118677, IMG submission 86154) | reverse complement strand
TAATTGGCCGCAACGCTAAGAGTAAACGCAGCATCTACGCTTCGTGAAATCGTGCTCAAGAACAGCCGCAACCAATCGATCTACAATTTTTTCTCCACCCTGGGAAGATGGCTCAATCGGAGATTTGATGGGTATGTCGATCGATTGGAAAGATGAATTTATAAAGATCCGCGTGTTGCTGCTGGCGATGATTACCGTGCTCAGTTTGCTGCTGGCGATGCTCTGGCAAATCCAGGTTTCGCGCGGGGGCGACTACCGGGAAAGCCTGGCCCGGCAAAGTTTGCGGCGGATCCGGATTCCGGCCCAACGAGGTCGTATTCTGGACCGCAATGGGGTGTGCCTGGCGGATAATCGGCCCGGTTACAACGTGGTCCTTTACTTGGAGGAAATTCGGCGCAAAGGAAGCACCGTTCAGACTTTGCAATATGCCCTGGCCTTGATCGATGAGATGTCCACCATGCTGGGGCGACCGGCGGAGATCACCGAGGCGGATTTAAGATCCCACATGCGCCGGCGCCTGCCCTTGCCCCTGATCCTCTGGCAGGATCTCAATGCGGCGGATGTTGCCCGACTGGCCGAACATGGGGAACAGTTCCCGGGAACCGAATTGGTGGTGGAGCCGATCCGGCATTACCCGCAAGGAGTATTGGCCGCCCATCTATTGGGCCAGGTTGGGCGGGCTGGCGATTCCGGGGATGAGGAGGGGGGATACCATTACGCCCTTCGGGATACCGAGGGGAAACGCGGAGTTGAATTAACGTGCAATCGCTTGTTAAGCGGGACGCCTGGCGATCAAGTGGTACGGATCGACGTGGCGGGTTTTCGCCATGCGGAAAGCGAGGCGCGTGCGCCCATTCCCGGCGCGGATGTCTACCTGAGTCTGGATATCCGGATCCAGCGGCTGGCCGAGGAGGCTCTGGCGCAAGAAACCGGCGCGGTGGTCGTGTTGGATGTGCAGACGGGGGATGTGTTGGGATTGGCGAGTGCGCCGGGTTACGATCCGAATTCTTTTGTGCCGGCGATTTCCGATACGGACTGGAAAGCCTTGCTGGAAAATCCGGGGCGCCCCCTGATCAACCGGGCAGTGGCCGAACTCTATGCGGCGGGCAGTATTTTCAAGCCGGTGGTGGCCCTGGCCGCGCTCTCCAGCGGCCGGGTCCGTGCGGATACGGTTCATGATTGCCCGGGATATTTTCAATTGGGGGCGGTTCGTTTCCATTGCTGGAATCTAAACGGGCATGGATCGATCATGTTGCGCAAGGCCATCGAGCAATCGTGCAATGCCTATTTTTGTGCGATGGGAATGCAATGCGGCCATCAACCGATTGCGGATATGGCCCGGGCGATGGGGTTCGGTGAGCGGACGAGGATTGACCTGGATGTCGAGGCCGATGGTCTGGTGCCGGATGAGGCGTGGAAACGCAAAGTTATGCGGGATTCCTGGCGTCCAGGTGACACGTGTAATCTGTCGATCGGGCAGGGGGCGTTGTCGGTGACCCCCCTGCAGGTTGCAGTGATGGCGGCGGCCGTGGCAAACGGAGGGAATGTGATGCGGCCCCGCCTGATCCGCGAAGTTCGGAGCCGGATCGGGGAGCTGGTACAGACCTATGACGTGGAATGCGTCCGGACCGTGAAGTTGAAGCCGGAGCATCTGGCGGTGGTGCGCCAGGGGATGCACGATGTGGTCGAGGCGCCGGAGGGGACTGCGCATCGGGCGAAGATTGCGACGGTGGAGATGGCTGGAAAGACCGGAACGGCCGAGTATGGGCCGAAAGGCGCCGGGCGCAAGCATGTGTGGATGATCCTTTACGCCCCTTTTGATCAACCTAAATACGCGGTGGCGATGGTATTGGACGACGGGGTATCAGGCGGGAGAACGGTTGCGCCGCGGATGCATACCCTGATGGCGGCCTTGTTCGGAGAGGGAGAGTCAAACGGATGAGCCCGGGACTTTCCATCGGAACGGCGCTGAAGCGCATGAACTGGCTGATGAACCTCGCGGTTCTCGTCCTGCTCGTGGTGGGCGTATTGTTCGTTTATAGCGCGACCTCGGTCCGTGAGGAGCAGACGATCCGGTGGTTGTGGCGTAAGCAATTGTTGTGGGCGGTGGCCGGTCTGGGGGTTTATATGGCGATGGCAATTTTTGACTATCGCCGATTGCGGGACCAGGCTCCGTTGATCTATGGATTATCCCTGGTTTTGCTGGTCGTGGTTTTGGTGATGGGGACCCGGATTTATGGCGCGCGCCGCTGGTTGATGTTTTTTGGCATGGGGATCCAGCCATCGGAGTTGGCCAAAGTGGCGGTGATCCTGTCACTGGCGGAGTGGATGAGCCGTCATAAGACGGGCAACGACCGCCTGTCGGTATTTTGGGGCGCGGTCGCCCTCGCTGGCGTCCCGGCGGCGTTGATTCTAGTGGAGCCGGATCTGGGCACCACGCTGGTGCTTGGTCCGATTCTCCTGGCGGTGTTGTATACAGGCGGCGGTTCAATGAAGGCGTTGGCGGTCGTGTTGGCGGTGGGTGTCCTGGCGGTATCGTTTATTTTGGGGGCCATCCTCTTGCCCGAGCGATTGGGCTGGTCGCCTGAAAGACAGGAAAAAATCCAGGCCTGGACGGGATTGAGTTCCTATCAACGCGATCGGATCCGGGTTTTCTTGAATCCTGACAGCGATCCGATGGGCGCGGGTTGGAATAAGCGCCAGTCGGAAATCGCGGTGGGTTCGGGTGGATTGATGGGGAAAGGGTTTCGGAAGGGAACTCAAAACATGTTAGGGTTTCTGCCGAAGACGGTGGCTCCCACGGATTTCATATTTTCAGTGATCACAGAGGAGATGGGATTTATGGGGTCGGCGTTGATCCTGGGGACCTTCGCCCTGCTGATCTTGGGTGGATTACAGGCCGCGATGGCCGGAAATGAACGGTTTGGTCGCCTGCTATGCGTGGGGGTGATCGCGATGTTGTTCAGTCATGTTGTGGTGAATGTGTCGATGACCATTGGCTTGATGCCGGTGGCAGGGTTACCCTTGCCGTTGATCAGTTATGGGGGCACATTCATGGTGTCGATTTTGGCGGCGCTCGGAATGGCGCAAAGCGTCTATATTCGGAGGGCTGGAATTTGAAAACGGATGGATTGGAAAGAATGAAAGAGGGTGTCATGAATATTTTGAATTTGTTTCGACGAAAAAAATTCAACCGGGAAATTGTTGTAAATTGCGAGCGTTTGGAGACGCGGGTGGCGGTGATGGAAAATAAACGCTTGGAAGAGTTCCAGCTGGAACATCCCGCCGAGGAACGTTTGGTGGGCAGCGTGTTCAAAGGGCGGATCCAGAATTTAGAAAGCGGTCTGCAAGCGGCGTTTGTCGATATCGGATTGAAAAAGAACGCCTTTCTGCATTACTGGGATATGATTCCCGAGGATGCGGCCCGTTTGGAAGCGGCGGAGGAGGGGAGCGGGGGGAGTCGCAATCTGCCCCGCAAAAAGCGCTTTGCACACGAGGAGATCCAGAAACTGTTCCCGATCGGTTCAGAGATCGTCGTTCAGGTGACGAAGGGGCCGATTAGCACCAAGGGCCCCCGGGTGACGACCAATTTGAGCATTCCCGGTCGGTTCCTGGTCATGTTGCCGGGAAGCGATTTGAAGGGGGTCTCACGCAAAATCGAGAATGACAAGGAACGTCAGCGCCTGAAGAAAATCCTGAGCCGCCTGCCCATTCCCCAAGGCATTGGGTTGATCGTGCGAACGGCCGGGGAGGACGCCAATCAGCGCAGTTTCGTGCGCGATGCCCGGAGCCTGATCGAGATTTGGGAACAAATCCGGACGGGGATGCGCGACTTGGCTGCGCCGTGTTGTCTCTACCGCGAACCCGACTTGGTGGAGCGGGTTTTACGGGACTGGATGACCGAGGAGATCGATCGGATCGTGATCGATTCCGCCGAGCCCTATGAAAAGGCCCGGGACCTGGCCAATCGGATTTCGCGCCGAATGCGTTCGCGGATCCAGTTGTACGACGGGCAGAGTCCGATCTTCGAGCACTTCAACATCGAGAGCCAAATCGAACAGGCGTTCGGACGCAAAGTGAATCTCAAGTCCGGCGGCTGTGTGGTCATTGATGAGACGGAGGCCATGATCGCGATCGATGTGAACACCGGTCGGCATAAGGGATCCCACACCCAGGAGGAATCGATTCTGGAGGTGAATACCGAGGCGGTTGAGGAGGTGGCCCGACAGTTGCGCCTGCGAAATATCGGCGGGTTGGTGGTGATTGACCTGATCGACATGAAGCAGAAGAAAAACCGTAACGCCGTTTACAAGACGCTGAAAGACGCCTTGCGCCGCGACAAAGCCCGGACCAATGTCCTGCAAATTTCCCAACTGGGTCTGCTGGAGATGACCCGTCAGCGAGTGGAGGAAGGGGTTCGCTCGGCCATGTATGTGGCCTGCCCTTATTGTGGGGGGCACGGAAGTGTCAAATCGCCCTTGAGCATGAGTGTCGAGGTCCAGCGCCAGATTTCGGCCGTCATGCGGCGGCGGAGCGATCCGCGCAAAGGCGCGTTGAAACTCCAGATTGTCGTTCACCCGACCGTATTGGAACGATTACGTACGGAAGACGAAGCGATTCTGGTGAATTTGCAGGAAAAATTCGCGGGCGACTTATCCTTCCGAGCAGATTCCAATCGACATGTGGAGGAATTTGCGATACGAAATGCGGAAACGGGTGAGTTATTGTACGGCAAAATGGAAACTCCGCCAGCTGAGCAGCGGGCTCCCGGGTAATGGATTATCGCTAAGGATTCGTGCCTATGAAACGGATGATGCGAAGGGTGTGGTTGGCCGGCTGGTTGGCCGGTTCAATCGGAGCGATCGCCGGGCCGGCTCGAGTCGCCCCGGATCCGCTGGCCGGGCTGAATTGGAATTCTTCTGAGAGTCCGGTAGCGGTCAACGCGCGGCAGATGAATTTCGATATCAAGGAGCAGGTGATGACCCTGTCCGGGGACGCGGTGATCCGGCGTGAAGATGTCTCCCTCCAGGCGGATTTGATTGAATGGCGCAAGCAGGATCAAATCGCCCATGCGCGTAGTAACGTGGTTTTCCGACGGGGCAACATGGTCTGGCGAGGCCAGGAAATCACCTACAATTTTTCCAATCAATATTGGAAAACGGGGGCGTTCACGGCGTACATCGACCCCTATTATGTGACGGCGTCCGGGGCGGAACGGGTTTCCGAGACGGAATATTTGTTGCACGACGCCCAGTTGACCACCTGTACCAATCCGGCCTGCCACGAGCATTATGTGGTACAGGCTCATGATGTGTCTGTCAAGCCCGGGGACCGATTGGTGGCCCATGCGGCGACTTTCTATCTGGGGGATGTACCGATCTTTTACAGCCCGGTCTGGCGGCGCATTTTGGATGATCGGTATGCCGGATTGAGCTTGAGACCCGGCTACTCCAGTTCGATGGGAGCATATTTGCTGAGCGCCTATACCTGGCCGATCGCTCCCGGCGTGAAAACGACCAGCCATCTGGATTTGCGATCTTCCCGAGGGGTGGCCGCCGGACAGGATTTCGACTGGCGCACCTCCTCCAACGGCGAAGGTGGAGCGGAATTTTATTTTGCCGACGATGTGAAGGCGGAGGACGATCATCCGGATGAATTCTCGTCCGGGGAAGTCGATAGCAACCGATACCGGGTTCGACTCCATCAGCATGAGTCGCTGTCTCCAGAGGATTACTTCCTGGCCGAATTAAATTATGAGGCGGATCCCTTTTTTATCGAGGACTTCTTCGAAAGCGAATACCGACGGAGTGCCGAGCCGGAAAATTATCTAAACTTGGTGCATAGCGATGAATCTCTAACGGCAGGATTGCTGGCGCGTTTCCGACTGAATGATTTTTACACCGTTGTGGAACGTCTGCCGGAGGCGACCTTGGATATCAGCCGTCACGAGATTCCCAACACCCCCCTCTACGTGGAAAGCTTCAATTCCGCATCCTTGCTGAACAAGGCCTGGGCGGACGATTCGGCGGAAGATGACTTTTCGGTTTTTCGGATGGATTCACAGGATACGGTCTATTATCCCGGCCGGTATCTCGGGTTCTTGAGCGTCGTGCCCCGCGCGGGGGTTCGGGGAACCTTCTACTCGCAAACGATCCAGACGCTGGAAATCAAGGATGTGGCGGCCAATGTGGATTCGAATGGCGTGCTGACGGCCACGACCAATAGTACTTTTCATACAGAGGAACAGGGGGCCGATGTGCGAGGGATGATGGAGCTGGGTTTGGAAACCTCATTCAAGGCCTTCCAAAGCTGGGGAACGGATCCCTCGCCGTTGATCGATGGACTGCGCCATATCGTCGAGCCCTATATGAACTACACGTTCATTCCCGAACCGAATATCGAGCCGGAAGATCTCTATCAATTTGACTCCATCGATACCCTGGATAAAAAGAATACCGTTGCTTTTGGGGTGCGCAACAAATTGCAAACCCGCCGCGATAACCGGCCCTGGGACCTGATCGATCTGGATCTTAATACCGTATATAACCTGGATCCAAAGGACGGGGCCGACAACCTCGAATCGATCAATCTGTGGACTGAAATCAAACCGGTGGATTTTATCAAGGTGGATGCGGACGGATCCTATAACACGCAGGAAAGCCAGTTGTCGACTTTCAATACCCGCCTCTGGTATGTCGAAGAGGTCTGGCGGGTGGGGATCGAACATCGGTACCGGGTTGATAGTAGTGATCTGATATCGACCATGTTGAATTGGACGCCCAACACTCGATGGCAATTCGAAGCCTATTGGCGGTATGAAGCCGAGACTTCCCAACTGGAAGAGCAGGGATATACGGCTCAGCGCAATCTGGACTGCCTTTCGTTCCGGATGGGGTTCAGTCATTTGCCCGCATATACCCAAACCGATGGCACCGAACACCCGGAGGATTTCCGTGTTGAATTTTCAATTTGGGTGAATGCATTTCCCGACACTCTGCTGGGCAATTCCCAGCGACATAAAGTGGTTATGCCCTGAAAGGATCGTATGCAGGCGGAATATCTGGTTACAGGCGGTTGCGGGTTTATTGGTTCCAACATCGTGCGGAGTTTGACCGGCGCGGGTCATTCCGTCCGGGTTCTTGACAATCTGGCCACCGGTAATTTGCTGAATATTCGCGATCTGATCGATCAAGGGTGCGTCGAATTCCAACATGGCGACATCCGCAATCCGGCTGCCGCCCACCAGGCGTGCGCGGGAATTCGGTATGTCCTGCATCTGGCGGCCCTGCCCTCGGTGATTGGTTCGGTTGAGGATCCCGCGCTTTCCCATGCGGTCAATCTCGATGGGGTGGTGAATATGTTGGTGGCGGCCCGCAAGGCCGGTGCGCAACGATTTGTTTTCTCATCCTCTTCCGCGGTTTACGGAGACGATCCTGAATTACCCAAGCGCGAAACCATGCTGCCCGCACCCCTTTCGCCCTATGCGGTCCAAAAGCTTTCCGGCGAATACTATTGTCGAATTTTTCACGGGCTTTACGGCTTGGAAACTTTCTGCCTGCGCTATTTTAATGTCTTTGGGCCCCGCCAGAATCCCCGGTCGCAATATGCCGCCGTGGTGCCGTTATTCATCGAGGCGGTGCGGGAGGGGCGCCGTCCGGTGGTCTTTGGCGATGGGGGCCAGACGCGCGATTTTATTTTTGTCGGAGATATCGTTCAAGCCAACTTGCAATGCTGTCGCGCACCCGCGTCGGCCGCCGGCGGGATCTACAATATCGCCTGGGGGCGCCGCATGACCATCAAGGAACTGGCGGAAACGGTTGCGAAAACCATGGGGCACCCTGAGCTTACGGCGCGGCATGAACCGACCCGCCCGGGCGAAATCCGCGATTCGCATGCCGATACGACCCAGGCGCAATCGGTCCTGGGGTGGAGCCCACAAGTGCCTTTTGTCGAAGGTTTGAAACGCACGGTCGAATGGTTTTCCCATGGCGTGGGATGAATTTAAGGATCCCCTGTTGGCTGGCGCCAATCCCCGCTCCGGGGTGGTGGCAGTTGAATGGGTTGAAGGCCGGGGATCGGCGGGCGACCAGATGGCGGTTTTTACGCGCGATGGCGATCGCGTTCAAGTTGATCACGAACCGTTCCGTCCTTTCCTGCTCCTGACCGATTCCGCTTCGCTGGCCGACTTTCCAGGGATTGAATGGGTGGAATTAAAAGGGGATGGTGCGCTTCGGTGGAAGGCGGTTTTTACCCAGTGGAAAGCCTGTGTCAAGGCAAAGGCCACCCTGTCCCAAAAGACTGGAATTTCCGCCGCCGCACCTGATGCGCCCTACCTGTTTCTTTCGGACCCCGTGCATCAACACCTTTTGAGTACCGGTCTAACCTTGTTCAAGGGGATGCCGTTCGACCAGCTTCGACGGCTCCAAATCGATATCGAATGCCGGACGACGCCCGGTTACGAGTTTTGCAATGCGGGTCGGGAGGGCGATACCATTCTGGCCATTGGATTGGGACTGTCGGATGGGACGATCAAAACCCTCGCGTTAGGGCGCGATGGGGAGGAATCCGATCTCCTGAAAAAACTGGTCGACTTCGTGCGGGAGTACGATCCGGATGTGATTGAAGGTCATAATCTGTTTAACTTCGATCTTCCCTATATTGCCGAGAGGGCCGAGCGCTATAAAATTCCCCTGCGCTTGGGTCGTATGGACCGGCTGGCTCAAATAAAACCCAGCCGGTTTTCCATTGGGGACCGGATGGTGGCCTATTCCCGGTTCGACCTGTTTGGGCGACATGTCATCGACACCTATTTCCTCGCGCAACTCTACGATCTGTCACACCGTGAATTGGAAAGCTATGGGCTCAAGGCGGTGGCCCGTCATTTCGGGGTGGCCGCGCCCGACCGGACTTATCTGGACGGCGGTGAAATCACCGAGGAGTACGATCGAAATCGTGAAACCGTTTTGAAATATCTGGCCGACGATATCCGGGAAACGCGCGCGCTATCCGATCTGTTGACCCCGGCTTATTTCATTCAGTCTCAATTTCTCCCCTTCAGTTATCAAAATGTCGCGGTGCGGGGTAATGCGACCAAAATCGATGCCCTCTTGGTTCGGGAATATTTGCGGCTGAAGGCCGCCCTGCCGCTTCCGGATGCCGCGCGTGCGTTCGCTGGTGGGTATACGGATCTTTTCCGACGGGGATTGGTGCGGAATGTGCATCATGTGGACGTCCGTTCCCTCTATCCGTCGCTGATGCTAACCCGCCGGCTCGCACCCCGGAGCGATGGGTTGGGCGTGTTTTTAAAACTGCTGGATACCTTGCGGACCTTCCGACTCGATGCCCGTCGGCGGATGTCCGCGGCCGCCGGAACCGAACGGGGTTATCTGGATGCTCTGCAATCGACCTATAAAATCCTGATCAATTCCTTCTATGGTTATCTGGGTTTCAGCCAGGCCCATTTCAACGATTTCGATGCCGCGGAACGGGTCACGTCGGATGGTCGCGCCCTGATGAACGACATGCTGGCCTCCCTGCGCCGATTAGGCGCCAGCCCGGTCGAAAGCGATACCGATGGGATCTATTATGTGCCGCCCGAATTTTCGAAAGCGAACGACGCAACGGCTTTTCAGGAGGCGTTTCGGAAAACTCTTCCCGAAGGGATTGAAGTGGAATTTGATGGAGAATACCCGGCGATGTATGCCCATCGAATGAAAAATTACGCCCTAGCCACCGCCGACGGCGGGATGATTCTCAAGGGAGCGGCTTTGAAATCGCGGGGTTTGGAACCTTTCCAGCGCGATTTCATGCGCGATTTTTTACGCTATCGGTTGGAGGGCAAAGAGGATCGAATTCCCGCGCTCAAAGCCGAGTATGCGGAGGCGATTCGGTTGCGCCGCAAACCGATCCGCTGGTTGGCCAAGACAGAAACGCTTCAGGATAATCCCGCCACCTATGCCGCAAAAATCGGCAAAGGCGCCCGGGCGCGCAACGCCGCGTATGAGTTGGTTCTCAAGTCAAGCCGCACCTATCGCGCGGGTGATCAGGTCTCCTATTATGTCACAGGCACCCGTGCCGATGTTCCGGTCCACAGTCATGCCCGGCTGACCGGCGATTGGAATCCTGATGCGCGCGACGAGAACGTCGCCTATTATCTCGCCAAATTGGATGCTTTGGTTGAAAAATTTTCCGCCGCCGAGGACGATGAGGCGGAGGAGAGTCCGGAATTGCCCGGTTTTGGACGGGCATCTGAAACTTCTGAATAACCCCGATAGGAGCCTGAATATGGCCGGCAAAGATTTAAAATCCGCTTACAAGACGATCATGGATGATCACTTTGCACCCGAAATGGAGATCAGTTTCATCGATGGCGAACGGCGCGAAACCCTGCGCTATTCCAAAGTTTCGTGGTTGATTGATGACGTGAACAAGGGGTTGCGCTACGGGGAAAATCCTGGCCAGGAGGCGGCTCTGTACAAGCTGGTGAACGGCAATCTGACCCTGGGCGATGTGCGGACGATCCAGCCAGGCCGATATCTGGCTTCGGATGTCGAATTGCTCCAATCCGGTAAGCATCCCGGAAAAACCAATATCACGGATATCGACAATGCGCTTAACATCCTTCGTTATTTTGTCGATCAGCCCTGTGTCGCGATCGTTAAACACAACAATCCCTGCGGAGTGGCCCTGGGCAAGACTTTGACCGAGGCGTTTCATCGGGCCAATCTGGCCGATCGCGTGGCCGCCTTCGGTGGGGCGATTGCCCTGAACCGGGAGGTGGATCGTGAGACGGCCGAGGCGATTGCCGCCCAGTATGCCGAAGTTGTGGCGGCTCCCGAATTCGCGCCGGGCGTCATGGATATTTTCGGGAAGAAGAAAAATCTACGCGTCATGCGAGTCGCGAATATGAGCCGTCTTCAGGAATTTGTCGGTGAAATCTGTGTTGATTTCAAGTCGCTGATCGACGGGGGGCTGATTCTCCAGACTTCATTTGTACCCCGCGCGCGGAGTGCGGCCGATCTCCAGCCGGCCCAGGCGACGGGGCAGGGTCGACAGGCCCGCATTGAGCGCTTACCGACCGATGCCGAGATGGCGGACCTGTTATTCGGGTGGCTGGTCGAGGCGGGGGTATCCAGCAATTCGGTGCTGTATGTCAAGGATGGCGTGACCGTCGGCATTGGGACCGGCGAGCAGGACCGGGTGGGTGTGGCGGAGATTGCCCGCGATAAGGCCTATCGCAAGTTGGCTGATCGGATCTGCTGGGAACGATTCAAGACGCCCTATAATAATCTGACGGATCGGGAGGCCCGGGCGATGATCGATCGTGAAGTGGCCGAGAAAAAGGGTGGTCTGATCGGCGCCTGCATGGTGTCGGATGCCTTCTTTCCCTTCCGGGATGGGGTGGAAGTGGGGCTGCGCGAAGGCATCACGGCGGTGATCCAGCCCGGCGGATCGGATCGCGATGTCGAGGTGATCGAGGCCTGCAATGAGTATAAGGCGGCCATGGTATATACGGGACAACGAAGTTTCAAACATTAAGAGCCCCAAAATTTGTAAGGGGTGACGCACATGTCCATTATCGGGAATGAAGCAGAACGCCGGGCGTATTGGGCACGGCAAATGGATGAGGCGTTCGCCTTTATGAAGGCGATGGAGTCCTATCCGGTCTGCGACTGCGGCGAACCCCTGGCAAATCTCAAGGCGGCTGTGACGGCTGGCGACGTGAAAGTGATTTTCTCCAGCCTGCCGCATGTTCAGGGGCTACCGCGTCTCTTTTATCTGCGCGAGGGGTTGATCGATCGGTTTGTGGCGGCCGCACGGGATTTTAACGCCCGGGGATGGGCATTAAAAATCGAGGATGCCTATCGTACGCCCTTCATGCAAAAACATCTGGCGATTCGGGAAGATCTTTTTGCGCGAATTCACCATCGAACGGTCTGGGAACTGGGCGGGAAACGTCCTTCGGTTGACCTGTTGCAGCGTCGGGTGGCGGCCCTGGTGGCGATGAGCCCCAAAACCGGAACGCATGTGTCCGGAAGTGCGATCGATGTTTCGGTGGTTCGGTTGGAAGATGGCGCCGAGGTGGACCGGGGTGGGGCGTACCTGGAATTATCTAAAAAAACTCCGATGACCACGCCTTTCATTCCGGAGGCGGCCCGACTCAATCGGACGGCGATTACCGGGCTCATGGCCCATCACGGATTTATAACTTATCCCTGGGAATTCTGGCATTACAACCAGGGAGACGTCTATGCCGCTTACCTCACCCGGAACGACCAGCCGGGTCGTTACGGCCCAATTGATTTTGACCCTGTGACGGGGCATCACGAAATAGTGCGGCAGAGTGCCCAATTGCTTAATTCCCCGGATGTGATCGAAGCCCTCATGAAACAATGGCTTTGAAGACATGCACCTATTCGAGAGAATCATGACCGCCTGGCAGACGGTGAGTACGATTTCTGTGGTGGGCCGGGGGCTCCGACCACGGCCTCCGTAGCGAACAAGGAAACAGAGCCCGCCCTCGGAGCGGTCGGGCCACCTCGGAAATGCACGCCAACTGAATCGTTCCGTCTAGGTGGATGTGATGCCTTCCCGAATCGCATACTTCGTGAGTTCCGCCACGCTGCGCAGATTGAGCTTTTCCATGATATTGTGGCGATGGGTCTCGACCGTCTTTACACTGACTCCGAGTGCTCCGCCCACATCCTTGGTGCATCGACCTTCGGCAATCAACTGCAGAACCTCGCGTTCGCGTTCCGTGAGCGTGGCAAATACCGGGGCTTTGTTCTGGGCCTGCGGTCGTTTGAGGTAGGAGTTCACGATACCGCGAGCCGCATCTGAACTGATATATTTTTTGCCGGCCATCACGTCGCGAATGGCCCGGACCAATTCGTCGCTGGCGGCTTGCTTATGGATATAGGCCACCGCACCCGCCGTAAACATCTCGCGCACGAAGTGTTGATCGATGTGTCCCGACAGGGCCACGACTTTCAGATTCGGGTTCGCCTTGATAATCTTTCGCGCGGCTTCAATCCCATTTAAATCCGGCATGGATACATCCATCACCACGACATCCGGGGCCAGTTTGCGGGCCAGGTCAACCGTCGACAATCCGTCTTGAGCCTCTCCGATCACCTTCATATCCGGTTCTTTTTCGATCATCGCTCTCAAGCCTTCCCGCATCATCTGATGATCGTCCGCAATAAGAAGTTTGATTTCCATGGCATTTGTCTCCGGATAAACGGTTTCCCAACGGCGGAGGCATCATCTAGTATTCGATGCCTACATTCATAAAAGCTTTATCATATAGCAAGCCGTTGAACCAGATTTATTTCGAACCTCTCACAAAAACAATCTGAGTCTTTTCGCATCCCAAAATCAGGGAAACACCGATTCTCGTGGTTGCGCTATTAAGGATATGGTCATACCAGTTGGAAACGTTGTGTCGGTGGAAGATTACTGCCGAACCCTTCCGATCTTTTAAGGAGACCCCTGTATGATCGTTATATTAGGTGCTACAGGCCACATCGGCCACACCATTGCCGAGCGGTTGTTGGAACGCGGAAAATCCGTGCGGGTCATCGGCCGCAATGCCGAACGGCTTGCCCCTTTGGTCCAGAAAGGCGCCATTCCTTTCACCGGATCCTTGGATGACACCGCTTTCCTCAGTCGGGCGTTCGACGGATGTCATTCCGTATTCGCCTTGATTCCTCCTCAGCCGCAAGCCATTGATTTCAGTGCCTATCAACGCCGTACCGGTGAGGCCATCAAGACCGCCGTGCAATCATCGAGCGTCAAGTACGTCGTAAATCTAAGCAGCCAGGGCGCTCATCTGGCCCAGGGAACCGGTCCCATCGTCGGTCTGCACGATCAGGAACAACGGTTGAATCAACTTGCGGGGGTTCATATCGTGCATCTGCGGCCGGCATTTTTCATGGAAAATCTTCTGATGAATGTCGACCTGATCCGGCGCCAGGGGATCAACGGCACGCCGTTGAAGAGCGATCTTAAGTTCCCGGCGATCGCCACCCGCGATATTGCAGCCAAGGCTGTTGAATATTTGTCTTCCGCCAATTTTACGGGTAAATCGGTTCATGATTTACTCGGAGAGCGGGATCTTTCCATGAAAGAGATGACGAGCATTTTGGGGCGGGCGATCGGCAAACCGGATCTCCCTTATGTTCAGTTTTCCTATGAAGACACCCGCGCCGCCATGCTGGCCATGGGACTGTCCGCGGATGTGGCCCGTCTTTATATTGAAATGTACCATGCCTTCAATAATGGATTGATCTCCACCCAAACCGTGCGTACCGCCGCCAATACCACTGCGACGCGATTCGAAGACTTTGCCCTGGACTTTGCGCAAATTTATGCCCGCCCCGCGGCCAAGTGATCCTTTTCATTCGTCGGGGTGGAATATGATTTCGGAGATGGGTCCGGAAAAGAAAAAGGAGGTGATGGAGCAGGCAACCGTGTGCAAATGGGGCCCGGATCGCCATCGGAAAGCCCCGCGGAGAGTTCGAGGTAACTGAAACGATTAGTACCACCAAAAGGAATATTAATATGAAGATTCATCAACTGTTTATTGCGGCTGCAGTGATCGCGGGCTTATTGGTCGTGGGTTGCGGAACGGTCCGTGCCATGGATGAAAAATCGGACATGCCGGCCAAGGGCATGGAGAAGAAGGCCGCTTTGACCCAGGCCGTTTATGTTTGTCCGGATTGTCACACGATGGCCTTGAAAGCCGGCAAGTGTCCGATGTGTCAAAAGCAGATGGTCGCTTCGCATGTTCTGGGCACCAAGGACGGCCAGGTTATGCTGTGCGGCTGCGAGCCGGGATGCAAATGCGACGCGACGGCCATGAAAGACGGGAAATGCGGCTGTGGCAAGGATGTCAAAATGATGAGCGCCAAGGGGATGTATGTTTGCCCCATGGGCTGCGCGGAAGTATCCGATAAGCCCGGCAAGTGCGCTTGCGGCATGGAAATGAAGAAAGTCGAGTAGAACTACGCCCAGTGAAGTAAAAACCTGATCGGCCGGTGAACGAGCAAGGGTGACTGCCGGAAGCAAGTTTTGCTGAAGATAGCGCCATGGCTCTAACCGGCCATCAGGTTTTTTTGTTGCCTCAATACAACTTGCCTTTCCCTGAGTTCTGGCCTATAAAAAGCTTACTCTGAACGATAATAATAAGGGGTGAACCGTTTCCCGCTGGGGACGGTGTCGCTTGGGTGAAGTGTCCCGAAGTCAGGTAAGCGGAGGGGACAAGATGACGACAAATATAGCGGTAGTCGGTCTCGGTGGTTCAGCCGGATCCTTGGAATCCTTGAAGGCTTTTTTTGCGGCACTGCCAGCCGACAGTGGGGCGGCCTTTGTCGTGATTCAGCATCTGGCCCCCGCTCACGAAAGTATGCTGACGGAAATCCTGTCCCAGTATACACGGATGCCGGTCGTTGAAGCGAAAGACGCTCTACCGCTTGAGGCCAATCGTGTCTATGTAATTCCCCCCAATCAGTATCTGGCGATTCGCGAGGGTGTCCTGTTTCTAGCCAAACCCGTGATTCAGCACGGGATCCGGATGCCCATCGATTATTTCTTCCGCTCACTGGCTGAAAATCAGCAGGAACGAGCGGTTGGGATTCTGTTTTCCGGGGCCGGTTCGGATGGAACCTTGGGCGTGCGGGCGATCCGCGGCGGCGGCGGGCTGAGCATGGCGCAGGATCCCCAAACCTGCCAATTTCCCGACCTGCCGCGTAGCGCATTGGCCACCGGATTGGTGGACATCGTGCTGGCGCCCGGGGATCTGCCCGCCGCTTTGCTGTCTTACCTGTCTTATCTTCGCAGAGGAGGGCAATCCGACACCAATCCGGAGACTCTGACAAAGCCTGGCGGCCTCGCCGATATCCTATCTTTAATGCATGCCCGGACCGGTTGCGATTTTCGCTGTTATAAAAAAAGCACGATTCTGCGACGCATCGAACGGCGGATGGGTTTGCATCGCATCGCGGACCTGGCGGGATACTTCAATTTTCTGCGGGAGCATAGCGATGAACCGGGCCAGTTGTTCAAAGACCTGCTGATCAATGTTACGGCGTTTTTTCGGGACCCCGAAACCTACGATGAACTCCGGCTCAATGTCATAGCTCCGCTGGTCGCGATTCGGATGCCGGACGAACCGGTGCGGGTTTGGGTGCCGGGCTGTTCCACTGGGGAGGAAGCCTATTCCCTGGCCATATGTCTGATCGAAGAAATGGCGGTGGCCGGCAAACATGGCACCGTGCAGATCTTTGCCACCGACATCGATGAGGAGGCGCTCCAATCCGGCCGCCAGGGACTTTACCCGGAAAATATCGCCACCGATGTGGGATCCGATCGCCTGTCGAAGTTTTTCATCCGGAAGGATCAGGGCTATCAGGTATGCGAGATGCTCCGAAATATGGTGGTTTTCGCCTCGCAAAACTTGATTATCGATCCGCCGTTTTCCAAGATGGATATCGTCAGCTGCCGAAATCTTATGATTTATCTGGATGCCGAAACACAGTCAAAGCTGATTCAAACCTTTAATTTTGCCCTTAATCCCGGTGGATACCTCTTCCTGGGCAAGTCGGAAAGTGTGGCTGGCCAGAATGACCTGTTTGAGACGGTCTCCAAGAAAGCCCGGCTGTACCGCCGTCTTACACCGGCTCATCCCCTCACCCTCGACTCTCCCATTTTGCCGGGACGGAGACGGGTGTTACCCTCCGTTAATTCCACTATGGGTCGGCCACAAGTTGCCTCGTATCCGGATCTGATCCGGCAGGCTCTCTTGACTCATTTCGCCGCCGCCGTGGTTCTGGTGGACCGCAAGGGGCAGATTCTTCAGTTTTACGGGCAGACGGGTAAATATCTCGACCTGCCGACGGCCGAGCCCAGTCTTAACCTGCTGGATATTGCCAAAAAAGGGCTGTCGCGGAAACTCCGCGCGGCGATGCACAAGGCGTCAGACGATCGCAAGCTCGTCGTGGTGGAAACCGTGCCCCTCACGCGCGAGACCGGCGCGCCCGGCGTTCGCATCACCGTTGACCCGCTTGTGCGGCGAACGCCTTTGGCGGGATCCCTCCCGCGCGAACCCGTGCTGGCGGGACAAGCAGTCCCGGAGGAAACCCCGCCGTTGCTGGCCGTTATTTTGGAGGAAATCCCCGGTTCCGCGAGTCGGGGAGTTATAGCCCCCACCGGTGACGAGAGCGAGAAGGTTGTGAGTTTGCTCGAGGATGAATTGCGCACCCTTCAGCAAGACTTGCAGTCCACCATTGAAGACGTTCAGGCTTCCAACGAGGAGTTGCGGGTCGCCAACGAGGAAGTGATCTCAACCAATGAGGAACTCCAGTCCAGTAATGAAGAGTTGGAAACCTCCAAGGAGGAACTCCAGTCGGTCAATGAGGAATTGACCACGGTTAACAGCCAGCTCCAGGAAAAGATTCAGCGTCTGGATACGGCCTACAGCGACATGGAAAACTTTCTGACTTCCACGGAGATCGCCACGTTGTTTCTGGATAGCGATTTAAGGATCAAACGGTTTACTCCCGCCGCCACACGGCTCATGAAGTTGATTCCCTCGGATGCCGGCCGGCCCATCAGCGACCTTTCGATGAACTTCATCGACTACGACTTGACGTCCGACGCGCGCATCGTCGCCGCGGAGGCGCCCGCCACCGAACGCGAGGTGCGGCATGCCGACGGCTCGGTCTACCTCGTGCGCGTCATGCCCTACCGCACATCGCGGGGGAAGGTTGATGGCGTGGTCGTGACCTTCATCGATGTGACCCGTCTGCACCGTGCGGAACAACAGACGCGTTTGCTGGCCACCGTCGTGACGGATTCCAACGATGCGGTCATCCTCTTCGGCTTGGACGGCGCTATTCAGGCCTGGAATCGCGGCGCGCAGATGATTTATGGCTGGAGCGAAGCGGAAGCCTTGACGATGAACATACGCGATATCATGCCGCCCGAACGGATTCCTGAATTCGCCGAACTCAAGCGCCAGTTACTGGCCGGCGAATCGGTGTCCTCATCCGAAACCCAGCGACGCACGAAGGATGGCCGGCTGCTTACCATCTGGCTGACCGCCACGGCGGTGCCGAACGAAGCCGGGCGGGTGGAGGCGTTTGCCACGACCGAACGGGATATTACTGATCGAAAGATAGCCGAGGAGGACCTCCGGCGACTGAACAATGAATTGGAACAGCGCGTTGAACAACAAGTCGCGAAGGTCCGGCAGATCAATGCGTCCCTGGAACAACGGGTGGCCGAGCGCACCTCCGAACTATCAGAGACCAACTCCGATCTGGTGCGCTTCAATCAGGTGATGGTGGATCGTGAACTCCGGATGATCGAGTTAAAGAAGGAAGTAAACGAGTTTTGCAAACAGATCGGTCAGCCGCCCCGCTATGATCTGCAGTTTGCGGTGAGCAAGGAGAAGCCGTAAGGGCTGCTGCTGAGGATGGGGGAATAGGATTCGCACCCTGAAGGGGTGCCAGTCGGTAGCCAGGGGTGAAACCCCTGGGAAAGGGAGCCAGGCAAAGGAGTTGCACCCCGTTGGGGTGCAGTGACCCCAACGGGTCGAAGTTGAGGACGGAAAAATGGATTTGCACCCCGTTGGGTGCGGGCGACCCCAAAGGGGTCAAAGTCATCAGCCAGGGGTGAAACCCCTGGAAAAAGGATCAATGCCACAATCTCTTTCTCATATTTTGATTCATGTGACCTTCAGCACGAAAGATCGCATTCGTTCTCTGGCCTATCCCGAATTGCGCGAGTCACTGAACGCGTACACCGTTGGCATTTTGCGCAACTTGAACTGTCCTTCGCTTCAGGTGGGTTGCACAATCGACCACATGCACATTTTGTATGCTCAATCGCGCACGGCCACCACCGCCGACACAGTTGGGACCGTGAAGAAGGAAACTTCCGCATGGCTCAAAACTCAGAAGGCGGAAATGAAAGATCCTTTTTTGGTTAAGTTTTCCTGGCAGAGCGGCTATGCTGCGTTTTCGGTCGGCGAATCCGGGGCTGAGTCGGTGAAGACCTATATAGCCAGCCAGGAGGAACATCACCATCGGATGACGTTTCAGGAGGAGTACCGCAAATTTCTCGAACAACACGGAATCGGGTTCGATGAGCGATATGTGTGGGATTGAGGAATTGCACCCCTACAGGGTGCGAGAGCAGAGGAGGGGGCGGAGTGCGCGTAACCCAGGGCGTTGCCCTGGGCTAATGAGTGGCACCCCGTTGGGGTGCGGTGCCCCCAAAGGGTCGAAGTTGAGGACGGAAAAATGGATTTGCACCCCGTTGGGTGCGGGCGACCGCGATAAAGCACCCTGAAGGGGTGCCAGACAATAGCCAGGGGTGAAACCCCTGGTGGCGTGGAGGATGGGAAAAGGGATTCGCACCCTGAAGGGGTGCCAGTCATCAGCCAGGGGTAAAACCCCTGGAGACTTTAAAAATGAAAACGAGCCACCCATGAACGAAACTCCCATTCTCATTGTCGAAGACGAGGCGGTTGTCGCCGCAGATCTTGCCAGTAAGTTGGGCCGCCTTGGTTACCCGGTCGTCGGCACGGTGGCGCGCGGCGCGGAAGCCATCACCCTGGTACGCGAACGGCGTCCAGCCTTGGTTTTGATGGACATCCGTATTGCAGGTCCGATGGATGGCGTGGAAACGGCCGAGAACATCCGACGCGAGTGCGACGTCCCCGTGATTTATCTGACGGCCCACTCTGACCAGGTGACTTTGCAAAGGGCTAAACTGACCGAACCGTTCGGATATATTCTCAAGCCTTTTGACGAGCGGGAACTGGAAATCTGTCTCCAGATGGCGCTTTTCAAGCACCAGACGCAACGCCAACTGAGCGAGAGCGAGGCGCGGTTCCGGACCGCATTTGAAGATGGCGCGATTGCCATGGCGATGACGGGACTGGACACCACACTCCAAAAAATCAATCCCGCATTTTGTAATCTGCTGGGGTACACCGCGGAGGACCTGGTTGGCCATAGCTTTGCCGAATTCACGCATCCCGACGATGTGACTCCAAACCGGGTAGGGATTCAACGGATGCTCACGGGTGAGATCCCGTCGTTTCGCATGGAGCAACGATACCTACGCAAGGACGGCAGCCTTATCTGGACTGATATGAGCACGGCTGCCATTCGGGATTCCAGTGGCAAACCGCTCTATATTGTCACCCATGTTCAGGACATCACCGGGCGTAAACGGGCGGAGGATGCGCTCCGGAGTTCGGCGGTCGAACTCCAGGCCGCCAATCAGGCATTGAGTACTTCGCGCCGAGCGGCGCTCAATCTGATGACTGATGCCCAGTCCGCCCGCCGGCAGGCGGAACGGATCTCCATCGAATTGGAGAAGCGCGAGGAACAACTGCGTATTTTCGTCGAACATGCGCCGGCCGCAATCGCCATGCTGGATACGGATATGCGTTATGTGGCCACCAGCCGCCGGTGGTTGGCGGATTTTGGATTGACGGGTAAGGAAGTGCTAGGTCGTAGCCACTATGATATCTTTCCCGAGATTTCAGAGGAGTGGAAAGCAATCCATCGGCGTTGCCTGGCCGGCGCGGTCGAGCGCGCCGAGGAGGATCCTTTCGACCGGGCCGATGGAACCCGGCAGTGGATCCATTGGGAGATCCACCCTTGGAACGTTGCGCCGGGTACGATCGGCGGCATCGTTATCTTTAGTGAGGATATAACTCCTCGTAAAAAAGCAGAACAGGCCCTGCGCGAAAGCGAAGAACGGTATCGGTCGTTATTCCGCAGCATGACCGAAGGTTTTGCGATTCATGAGATCATTACGGATGCGGACGGCCAGCCGGTGGATTACCGTTTCCTGGATATCAATCCGGCCTTTGAGCGTTTAACGGGGCTCAAACGCGCGGATGTGGTCGGCAAGACCCTTTCGAAGGTTCTGCCCGGGGAAGATCCGAAATGGGTGCGAATGTATGGCTCGGTCGCTTTAACCGGCGAACCGGTTCACATGGAAAACTACTCGCCTCTTCTTCAACGGTATTTCGAGGTTTTCGCTTATTGCCCCGCGTCCCACCAGTTCGCCGTCATCTTCATGGATATCACCGAGCGTAAGAAATCGGAGGCGAGAATTGCCCGACTGACCCAACTCTACGCCGTGCTCAGCCGGGTGAATGAAGCCATCTTCCGTTTCCGCGACGAACACGCCTTGTACGGCGAGGTCTGCCGGGTCATTGCCGAGGAAGGTCATTTTCCGCTGGTTTGGATCGGTTTGCTCCACGACCGACAAATTGTGCCGACCGCGTCGGCAGGCCCCTCTGCGGATTATTTGAAAACGATTCGGGTGGAAGTGGACGGTCCGTTGGGATTGGGTCCCTCCGGTACCTGCATCCGGGAAGACCGGGCGGTGGTCAATGCCGATTTTGACGCCAATCCCGCCACCGCACCTTGGCGCGAACCAGCTTTGCGTTATGGATTTCGAGCTTCCGCCTCGGTTCCCCTGCGCCGACAAGGCCAGCCCATCGGTGCGCTTACGCTCTACGCGACGGAGCCCGAGATCTTTGATGCCGAGCAGGTCCGACTGATCGACGCTCTGGGTTCCGACCTCTCGTACGCCTTGGACGCGATCGCGCAGGAACAATTACGCGCCGAAGTTGAGACGTCGTTGCGCGCGAGTGAAAAGAGGGAGAAAGAGGACGCGATCCGATTGGCATGGGGCCAATCGGCCATTGACACGATCAACGTGATGCACGAGGGGGTGACCCTGCTGGAAATGGATGGGACCATTCTGTCCATCAATCCGGCCGTGGAACGACTGACCGGCCTCACCGGGGGGGCGGTGGTTGGTCGCAACCTTCAATCCCTGTTGCCGGATTTTCTGGAAAAGGCCGAACTCAGGAGGACCTTGCGCCGACTGGCCGTCTTTCGTCGGGGCCGAATTCCGGAATTGCCCACGCTGCATTTGAGACGATCAGACGGAAAGATTCTCTATGTCCTTCCGAGTTTGTCTCTGATGAAAATGCCGGAAGGCGAGCGACGGGTTGCGGTGTTGACGCTCACGGATGTCACCGAACTGCACGAGTCCGCCAAACGATTGGAACAGAGCGAGCGGAAGTACCGCGAGTTGGTGGAAAACGCCAGCAGTATCATTATGCGGATCACGTGCGACCACACGATCACGTTCTTCAACGAATACGCCCAACGTCTGTTTGGTTATGCGGAGGACGAAGTGCTGGGACACCATGTGGTGGGCACGATTGCCCCCGCAGTGGACTCGGCGGGGCGGGATTTGTCTGCCATGTTTCAGTCGATCACGGCAGATCCCGAGAAGTATGCCAGCAACGAGAACGAGAATATCTGCAAGGATGGCCGACGCATTTGGGTTCATTGGACCAATCGCGCGGTGCGCAATGACCGGGGTAAATTGATTGAATTTCTCTGCGTGGGGACGGACATTACCGAGCGCCGGCAAGCGGAAATGCGAACCAAAGCAACGAACGCAATGCTGGCGCTGTTCGCCCGGCAAACCACTCGCTCCGATTACCTGAGTGCCGTGACCGACCTGCTGAAAGAACTCGTCGGTTGCCGCTGCGTGGGGGTGCGCATTCGCAACGCCTTCGGCGAGATCCCTTATGAAGCCAGTACCGGGTTCGATGCCCAGTTTTTGGAGTCGGAATCAAAATTGCAACTCGGTCGGGATGAATGCGCCTGTTCGCGCATCGTCTCGGCGCGGCCGTTGTCCTGCGATCGCTCGTCCTTAAGTCCCGGCGGATCTTTTTTCTGCAACGATACCCCGACAATGGTCGGTTCGTTGTCGTCGGCGGATCGGGGGTTGTTCCGCGGTATGTGCGTCAAGCGCGGGTTCGCTTCGATTGCCATTCTGCCGATTCGCTTCCATGACGAGACGTTGGGCGCGATTCACCTGGCGGATGAACGGTCCGGCGCGTTTTCGCTGGAAGTGATCAATTTTATGGAGACGATTGTGCCTCTGATTGGCGAAGCGGTCCATCGGTTCAACGTGGAAGCGGAGCTTCGCAAGAATGAAGCGCGCTATCGTTCCCTGGTCGTCGCCTCGTCGCAAATCGTGTGGTCCACCAATGCCGCCGGCGAAGTGGCGGATGACTTGCCGTTCTGGCGGGCTTATACCGGGCAGAGCCGGGAGGAAATCATGGGTTGGGGTTGGACCAATGTCATCCATGCGGAGGATCGGCGGCGGGCGACCGATGCCTGGGCGCAGGCGGTCTCCACCCGCTCCTTATACGACTCCGAGTTTCGCATTCGAGCGGTCGATGGCGAGTACCGGGATTTCGCCGTGCGCGGGGTGCCCGTGATCGACCCGGATGGGGCTCTGCGGGAATGGGTTGGGACCTGCACGGACATTACGCAACGCAAGGGAATGGAGGCCGAAGCCGTCCGATATCGGGAGCAATTGCGTGCTCTCGCGAAGGAATTGGTGGCCAGCGAAGAACAGGAACGGTGGCAGATTTCCCGGTATATTCATGACACCATCATCCAGAACCTCTCACTGTCCAGCATGCGGCTGGGGGCTTTCCTAAAGAAACTGAGCGCAACTCCGGGTGACACCGAGGGACCGCAGATCGCGACGACCCGCAAACTCGTGGATGATGCCATCGCTGAATGCCGCACTGTGATGTCCGAGCTTACGCCCCCCTTGCTGAACGAGCTCGGGCTGGTTCCCGCGCTCGAGGAACTGGTGGATACCCTTCAACAACGACACGGTATTCCGATTGAAGTGGAGAATGAGGGCCTATCGAAGCCCATGGATATTGCCCTGCGCGGCCTGCTCTTTCAGTCCGCTCGCGAGTTGATCATGAACGCATTGAAACATGCCGGCCCGTGCTCCATTCGCGTGATAGTGGCCGATACCGCTGACGGAATTCGGATTCGCGTTCAAGATAACGGCCGGGGATTCGATCCGGCCCGCAAGAAATCACGCGACACGAAAAAGGGCGGATTTGGTCTCTTCAGCGTTCGGGAACGGGTCGAGGGCATGGGCGGACAATTGGCGATCGAGTCCGCTCCCGGACAAGGCGTGACGGCGACCATTGCGTTGCCCCTTCCGGAGTCCGGATAACTTTTCAGGTTGAAAAAACAAGAGGGATGTCGCAGAGTTCGCGGCTGAACTGGCGTCGATTATGAGGTTTTCATGGAATGGGTTAATTTGACCGGCATGGAATTGAAACGGGCCGCGCAAAAAGGGGGCGTGGTGGTGTTGCCGTTGGGCAGTATTGAAGCCCATGCGAATCATCTCCCGTTGGGGAACGACACGTTCAAGGTTAATGCCGCCTGTATCCGGGCGGCGTCTTGCGCGGAACCTGCGGTCCTTCTTCCGCCCCTGTATTATACTGAAGTTAAATCCATGCAGGCGTCACCGGGTGCCGTCACTTTGCGGGGTCGGATTCTGGTCGATCTAACGCTTGACTTGTGTGACGAGGCGGCCCGGAACGGGTTCACCAAGATTCTTCTGGTCAGCGGGCATGGAGGAAACCGGCATTGGGTGGATTTCTTTATGACCGAATGGCTGGTCCTGGATCGCCCGTATTCGATCTACTTCTGGTATATGCCCTTATTGGGAAAACCGGAAAATCAAAAGCACATGGAAACGCCGTTTGATGGTCATGGCGGGGAAGCCGAGACCAGCCTGGCTCTGCATTTATTTCCGCATCTGGTCAAAATGAAGGGCGCTGGTCGGGCCTTGAAATCCGCCCCGATTCCCGACTTGCGGGGCGCGGTGACGCCCTTCGATTGGGTGGCGAAATGGCCGCAGGCTGTGTCGGGTGACCCCTATCCGGCGACGGCGGCCAAAGGCCGTATTTTTTTTGAAAGTGCGGTGAAATCGATGGTGGAGGTCATTGAGGCGGTGCGGTCGGACCGGATGACTCCCGAATTCCAGAAAAAATACCAGAAGGCGCGTCGGACGCCTACCTGGCCGACGGCGTTGGGGATGCGGGAGAAGAGTCGGATGACCGTAAAAAAACGAAGCGCCACACGGGTCGCCGAGTGAGCGAAAACAGGAGGCGGGTATGCGCGGAAAAGATGGGTTAACCTTTGCGGATGTGCTGATTCTGATCGCCCTGTTCCTGTTGGTTGCGGCCTTGGCGATTCCCTTTTTTCGACGACGTTCAGAATTGAGCGAGGAGGAGATCGTGGGTACTGCTGAAACCAACTCGCTGCCCATGAACCCGATCGCACCGGTGCCGTGACGCGTCGGGCAGATGGGTGACAACATAAATGTAGAATGCGGTGCCTCGGCACCGCTTTTTTATCCCGAACCGCCTGGGCGGCCCGGAGTGAGCGAGCCGAGGCTCGCGGAGCAAAGCGGCGTCGAGCCGCCGCACTCCAAACACGGGATTCGACACGAAAATAGATGGTAGGGAAAGAAGTCTTACAATGCGTCCGCCGCCCGACCGGAAAGAATCTGGTTATCGATCAGGCGGGTATTCCCGAGGCGCAGGGCAAGGGCAGTGACGGTGGCGTCATCGGCGATGTTGACCGGCTGGAGCGAACGACCGTCGACAATTTCCAGATATTCAAGACGGGCCTGGGGGGTTTGACTCAACCTGTGCCGCATTCCGGCCTGAAGTTCAGCGACGGAGCGAATGCCGGCTTCATAGAGGCGACGGCCGACATCAAGGGTTTCGGGCACACACAAGGCCTGTCGGCGTTCCTCCTCCGAGAGATACCGGTTGCGGGAACTCAGGGCGAGACCGTCAGGTTCCCGGATCGTCGGGGCGATGACGATTCGCAAGGGGAAATTCAGATCCCTCACCATCCGTTCGATCAGGCGTGCCTGTTGATAATCCTTTTGGCCGAAGATCGCGACGTCGGGTAAAACAATGTTAAATAGCTTGGACACGACGGTCAGCACTCCTCGAAAATGACCAGGGCGGAAAGGGCCGCAGAGTCCCCGGCTCAGCAACTCATCGCCGACGTAACAGGAATGGTCAGGGGCATACATGAGGTCGGGGGTGGGGTAAAAGATGGCACCGACACCGGCTTCCCGGCACAGAGCCTCGTCCGCCGCGAAAGTGCGCGGATATTTTTGTAGATCTTCGTTGGGCCCGAACTGGGTGGGATTGACAAAGATGCTGACGATGACGTGGTCGGCCTGTTGTCGGGCCATCTCGATCAAGGCTCGATGGCCGGCGTGCAGGGCGCCCATGGTGGGGACAAAACCGATGCGGTGTCCTTTGCGGCGGAAGGCAAGGGAATCGTTTCGCATGGCATCGATCGTGGAGAAGAGGTCCATGGGATCAGAACCGGGCATGGATGGCGGCAATCAGGTCGTCGACCCGGACGGGCTTTCTCAGGATGGCATGGCGTGAGCCATTACCAACGATCTGGCTCAGGGACTCGGGCGGGGCGAAACCGGTACAGAAAATAATGATCGGTTCCGGAAGTTTGTTTTGGGCGCAATGCCGCTGGATTTCGAGGGCGGCTTCACGTCCGGCAACCTTGGGCATCTGGAGATCCATGATCAGCAGATCATAAGGTTGGTTTTTGAAGAGCAGGATGGCTTCCTCGCCATCGGACGCCTGATCGATGGGGACATTAGGAAATTCGGTTGAGATGATCAAGGCGAAGAGTTTTCGGATTAACTTATCGTCATCCACGAGCAAAATCCGCCGTTGGTGAGGT
>Ga0118677_10004154_pt1 | contig 26665 bp, 17 predicted proteins | sample AliMusrvi5mmetaG_FD_86154 | JGI IMG/M metagenome (GOLD analysis project Ga0118677, IMG submission 86154) | reverse complement strand
CGCTATGGGTATCGTCCGGTGTTGTTGGAAAGCTTTGTCGAGAAAGATCGCTTTGAGGGTACTTGCTACAAGGCGGCCAACTGGCAGTGCCTGGGGTTGACCAAAGGTCGTGGTAAGTTGGGAAAAACGGGCCAACCAGCGCTCCCCGTAAAATGGGTTTTTGTTTATCCCCTGTGCACGGACTTTATTGCCAGGCTCAACGGCTAGCAAAAGTGACTACCGAATATTTACGTTTCGCGGGTGTTCTTTGGGATCAAATCCTAGCGGCCACATACATCGCAGTCCGCTCTTCCAGCGCTAGGAGATGACCTTGTGGGATGATAGGTACTTTGCCCAACCACGACCAAGGTATTTGGGCCTCATTTTTCAGGCCGCACAAGAGCACGCTTTTCGAGTTCGGCGAGAATGCGCCTGGCCTCTGCCGCCAGTTGGGGAGTGACGTTCAGGTCGAGGGTCTGTTTAAGGTACATTCTACTCTCGGCGTCGGACTTCAGGCGGTACTGGGCCATGCCGAGATAATAGAGGAGTTCGGCATCGTTCTTGCGGGTTTGGAGGCTTTGCTTGAGGTACTGAGCCGCCGCGGAGTAGTCGGCGCGACGATAAGCCAAAACACCCAAGAGCTTTGCGAGATTCGGGTCGTCGGGGAAGGAATCCCGCGCCTTGGTGGCAAGATCGGCCGTTCTAGGATCGTCAGGGAAGCGGTCAAAACAGAGAATGGCGAGGTCGCGTGTGGCCGGAACAAACAGCGGGTTTAGCGAGAGGACCTGGTTCAGGGCTTTCCGGGCGTCCTGGAAACTCCCCTTCTCCTGCAGGAGCAACTGATCGACCATGAGGGCGGGGATATAATTGGGACTTGCTTTGAGGATTGCGTCGAGCTGAGCGACGACCGCCTGCCGCTGACTCGCGTCACGATACGCGACGAGCAGCGACAAAAAGCGTTTCGCCTCGTCAGCCTGATCAAACGCGGCAGCCGCGTTCAGAGCTTTTCGCATCGCCGCCTCGGCGGAAGGCAATTGGCCGAGGCCGTAACAGGAGCGAGCGAGGTCATAGAGGAGTGCCGGTTGGTCGGGAAGCTTGAGAGCGGCAGCCTGAAGCAGGCTCGAGGCCCATTTGTAATCGCCAGCCTGACAAACAAGGTGGCCGAGGAACTGTGAAATGGAGTCGTCGTCCGGGGCGGCGGCGTGGGCGGCTTTGGCGTATTCCAGGGTCTTTTGCGGATTGTTCAAGCTGCCTGGAGCGGAGTAAAGCTGGGCCAGGCTGGTGAGAATGTAGGCATTCTTAGGATTCTTAGCGAGCGCCTGCTCGTAGGCTTTGATAGCCTTATCCGGCGTGCCGTTTCGGTTGAAGATCCCGGCCAGACGAACCAGGGCGATGGCATCATTGGGGTCTTCGGCGACACGTTTTTCGAGCAGGGACTGCTTCGCCGGGTCGGGTGATTTAGGATCAATGGCCAGGATGGCTGCGCGCCGCCGCGCTTCATCTTTCCCGGAGAAGTCTTTGTCGCCTTGGAGACCACGTTGAAGGGCCAGGCGAGCCGGCCCCTCCTGTCCAAGCGCATAACAGACCAACCCGAGGTGGCACTGACCTTCGGGCTCATTCGGTGCGGCTGCTGTCGCCTGCGTGAGCAGGGAGAGCGCCCTGGGATAATCGGCCTTGCGATAGAGAATCCAGCCAAGCGTATCCGCCATGGTATAATTAGTCGGATCCAAACGATGGGCTTGCTCAGCAAGCCGTGCGGCTTTGTCTATTTGGTTGAAATGCTCGCAGTAGAGATAAGCGAGATTGTTGAGAGCGATCGCGATATTGGTGTTGACGTTCAGGACTCTCTCGTAGGCGTCGCGGGCAGCGGAATAGTTGGTGAGGCTTTCCTGGATCATACCGATCTGGAGGAGCGCCGGGGCGTTGTTGGTCCTCCTGGCGACGAAGCCATTGAGCTTGTCCAGGGCTTGCTGAGTCCGGTTGGAAGCCATGTACATCTGGGCGAGCATCCTGTACGAGATCTGAAGGTCAGGAGCCATTTCGATTGCCTTAAGCAGAGCAACCTCGGCCTGCGTATGGTCCTTTTGGGTGAGGTAGATCTTGGCCAGCAGGAGTTGCAATTCGGGGACTGCGGGGCGGCGCTCAATCTGCTTTTGGACGCGGTCGAGGGCGGCTTGGGGCTGTTTGTCAACCAGGTCGAGATCTACCAGTTGTTCCAGCGGCGGCAGGAAATCGGGCGCGAGCGCGAGGGATTCAGAGCAGGCTTTACGCGCCTCTTCCCGGTGATTTTGCCGGGCGAGAATGGTGGCGATGCTCAAGGGGACCAGGGGATTTTGGGGGAACACCGGCTGCATGCGGCGATAAACCGCTAGCGCCTGGTCCAGGTTGTTTTGGCTGGTATAGGCGGCGGCGAGCAAGAGATGGGCCTGGGCAAGATCAGGACGACGCTTCACCAGGCTTTCGAGGGAAAGCGCGGCGTAAACGGCATCGCCTTTTTTGATGGAGAGGCTGGCGAGGGCGATGATGGCGTCCGAAGAGCCGGGGTCCAAGGTGAGGACCTGTCTGAGACAGGCCTCAGCTTTGGCCTCATCTCCGTTCAGCGCGAAGGCCTGGGCGAGTCGAAGCTGGATTCCGGGGGACCGGGTGAAAACACCCGCCAGGCGCTGGAGTTCGGTGATCGCCTCCGGGACCTGGTTCTTGCTGAGATTGACGGTAGCGTCGAGCAAGGCCGCCTCGTAATTGATGGAATCCTTAGCGAGGACTTTTTGCAGGATGGCGGAGCAATCGTCGAGCCGGTTCTGAGAGAAAGCGATCTGAGCGAGGTAATTCCAAGCCGGTAGGTAATCCGGGGCGTCGCGGGTGAGATCTTCGAGAATCTTCCTGGCGTCGTAAACCGAACCGGTTTTGTATTTGAAATCGGCGTATTTCATGCGCCTGAGGGAACTTTGGGGAGAGAGTTCGACGCCGGCTTTGAAGGTGGCGTCGGCCCTATTCGTGTCGTTGCGCATCCAATAAAGATTGCCCAGGGCCATCCGCGTGGCGGGGAGTTTAGGATCGAGCGCCAGCGCCTGGTTCAGCTCGGGCTCAACGTTGGTGATTTGTCCCTGGCGGAGATAAAGCGCCGCGAGAGCGAGATGGTAGCCGGGCCGATCTTTGTCTTGCTGCCGCAGCTTTTTGATCTGCTGAATTGTATCCTGGATATTGGTCGTGGAGAAAGTGGTCTCGGCCAGGACCAGGAGGGCGTCCTTCTGCCCGGGTTGCTTTTCAAGAGCGCGCATAGCATTCGTACGCGCCTCTTTTAGACCGCCCAGAGAGAATTCCGTCAGGCAGAGCTTTAGGCGCAAGTCAGAGTTGTCGGGAGTCAATTCGGCGGCCTTCTTCAGATAGACAAGGGCTTGCGGGAACCGACCCTGCTCATAATAGATGACGCCCAATTGGAAAATGGCGGTGGCATTGTCAGGGGCGCTCTGGAGGACTTTACGGTATTCGATTTCGGCCTTCTCAAACTGGCCGGCCGCGAAATCGCGGTTGGCATTGGCAAGGTAGCGGATTGTCTTCGATTCCTTGGTGCAACCGCTACAGAGAAAAGTAAAAAGCAGACAGCAGAAAGCAGAAATCCGGAGGGTGGCGGTGGAGAAACCGAGCAATAGACGAAACGACACGAAAGGTGCGATGGAAGGCGGAGGCGCGGCAAAGCGCCCCTTCCTAAAGGCAAACGGGCTTGCCAGCCAGAACGGCGTTTGGCCGCTGGCCGCAATCCGATGCCGAACGACGATGCCAAAAGCGACTGCGGTTATTTCGGCTTGCTGCACGAATCGACGGCGGGAAAGCTGGTGCGGCAATTTGTTGGAAAGGCTGTTCAGATTGCCGGAGTTAGCGAGTTTGCGGTTCGTACGAGGCTATTCGCCAGACACTAAGCTAGATACGCGATAGAAAGCCTTCGGACAGCCGGGGTCATAAACCGCAGTCCAGTTCGTGGCTGTTGCGGAACTCACGAAAGTGGAGACTATACTCCATCCGACCGGGTCGCTTAGATCGAAAGATCGTTCTACACGGTTAGTGATTCCGACCGTGAGACTCGTGATCATGAGGCTGACCAGGCCCTGGGTGAGAGAAAGCTGGATGCTGGGTCCGTTGGCCAAGGCGTCGGCCAGCAGACGATCATAAAACTCCTGTGTCGTCGGGACGCCCGTAGTGCGATCCAGATACTGATTCGTTGAATTCGGATCAATGCAGCAAATCAACGGCAGGCTAAAAGTCCCAAGCCCTAACGCATAAGGTTGCCAGTCCGCGTTGATATCCAAATCGCAATACCACGGAACGTACCGGTCCTGAATCAACGCTTTGATTGGGGGAAATAGCGATTCGCAGACGGTGTTTAGGACGTACCGGCAATTACCGCAGGTATCCTCCCTCCCGGCCAGGAGCAGCACGAGCTTTCCCTGACTCTTCGCTGCCGACACGGCGTCGGTCTTGGATTCCAGCCAGGTTAAACTTGCTGGGCTTGCAGTGGACAAGCCCAGGCACATCATGAGCCACCCCAGCCAAACCGCCTTGGGCCGCAAGGCGGCGAAGCTATGCCACGCGGTCAAGTTGGGAACCCAAAAGGTCACCTTTGGAAACTCGAAAGTTGGTTGAGCGGTATCCGGCACAGACAGAGTCATGGGGCGCTCTTCGGGATTCAAGTGGACCCCGCTGACAAGCTGTTAAGCCGGGGAAAAGAACCGGCGCCTAAAGGCCAACAGGGTTCCGAGTCCGGAGCCGAGCAGCAGCAGCGTACTGCCAGTGTCCGGCACGCCGCCGCCATTAGCCGTACAATCCGACACGGTAATGGTATCATGGATCAAGGTAACCGCGCCATTCTGTGCCAGCAGTCGGCCGTCCACCGTTACGCCATCACCCAGCGTGATGGACGTCAAAGCCAGGATGGTTCCATCGAAGAAAGAGCCCGATCCAAGCGTCGCTGAGCTGGTGACCTGCCAATAGACATTGCAGGCCTGAGCGCCGCCGGTCAGGACCACGCTACTACCCGATGCCGTGATGAGTGAGGACGCGGCCTGGAAAATCCAGACATCATTCGCGCCGCCTGTGAGAGTAAGGACCCCTGTTAGATCAAGCGCGCCTCCGCTGTAGACGCCGGGCGTCAGGTTTAGCTCGCCGAGTTTGTTGTTGAGGATAGTGCCAGTCGTCGGTGCTCCAGCGGCGACGCCATACGCGAGGGTCGCGTCGATTTGGGCTTGTGCTGCGCCACCATTGTTTATCGTGGACGCCCCAGTCAAGGTGAGGTTTGCAGGAACGCCACTGATGGACGAGCCAGGCGAAACCCCCACATCCCCGGTAACCGTGTTCATCGGGCTTGTGAATGTAACCTCTGAGCCGCCCAGAATTGCATAACCGGAGGCCGTTCCAAGGTCTATTATAGCTGCCGTGGCATTCTGGTGCAGGAACGTCGCCGCGGCCGCGACCACAAGGGCGATCCTGAGAGAATAAGTGATTTTCATAGAAGTGATGTTCATATACGCAATTGTAAGCCAAGTACTAAAATGCCCACTATACTCTGGGTTGTCTATGGGGGATAACCCAACCTAAATCCTCTCCTTGGTGCATAGCAGCGAAAAAAATGCGCGATGGCACGTCCGCACGGCTCTCGCTTTCTGAACGACTGCCCAAAATCCACGCCCGCGGATCGATAACGACCGACGGCGTGCTGGTGTAGCCGGAACCCCCGTCCAGAAGGTTGACCGCGATGACCGCGCCGTTTCTCACCACAGCCACGGCCTGCGCACCACTGCCGCTGCCGCCAATGATTTTCACGATGGGCGCGTTGGTGTAGCCACAGCCGCCATCGGTTATGGCTGCGCCCACAACAAAGCCACTCACCACAACCGCATTCGCTGTCGCGGTTCGGGGTGGCACAAAGCCTGTTGAATCGCAGGCATACAAGTGGGCAACTTCGTTTGAGGACAGAGCACGGTTGTAGATGCGGAGGTCATCAATCGCCCCGTCCAACCCATCTTCTGGACTCCCGAAAACCTTGCCAATAACAAGCGCTGTGTTCGCTACAACCGTGTTGTATTGGACCATCCCGCTCCCCAAAAGCTGACCACCGTTCTTGTACATTTCGGTGTTGATTGCGCCATTTCTAAAAACAAACACGTAATGAACCCACTTATTCTCAGCCGAGTAGCTGGGTATGACAGAGTCGAGCCGATTGTCAATCGCTTGGATCTGGTGAGAAGAGGATAGCGACACGGCGAAGTTGCATTGCTCCGGAAAACCCTGCAGGTACTTGGAAATGACGCAACCCGTTGTGATACTCTTGGCCCAAAAAGATACCGTCATGAACTGAGATGTTGTGGGCACGGCAGCGTCGAGACCGGGCAATTTGATATAGCCGCCTTGAGCACTGAATGCTACCGCAGAATCGCCCAGGTCGAATCTGTCCGCCACGTAATGGATTCCAGCACTGGAAGTCACGACTCCGTCATGCCCATTCCCGCTCTCATCATTCGCATTCCCGTTGAATGGGTAATACGCCACCAAGCCGTTGGTAAGCCAGTTCTGCGCGTGGACTTGCAGCGCAAGAACCGCCGTGATGGTGAGAATTCCGCATAGTGGTTTGATCGCTTTCATAGGTTTTCAAGTTTTCAGGCTACTTCTTAGCTTCGCTCGTGCCACGGGTGCGCCGCGATGCCCGGCAGCGCACAATCAGCGCGAAGCGGCCACCGTCGAAAACTCCAGAAGCGCCCCGCCAGCAACCCATTGCAGGGCGGATGCGGATCAGGCGCGGGAAGGACCGTGGCGAGTCGGCCGAGCTTTCTGAGGTCCAATCTGGCCTAGCCGGATACGAAACATCGTGCAGCCTGCACGATCGAGGCGGCTTCACCTTGCATTCTGCACAGGCAATCGGTGTCTGGCGGCGTCGAGGCTTTTGACCCGGCCCACACCTCCCATTCCTGGCTTAATCGACAATGCGGTGCAAGTGGTTGCCGAAATGGAGTTTGCGCACTTTCCGAAGGCGGCTTCTCTGAACTCGGTTCATTGCCTCCCACGGTGCAGCATCCTTGGCACACTGCACGCTAAAGGTATTGCTCAGACATGAACCCGGACCAAAAGAAATTACACGTAAGAAACAACAGGTAAGAATATGTCACTAGTATCAATTGTAATCACTCTCATCGTGGTCGGAGTCCTACTCTGGCTCGTCAACACCTACATCCCGATGGATGGGAAGATCAAGAAGGTCCTCAACATCGTGGTGATGGTGGTAGTCGTCCTTTGGTTGCTGAATATATTCGGCGTATTGGGCCGCCTGCACGACGTGCGGGTCACCATGCAGACGCCGTCCCAGGGCGTGCCGACCGTGTCGCTCCTCTCGCTGGGTTGAGCCCAAATCTGAGTTGTTATATGACTGCGGCCTCGTGGTGCTGGCCGCGGTTTGCAGGGGACAGCGCCACGCCTCCCGGCCGGATTCCTGGTCCTGCCGGCTGGAGATTTGCCAGGAAGAAGCAACCGAAAGAGAAATAATGAAAGCCGAGATGGGATTGTGGATTGATCATCGAGAGGCCGTTATCGTCGTACTGTCGAAAGCCGGGGAAGAGATAAAGCGGATAGCCTCAACCGCGGAAAAGCAGCTACGCCGCTCGGGCGAGCCTGCCAATGGTCCATTTGAAGCCCAGGAAGTTCCGGCCGATGATTCTCGCGAGAGAGAATACACGGGGCAACTCGCGCACTTTTACGACGAGGTCATTTCCTATCTTCGTGCCGCGGGATCAATCCTGATATTTGGTCCAGGCGAAGCCAAAGGAGAACTGAAAAAGCGAGTTGAGAAAGACAAAAACGATGCCCGCATCGTCGCCGTGGAAACGGCAGACAAAATGACTGACCCGCAGATCGTGGCGAAGGTCCGCAATTACTTTCACCACGATGCGGCAACCGGCGGCGCTCAAAGAAGAAGGAGCAAATGATGCTGACGCGCTCGGTTCACTCGGCTGCAGCCTACCTGCACTTCTTTTGGGCTGGAGTGGTAAAGCACGGACAAACCGGCGGCATCATGCCTTCGCAACGTTTCCTCATTGCGAAGATGATTGCTCCGGTTCCGGAGAACTATCACGGGCGGGTCATCGAGCTGGGAGCGGGCAACGGGGCGCTCACGTTGCGACTCGCGGCCAGATGTCCGGAAGCGCGAATCCTGGCCTGTGAGATTAACCCGACTTTAGCGCGAGACCATCGGTGCAACCTCGCGGAAGCAGGCCTCACTGGCAGAGTTGAATTGTCTGGGGGCTCGGCCACGGACTTGCTTTCAGAATTAGGCAAAGGCGGAGCAGAGGGACCAGATTATATCATCTCCGGCATTCCGCTGGGGAATCTTGGCCGGGAAAAGGCTCTCGTTCTCATTGACAGCATCCGGCAGACCCTTGTCGATGGTGGAATGTACATCCAGTTCCAACATTCATTGCTGGACCGCAAGAAGATCAGAACCAGGTTCCCGAACGTGCGCACTGTTCCTGCATTCGTGAACTTCCCTCCCGCATTTGTATATTACGCGCAAAGATAGGCAGACCAGGTCAGGCGATGCAACCGCATGAACTTCATGTATCTTGTGGAGGGTGCTGTCATTGGGTTTTCGCTGGCGGCGCCGATTGGACCTGTCGGCATCCTCTGCGTCCGGCGCACGCTGGAACACGGTGCACGGTACGGTCTTGTGATCGGGGTGAGCGCAGCAGCCTGTGATATGGTCAACGGCATCGTGGCGGCCTTCGGGATCACGCTCGTCTCCGACTTTATTACCCTCGAACAGTACTGGATCCGCCTCGTTGGTGGGATCATCCTGCTGGTAATCGGATTTGCCGCCTTCCGTCCCCATCCGTTCGCGGACAAGGCAATGAAGTTGTCTGACGGCCACGCCTGGACCTTGTTCTCCACCGCCCTGCTTGTGTTTACCAACCCCCTGACGCTTTTCGCTTTCGCGGCTGCGTTTGCAGTCATCGGAGTCAAAAACATCGTCGGCCATCCGGTCTCTGGCCTGATGCTCGTCGCCGGCGTCTTTTTTGGTTCCCTGACCTGGTTTGTCCTGCTCGCGGGGCTTGTCCACTCTTTCAAAGCGAAAGTCATGCGAGTCGGACTCACGGGTGTGAGCCGGGTCGCCGGCTCGCTGTTGATGCTCTGTGGTCTTTTTGCTCTCTGGAACGGTATCAGGGGGTTGTAAGCCCGTGGGGGCATGACATGCATTGCCGCGAGCCGGTAGCAGGCGCCCCGTCCACCTTGCGCGTCAGGCGATGAATTTGGCGATGATGTAGGCCACTCCTGCCGCCAAGCTGCCGACAAGGGCCGTCTGCAAGGCGCCCTTCAGCTTCGGAACGCCGGTGAAGTGGCCTTTCACAAAGCCAAACACGGCCAGCGCCATTAATGTGATGGCGGCCGAAACGATCAACGCCTGCCCGGAATCTCGCATCAGCATGTAAGGCGCGAGCGGGACAAGTCCGCCAACGACATAAGAGGCCCCGATCGTGAAGGCGCTGCGAAAGGCCCGTTTGGGGTTAGGTTCTTCCAAGCCCAGCTCGAAGCGCATCATGAAATCACGCCACGCTTCCGGCTTTCGTACGAGCGCAGTAACGATGGGTGCGCATTCCTCGGCCGTCACGCCATACTGCTGGAAGATGTCCACGATCTCCTGTTTCTCGACGTCTGCCTTATCCACGATCTCTTGTTCTTCGCGCCGCCGCTCATTTAAGAAGTGCTCCACGTCGCTCCTGGCCGCCAGGTAGCCGCCCAGGCCCATGGCGATGGAACCCGCGGCAATCTCCGCCAGCCCCGCCGTGACGACAATGTGCGTGGAGGTCAGCGCGCCGGAAATGCCCGCGGCCAATGCGAATGGCACTGTCAACCCATCCGCCATGCCAATCACCACGTCGCGGACCGTGTCGCTGCCTGAGAAGTGTTGTTCGATGTGTTGCATAGATCATGGATCAGCTATGGCAGAAGCGCTGACAGCACGGAGGCGGCGCTGCCGACCAACTGCAATGTTCAGAGGCATCAGGGCGAGGCGGCGCCATCTTGGCTAAGGAAAAACGTGGCTGAGAGCGGTGGCAACGTGAGTCTGAGCGAATAAAGCTGGTGGTGCCATTTGACCTGAGCGGCATCCACACCACCGGAATTGCCCTGATTGCTGCCCCCATACACCCGGGCGTCGCTGTTCAGCACTTCTTTCCAGTAGCCGCCCCGGGGAACGCCGACGCGATAATTGTGCCGCGGCACCGGCGTGAAGTTGAAAGCCGCCAGGAGCAAATCATGTCCTTGGCGCCCGCGGCGCAGGAAGAAGAGCGTACTGTTGTCCGCGTCGCTGTGATCGATCCATTGGAAGCCGTCGGGGGAAAAGTCGAGTTCGTGGAGCGCGGCCTGGGATTGGTAGAGGTGGTTCAGGTCTTTTACCCAGTGCTGAACGCCCGCGTGGTGGGGCTCCTGGGTTACATGCCATTCGATACTCGATTCGTGGTTCCACTCAGGCCACTGCGCCAGTTCGTCGCCCATGAACAAGAGCTTCTTGCCGGGCATTCCGAACATGTAACCAAAGAGCAAGCGCAGGTTGGCGAACTTCTGCCACTCGTCGCCCGCCATCATGCCGAAGAGGGAGCCTTTTCCGTGGACGGTTTCATCATGCGAGAGCGGCAGCACGAAGTTCTCGTGGAAGGCATAGACCATCCGGAACGACAGTTCGCCATGGTGATACTTCCGGAATGCCGCATTGAGTTTGAAGTAGCGCAAGGTGTCGTGCATCCAGCCCATATCCCATTTCAGGCCGAAGCCAAGACCGCCCGTGTAAGTAGGCCGTGAAACCTGGGACCAGGAGGTGGATTCCTCGGCAATGGTCTGCACATCGGGTTGCTCACGATAAATCGTCTCATTGAGCCGGCGCAGAAACTGGATGGCCTCCAGGTTTTCGTGGCCGCCGTACCGGTTGGGAATCCATTCGCCAGGATTGCGCGCGTAGTCCAGGTAAAGCATCGAGGCCACGCCGTCGACGCGCAAGCCGTCCACATGATATTGCTCCAGCCAGAAAAGGGCGCTGCTGAGCAGGAAACTGCTGACTTCGGGGCGGCCGTAATTGAAGATGGCGCTGGTCCACTGCGGATGAAATCCTTTGCGCGGGTCCGCATGCTCATACAGGTAAGTGCCGTCAAAACGCGCTAACCCGTGGCCATCGGTCGGGAAATGCGAAGGCACCCAATCCAGCAAAACTCCGATACCCTGCTGATGCAGGTAGTCCACCAGGAACATGAAGTCCTGCGGCGAACCATAGCGGCTGGTCGGTGCAAAGTAGCCGGTGGTCTGGTAACCCCACGACCGGTAAAGCGGGTGCTCGGTAAGCGGCAGGAACTCGACATGCGTGAAGCCCATCTCGCGGCAATAAGCGGCCAGCTTCACGGCCAGCTCCCGGTAGGTCAGCCAGCGGCACCCCTCCTCAGGCACGCGCATCCAGGAACCCGCGTGCACTTCGTAAATGGAAATCGGCGCATCCAGCGCATTATGCCGCGCTCGCTCCTTCATCCACACGCTGTCACCCCAGGCGTAGTTGAGGTCCCAAATGATGGATGCGCTGTGGGGCGGCAATTCCGCGTGGAACGCAAACGGGTCGGCCTTTTCCGCGCGGTAACCCTCGTAGTGCGATTCGATGAAATACTTGTAGCACAACCCGGGCTTGGCTCCGGGAACGAAGACTTCCCAAATCCCGCAGTCATCGAGTAGGCGCAACGGATGGCTCTTGCGGTCCCATTGGTTGAAGTCACCCATGACACTAACTCGCTCCGCGTTGGGCGCCCAGACGGCGAACTGAACCCCGGCCAAACCCTTTACGGTCACGGGATGCGCGCCCAGCTTCTCTTGCAAGCGACAATGCGTCCCCTGTTGGAATAACTGTATATCTGCGTCCGACAGGAGGCGCGAATTCACCGCCAGAGCTTCCGATGTCTCTAGCAATGGCGAGGAGATGATCGAGTGACCCTCGTCAGCCACAGGGACCAGCACCGCACCCCGGTTCGGCGTCGCAGGCAATCCAGCTTTAGTTTCTCGCGTTTCGTTTCCAACGTTGGTCTGGTCCATAAATACAGCAGCCAGCCGGGTGCTCATGCTCTCGGCGCGCCGCGATGACGCTTACATCGAACAAGTGGACTGCGGTCGACGCGGCTGGGTGGATGATCGAAAGCACTGCCCGCGCCACCATCCTCTAGCCAGCTCGAACGTCCCGGGCGGGCAAGCGGGGCGCTCGCGTCCTGAGCGCCCCGCCACCGTCCTACGTCTGGATGCGTCCTGCCCTCCCCGGCCCGGTCGCACCCTTTGCGTCCGTTCCCACCCTCGCACCCCAAATCCGCGGCCACTGGTCTCCGCTGGTTGCGTCGGTCACGCAGTACACCGGGTTCAGTGCCAGCTCACGCTCTGGACTCTCGTACCTAAGAACAACTACGGCGTCCACTCCATCCAACGCCCGAGCCTTCTGGCCCGCCGCCGCCAGCGTCGCGAATTCCGCCGCCGCCTCCAAGCTACCTGCCCACGGTGCTTGCCTGCCAACGTACAAACCGCTTGCCACATCGCGTATTAGCACTTTCATAATACCTCCAATTATTCCGACAATCTCACCCATGCGCAGTACAGCTTCAGCTTCCTGGGTTTCCTTCCTAACGTTGGTCTGGTTCATAAATCGAGCGACCTGAAAGCCGCCTAAAAATCAGTAACATCAGAAAGGTGTTTCCGCAAATTGCCGCCGGGGAAATGCCCATGATCAAAAGGAATAACACCGTCACCCCTTCCCTCCATGCGCGTCATCATTCACCGTTGCAGCAGCACGGGCTTATGCTAAGATAGTCAATGAGCACCTCCCCCACCAAGGACGGTGCTGATAGCTTGATAACGACTATGCCGCAAGGTTTCGTCGGCAGCATTCGCGTCCTCCACCGCTCTGTCGCGGACGGCGTGCGATTGCTGTGCCGCTGACTAGCGCCACAGCGACCCTCATTTGCCAAGCATCTTTGCTATGACGAAGATGACGAAGGCTCCGAAAAGGCCCCCGCCTCCGAGGAGATATATCAAGGAGTAACCAGCGGCGGCAAACATGGGTAGTACTATTAATGCGGTCATGTCTAAGGCTTTTCGGGAGGGGTGGTCTTCTTGGACTCTTCGGTCTTGGTCACCGTGCCATCCTTCGACTGGGTAGTGGTCTTCTCAGTCGATTTAACAGTGCCGTCGTTGCTGACGCTGCTGCTCTTGGAGCTGGAGACCTCGCGGTCGCACCCGACCAGCAGGAACGACAACGCCAAGGCGGACATCGCCACGCACATTACAGCCATACGATTCATAATCATTTGTTTCATTGTAGATACTCCTTAGCTTTGCACGTGCCACGATAGTCTGTGAAGGCCTGCCGCGCGCAATCAGCGCGAAGTTTCCACCCGCGAAAACTCCGCAAGTGCCCTGCCCTCAGCCGCCTAGGGGCAAAGTTGATAAAGTAATGGGAGGACCATGGCGAATCGGCGCGAGCCCTGTAAGCTCCAATCTGACGCTCACCGGATACAAAACATCGTGCAGTTTGCACTATCCAGGCGGCTTCACCTTGCATTCTGCACGCGCAATCGAGGTTTGTCGGCGTCGAGGCTCTTGACCCGGCTCACATTTTCCAATCCTTGCCCAATTGATAGTGCGAGGCAGATGGCCGTGCACGGGGCGTTTGCAGGGCTTTCGAAGGTGACTCCACGGAACCCGATTCATTCCTTCCCCATCGTGCCGCAGCCTTGGCACACCGCGCGCTATAGGAGGCAGCACAGACCGTAACCCGGCCCAAAAAAAAAACACGTAAAGCAGAATAGGAAAAGATATGTCAGGTGAGTCTTTAAGAGACCGCGGCCTTGTGGGGGGCGGCGGGACGGCGGGAAGACCGCCGTGTTTTCCGGACGGGCTTTTCAGCCGAGAAAATGAGCGAGAGGATATGAGCAAAGCACTCCGCATCCTGATCCTGGAAGACCGGCCGGCCGACGCCGAGCTGGTCACGCGCGAATTGCGGACAGCGGGTTTTGAATTCGTCGCCAAACACGTCACGACCGAGAAGGAGTTTCTGGCTGAATTACGGAACGACGCGCCGCAATTGATCCTGGCCGACTACACCCTGCCCGACTACGACGGTTTGTCGGCGCTGGCGGCGTCTCAAAAGCAATGTCCGGAGACGCCTTTTATCTTTGTTTCCGGCTCGATGGGCGAGGAGACGGCAATTGAGACTCTGCATCGCGGGGCGACCGACTATGTGCTCAAGGACCGGCTGGCGCGGCTGGGGCCGGCTGTGCGCCGCGCACTGCGGGAATGTGAGGAGATCCGCAAGAATCAGCAGGCCGAGCAACGCGTCCGCGAGTTGAACCTGGTACTGCGGGCTACGGGAGCTATTAACGCCCTGATGGTGCGGGAGCGCGATGCCAAGGGGCTGCTGGCTGAGGCCTGCAAGATCCTGGTCGAGACACGCGGCTACCGGCTGGCTTGGATTGGTCGGGTCGAAACCGGCTCCAAACGGGTGGTGCCTGCGGCCAGTGCCGGGAAGGACGCCGATTACCTTGATGCGGCGACCATAACGTGGGACGAGACGCCGGCGGGGCTGCGGCCGATCGGCACCGCGATTCGGACTGGCCAACTGGTGGTCTGCCAAGACATAGTCACCGACCCACGACTGGCACCCTATTGGGAACAGGCGAAAGCCCGGGGACTCGCATCCATGGCCGCGATACCGATGATTTGCGGTTCGCGAGTCCTGGGAGCGGTGGCGGTCTATTCTGAGGGCCTTGGAGCTTTCCACGAGGAGGAACTGGGCCTGTTAAATGAGTTAGCGGCCGACTTGGCTTTTGCACTGCAGAGCATCGAGCACGAGCAGGAACGGGAACGAGCGGCGGATGCCTTGCGCGCCTCGGAGGTCCGTTATCGCCGGCTATTCGAGTCGGCCAAGGACGGCATACTGATTCTCGATGCGGAGACGGGGATGGTCGTGGATGTGAATCCCTATTTGGTCGAGTTGTTAGGTATCTCGCACCAGGCATTCCTCGGAAAGCAACTCTGGGACTTGGGCTTCTTCAAGGACATCATCGCCAACAAGGCCAACTTTGTGGAACTGCAGCAGAAGGAATACATCCGCTACGAAGACCGGGCATTGGAAACCGATGACGGGCGGCGGGTCGAGGTGGAATTTGTCAGCAACGTCTATGTGGCGAACCACGAGAAAGTGATCCAATGTAACATCCGCAACGTCTCCGAACGCAAGCTGGCCACAAAGAAGTTGCGCGAGAGCGAGGAGCAGTTCCGCGCCATGTTCGAACTGGCCTCCATCGGCATGGCCCAGGCTGATCCGCGCACGGGTCAGTGGCTGCGCGTGAACCAGAAAATGTGCACAATAACCGGCTATTCCGCCCCCGAGCTGCTCAAAAAGCGGATCTCTGAGTTGACCCACCCGGACGACCGGCAGACCGATTGGGAGAAGTTCCAGCGAGTGGTGCGCGGCGAGGCCTCCGACTACCGTCTGGAGAAACGCTACCTGCGCAAAGACGGCACGGTGGCCTGGGTGAATGTGAACATGACCCTCATCCGGGATGCTGCGGGTCAGCCCCTGCGCACCATGGCGACGATTGAGGACATCACCGAGCGCAAGGGGACCGAGGAATCCCATGCACGATTGGCGACGGCGGTTGAGCAGTCCGCCGAGACGATCGTGATCACGGATGCGAGCGGAACTATTCTCTACGCCAACCCGGCATTTGAGAAGGTCAGCGGTTACACCCGCGCGGAAGCCCTCGGCCAAAACCCGCGCATTCTCAAGAGCTGCAAACACGACGCCGAATTCTACCGGGAGATGTGGACTATTCTGCTCCGCGGCGAAGTCTGGAGTGGCCGCCTTATCAACAAGAAGAAGGACGGCACGCTTTACGAAGAAGACGCCACCATCTCGCCCATGCGTGACGCCACGGGCAAGGTCGTCAATTACGTCGCTGTCAAGCGCGACGTTACCCACGAAGCGGAACTCGAAGTCCAACTGCGCCAGTCTCAAAAAATGGAGGCGGTGGGCCAGCTTGCCGGCGGGGTGGCGCACGATTTTAACAACCTGCTGGCCGTCATCCGGGGCAATGCCGAATTATTGTTGATGGAGGAGTGGAAACTCAAAGCGGAAGCCAGGGAAGGCCTGGAGCAAGTGGTGGACGCGTCGGAGCGGGCGGCCAATCTTACGCGCCAATTGCTGGCTTTCAGCCGCAAACAGGTGTTGCAGCCCCAACCACTGGTGCTCAACGACGTCATCGCCAACCTGACCAGTATGCTCAAGCGGGTGATCGGGGAGAACATTGACCTGCAATGCCACTACGCCGCGCTGCTGCCGTACGTCCAAGCTGACCCTGGCATGATGGAGCAGGTCATTCTCAACCTGATCGTCAACGCCCGCGACGCCATGCCAGAGGGCGGCCAACTGCGCATCTCCACCGAGCACACACAGCTCGACGAAGCGCAGACGCGGGTTAATCCCAAGGCGCACGCCGACGGGTTCGTTTGTCTGCGGGTCAGTGATACGGGCTCTGGGATCGCTCCGGAGGTTTTGCCGCGCATTTTCGAGCCGTTCTTTACCACCAAGGACGTCGGCAAGGGCACGGGGTTGGGCCTGGCCACGGTTTATGGCATCGTCCAGCAGCACCAGGGTTGGGTCGAGGTGTCGAGCCAGGTCGGTGAGGGCAGCACGTTCAAAGTGTTTCTGCCAGCCATACCGACGCCCGTCCGTCCGAGGGCGGTGGTGGAAGCCGGGGCGAATATTCGTGGTGGAAGCGAGACGATCCTTTTGGTCGAAGACGAGCATGCGGTGCGGCTGACAACCCGGCGGGTGCTGGAGAGCCGGGGTTACACGATTAAGGAGGCGACCAATGGGCGGGAAGCGCTGGAGCAGTGGCACCACTACTCGAGGGAGATCGCGCTGCTGGTGACCGACATCATCATGCCGGGGGGGATGACCGGGCACGACCTGGCGGAACGACTGTGGGGGAAGAAGCAGGGGTTGAAAGTTATCTTCATGAGCGGCTACAGCGCCGATGTGGTGGGCAAGAATCCGGAATTCCTCCGACGGTCTCGGAGTCAGTTCCTGCAGAAGCCGTGCGCGGCACGGACCCTCCTGGAAACAGTGCGCCGCTGCTTAGACCACCAATAGGTTAGGGCCGAGCTGGGTGCAGCCGGTCGCGCGTCATGAATCAATGGCTGATGATATCCAGGACCCCCGTCCGCAAGGCGAACCACGCAAATTGCAGGAACTCTTCGTCCGGTCTTCTCGTGTAGTTTACCTTCCCCTCCTTCATCGCGCCCGATGCGTCCGGAGCGTTGGAATTCCGGATTTTCAACAAGTTCGCCAAGAACGAGACGGCGCGTTTGTCGAACCCCTTTTCGGAGCCGGTTTGCTTGTCGAGAACAGCGATCTTCAAATCGCTGTAGATCCCGCGCACACGGCCACGAGCTTGGCCGGCGGCAACATCGATTTCGAAGTCTGCCTCCTGAGCGGTGCCGGACTTGATCCGGGTGTGTTCCGCAATGTCGAGGAACGCATCCAAGCGGGTCAGGTCCATCGCGCTGAGCGAACCGGAATAGTGGAGCGCGAAGGACGGTGGGGTGATCGGAATTGTCATGAACACCTTCAGCGTTCCGGCGCTCATGAGATCACCTTGCCCCCGGACATGGATGGCGGCAGTCGATTCGCCGCGGTTCGCGATGCCCTCGGCGGACAGACTCACCGCCTCGAAGGTCAGCACGGCAGGGTCGGCGCCAACAGCCAACCTCTCGCAATATCTGAAGTGGCCGTTTGTAATGGCAAGGCTATCCACCTGCAGTGGTTGACGGATGGAGGCCAGCGCCTCGTGCACCATCAGCGGACTCTTCACGAACGGCGCCCGCGGTTTGTCGCGATTGATCATCGCATCAAAAGAGGGGCTGGAAATGTGGACTGACCTGGCACGCCACGACTTTCCCTGGAGCAGTTCGCTGTACGCCAGGCCCAACACTCTGCACTCAGGTGCGACTATGTGAAACCGTGGCGTCTGAAAGTCGTGCGCCGCGAAGAATGCCTCGTCTCCAGCCAAGGGGCGAAGCTCGGTCCCCTCGGCGATCAAATCTGAACCCGGTGCCGACGCTCGCAGCCGCGCGCAAACGATCCTATAATGCGCCTTGGGGAATTCCACATCGAGATTCGTCGCATCGAGACTGGCGTTGGCAAGGACGTCAGCCAGAGCAGCCGTTCCCCAAAGCAGCCGCGCCCAGCGACCGCCCGTCAGCGTAATCCGACCGGTCTTGAGCATCGTGTTGGTGGCAATCAGTGTGACCGATTGAGCAACTAGGCGATTGGCGCTCACCGAGTAATCGAGTTTGCCGATCCGCAACACGCACCCCGGATGCCCTTTGGCGAACGCTCGCTCTGCCTTCCTTTTGCCATAACCGTTGAGCATCGCACTACCGAACACAAGGAGGAACACCGCGGTAGTGAGAACGACCGCTCCAAAGGAAGCCCCCACGCAGGCCGAGAGCCTCCGACCAAGCCTCGCCGTTCGCTTGTCAGAAATGTTTTTTGACGATCGAAGCTTGCTCATGAAGGCCTTGGCATTCATTCATGTCAGCGGGTGCGCACGAATCAAAGCAGCGGGCTGAGACACCGGGCCAGGGCATCGCCAACGCGATGCGCAGTCGGCCGATGGTTCCATGTCGGCAGTCGTATCTCAACGGACTGCCCCAAGTCCTCCTCGAACGCCTGAGCCATCGCGCGTCCGGTCGCGTCGTCCCAGATCAAAACGTTGCATTCGGCGTTGAAATAGAAGGAGCGGAAATCCAGGTTCGAGGAGCCGACAACCGAGACGTAGTCATCCACCAGGAACGTTTTGGCGTGGAGAATCGCCGACTGGTATTCAAAGATACGCACCCCGCTGGCGAGCAGGTCCTGGAAATTGCCATGCCCGGCGTGGCGCACCAAAGGCATGTCGGTGCGTCCCTGCAACAACAGGCGCACGTCCACGCCGCGTTGGGAGGCGCGCCCCAGGAGGCGGATTGCCGTCCGGTTCGGAGCGAAGTACGAATTTGTAATCCAAAGGCGTTTTCGTGACGCCCCCACGAGCGCGGCCAGCACCGCGGCCGTTTCGCCGTGTCCACGACCGGGGCGTGAATCCAACACCAGGGTTCGGACGCCGTTCGCGTCGGTCGGGGCCAAAGCTGGCAGATGAAGAGACGCGCCTCCCGAACGTTCCCAGCCTTCACTGAAAACGAGGGCCATTTCCCAGGCGGTTGGCCCTTCGACGCGCATGTGAGTATCCCGCCATGAAGCGTCATGGTTGTGACGCGAAGAGCCATATTCGTTGGCCACGTTCATGCCGCCGGTGAAGGAAATCCGGCGGTCGATGGCGATAATCTTGCGATGATCGCGAAACAGGAATCGCCGCAGATGGCTCCAAAACGGGCGAAACAGCCGCGCCTCAATCCCCAAGCCTTGCATTTCCCGCCAGAACGCGCCCTTCGTGGTCCACGAGCCGTATGCGTCCGCCAGAACCCGGACTTTCACGCCCCGCGCCGCCGCGCCGCCCAACAAACTCAAGAGTTTTCGGCCGGTGGCGTCATCTCTCAGGATATAAGTTTCCAGTAAAATTTCCTGCGTCGCTCCTTCGACAGCCTGGCGGACCGACGCGAAGGCTTCCTCGCCGCGAAAGAAGAGCTGGACCTGGTTGCCGTGATGAATCGGCCCCGTCTCAATGCGGCCAACCAATCCTTCAAACCCGGCATCACGAACGCCCAGCGGCAACACCTCAGCCAGAGGGCCCACATTTGCTGCCCTCAGTTCGTTCGGCAACTTGCGACCCGCTCGGGGACGGAGCGTGGCGCGGAGCCAAGCACCTCGGGCGCGAAATCGAGTCAGCGCCTGCCGATGGGGGGCGCATTTGTTCGTGGTTCGTTCGCGGGCCAACCTTGCTCCGTGATTCGGCACAGCAAACTCAGGCGGGCACCCGGACGCTCTCTGAACCGTTCGATCCGGCGGCGCGCTCGAAGATCGTCGCGGGTTGACCACGGTATGTTCATCGAGCGTCATTTTACGACTCAGTTTCGATGTCTGCTCTTCTGGCTTACCGCTTTGCCTCCGTAGCACGGCGCTTTGCTGACGGTCGGGAGGAACTCTTGCTCCTGCCCCCAACCTCCAAGTTCCCGCACCGGCACCAGGCTTTGCCTCATTGGCACAGTTTGCCCGCAGGGTTGGCCGCCAGCTTGCAGCAGCGAGAAAAGGTTCCTCGACGGGCTTTTCGACCGCTTCACGGGCTTCGCCGGTGCGCTTCTGAATAAGCCTGTATCCGGTTAAGCCGAACACCGGGTGCCAGCGTCGGAGTTGGGCGTCGACTCAAGCACTGCCTCTATCGGGTCCGTGTCCAGTTCACCCGTCAGCTCCCGTTTGGCCTGTTTCCAATAGGATTTCGACGCGTACTGCGCGGAGCAGCCGTTAATGGCCGTCGCAAATTTGGCGATGCGTTTGCTCAGGCTGTGCGGGGCTTCTTCGGCCAAGTCCCTGGCAATCATGCGGGTATTCATATCAAATGATGCCCACCAGAAGCAGGACGACCAGGATGGCCAAAAGTACGCCCACTCCGCCGGTCGGACCATACCCCCAATTCCGGCTGTGTGGCCAGGTAGGGAGTGCGCCAACTAACATCAGAACGAGCAGAACAACTAAGACAGTTCCTAACATATATTTCCTTTCAATGACCGAATGCGATTTGGTTTCATAATCTCGATATACTTGTTTTCGTAGTATCTTCTTTCTCCTCTAGCTATTGGAGGGCCAAACCAACCCGGACGTTCTAACCTCTTCAATATGTGGCAGTTAGAGCGATTTGGCATCGCCCGTGGTGAGTGCTGAAAGGGGTCGTATCATTGCAACCTGCACGAGCACCGCCTGTGCACCGTGCATTCTGCAAACGCACTCACCTGCCAGTGATGCAGCCTCCCCTTGTCGAATTGGCCGCGCGTTTCGACCACCTGGAATCAATACAAGTCCTCGATAGTCTCATGCGTGCGTTGACATTGAGGTAAACCGTGCAAATTGCAGGACGCACGGGAATTAAAGTCGGGCGATTTGCACGAATGCACCCGGCGAGTAGCCGTGTCTGCAAGGCAGCCAATATATGGAAGTATTTGTACCCCAAGTGGTTGCGCCTACGGAGCAACTGGCGGCACTACCCTTGCTTTTCATAGTTGTTTCATGGCGAACGCTCAGTCCGGCAAAAGGATCGGCTTGGAAGTCTTGCTCCGTCGAGTGACCGAGTATGTACAGTCGCGCACCTTCTCAGACGAGGCACCCCTGCGCGCAGAAGTGTTCAGCATCGACCAATTGATCCAACACGCGAAAGCCCTCGCCGAAAACCACCCGGTGGTAATGCAGCGGGGCTCCAACCGATTACTTGCACGGCTGGGTGAAAATGAACAGATCCTGCGAGACTACAATCGAGCGACTCTGTCCGTGGACGTAACCCGGCCGGTCACCCACGCGGCGGAATGGTTGCTCGACAATTTTTACCTGATCGAGGAGCAAATCCAAATGGCCCGCCGCCACTTGCCGCGGGGTTACAGCCGTGAACTGCCCCGTCTCCTGTCCGGCCCTTCCACCGGGCTCCCGCGCGTCTATGGCCTCGTGCTCGAATTGATTTCGCACGTGGATGCACAGATGGATGCCGAACCGCTGCGCGCTTTCATCGCGGCTTACCAAACCGTATCCCCTTTGAAACTGGGCGAGTTGTGGGCTATTCCGATCATGCTCCGGCTGGCCTTGATTGAAAACCTGCGACGGGTCACCGCTCGCCTGATGATTGCGCGGCACGATCGCGACCTGGCTGACCTGTGGGTCCAGCGCTTGCAGGACATGGCCGAGAAACGCTCCTCCCACCTCGTCGTGGTGGTGGCCGATATGGCGCAGGCCAACCTTCCCTTCTCCAGCGCTTTCGTATCTGAGTTCTCTCAACGCTTGTCCCGGCAAAGCCCAGCGATGTACCTCGCACGGACCTGGCTTGAGCAGCGGCTCACGGACCAGGGACTTTCCATCGAGCAACTCGTCCAGCTCGAGAGCCAGAGCCAGGCCGCCGACCAGGTTTCCGTCAGCCACACGATCAACAGTCTGCGCTTCCTGGGAGCCATGGACTGGCGCGAGTTTGTCGAGGCCATGAGCCAGGTCGATCAGACACTGCGCCTCGACCCGGCCGGAGTTTACGGGAACATGGATTTCTTCACCCGCGATCGCTATCGCCATTCGGTCGAGACGATTTCCCGCCACAGCCGGCTCCGGGAATCGGAGGTGGCGCAAGCGGCCATCAAGCTGGCCGAAATCAGCGCGCGGCAGAAAGGAATTCAAGACCGGACCGCGCATGTGGGCTTTTACCTGATCGACAAAGGGCTGGCTGGGCTGGAGCGCTCGGCAGCAATGCGTCAGCCCTGGCACACCGCCATTGAACGACGCATCCGCCGCTTTCCATTGGCCTTCTATGGAGGCGGAGTAACGTTGCTTACGGCCCTGGCGACTCTCGGATTAATCCAACCGGTGTGGGCGCTCGAAGCGCCGGGCTGGAAACTGGTTTTCTTCACGCTTTTGCTCCTGCTCTGTTCCAGCCAACTGGCCGTCGCGTTGATGAATTGGCTCTCCACTTTCTTGGTCAAACCCTGCCTGCTGCCGCGCCTGGATTTCTCCGACGGCATCGCGCCCGAGTGCCGGACCATGGTGGTCGTGCCGACCATGTTGACCAGTTCCGGCGCGGTCGCCCGGCTGGTTGAAACCCTGGAGATTCATTACCTCGCGAACCGGGACAAACACCTGCATTTTGCTCTGTTGACCGATTTCCGGGACGCGCCGGAGGAGTCCCAACCGGAGGACAAATCACTGCTTCGGCTGGTGCGCGCAGGCGTGGAAATGCTCCATGCCAAGTATCGATCCGAACGGTCCAACATATTCTTCCTGTTCCACCGGCCCCGTCGTTGGAACAAAGTTGAAGGCCGGTGGATGGGTTACGAGCGCAAACGGGGCAAACTGACTGAGTTTAATGCCCTGCTCCGCGGCGGGTCTAATGAATGCTTTTCCCAGATTGTCGGCGACAGGTCGATTCTCCCGGGCATCAAATTTGTCATCACCCTGGACACCGACACGCAGCTATCTCGCGACGCGGCCCGCCAGCTCGTCGGAACGATCGCTCATCCGCTCAACCGGCCGCAGTTCGATCCGGTAAAGGGTGTGGTTACTGAAGGCTACAGCATCCTGCAGCCGCGCGTCGGCGTGAGCCTGCCGAGCGCCTCCCGTTCCTGGTTTGCCCAGCTCTTTGCCGGCGACGTGGGAATTGATCCCTACACACGCGCGGTTTCGGACGTTTATCAGGATGTGTTCCAGGAGGGTTCTTTTATTGGGAAGGGGATCTATGACGTGGATGCCTTTCAACAAGCCGTTGCCGGCCGGTTCCCGGAAAACACGGTCCTGAGCCATGATTTGATCGAATCCTGCCATGCCCGCTCGGCGCTGGTCAGCGACGTCGAGCTGTACGAGGAGTATCCTTCCCGTTACAATACCGACATCAACCGGCGCCATCGTTGGATTCGCGGCGACTGGCAAATCGCCCAATGGCTGTTGCCTCGCGTCCCGGGACCTGATGCGCGGCGCATCGCCAATCCCCTCTCTGGCCTGTCGCAATGGAAGATCCTCGACAATCTCCGCCGCAGCCTCGTCCCGGCCGCTCTGCTGTTGCTGCTGCTGACCAACTGGATACTGCTCCCCGGCCTCGGCGCTACCGGACCCCTGTTGGTCCTCCTTATCATTACACTGCCGGCATGGTTGTGGGCCACCGTCGAGCTTTTCCGCAAGCCGCGGGAGGTATCGCTCGCGTTGCACCTGCGCGCGCTGGTCGGGTCGTTCGGACGCCAGTTCGGCCAGGCCTTGCTCGCTTTCGCGTTCCTGCCTTACGACGCCTTTATCAGCCTTGATGCCATCGGCCGCACGCTGGTGCGGCTGCTGGTTACCCGCAAGCGCCTCCTGGAATGGCAAACCGCCAGCGATTCCGAACGCACCGCCCGCAGCAGTCTCGCGGGGTTTTATGCGACCATGTGGATCGCGCCGGCCATCGCTCTGGCCTGCGGGTTCTTCCTGGCTTTGACGCAGGCTGCTCAGTTGCCTTTGGCCATGCCCATCCTGGGCCTCTGGCTGGCATCGCCGTGGATCGCGTGGCGCGTCAGTCAGCCTATTGAGCAATCGACGGTGCCGGAGTTAAAACCGAGGCAGTTAGCCTTTCTTGGGCGAACGGCGCGCAAGACCTGGCGGTTCTTTGAAACGTTCGTCACCGCAGAGGAGCACTGGCTGCCGCCGGATAATTTCCAGGAGGAGCCCGTGCCGGTGCTGGCTTCTCGCACCTCGCCTACGAATATGGGAATAGCCCTGCTGGCCAACCTGGCCGCGTGCGACTTCGGCTATCTGCCTGTGGGCAAGCTCTTGCAGCGCACACACGATGCCCTCGGTGCCATGCGCCGCCTCGAACGACACCGAGGCCACTTCTTCAATTGGTATGATACCCGAACCCTCAAACCCTTGCTGCCGCTCTATGTGTCCAGCGTGGACAGTGGCAACCTGGCCGGCCATTTGCTCACCCTGGTACCCGGCCTCGCGGAACTAGCGTCCCAGCCGATCCTCCCCCGGCGGGTTTTCGTTGGCCTATCCGATACCGTGGGCGTTCTGCGCGATCTGAACGGCAAAAGTTCCGAGTTGGAGCAGCTCCAGAGGGAGCTAGAGCAGCCGACCCCAACCCTGCGTTCCGGAGTTGACTTGCTGCAACGAGCGAGCGCTCGGTCGGCCGCGTTTACCGCCACGCTCACGGCGGAAGCCGGGGAGGAATTGAGATGGTGGACCCTGGCCCTGGAACGAAACTGCCGGGACCATTTGGAAGATTTGCTTTTCCTGGCGCCCTGGCTGGCCTTGGCGCCTGGCTCGGCAGGGCAGATGCCAGCGGAGATAGCCCGGCTCGATCAGGCGCCAACTTTGCGCCAGGTGGCGGTATTGGAGCAGTCGCTCGGTCCTTCCCTCGAAGCCGCGCGGCGGGCCCTCTCCCGGGAACCTTCCTCATCCCGGAAGACAGAGGAGGAAGCGAGGCTTGCCCATTGGTTGAATTGCCTGCGGGAAGCCAGCCGCCGCTCCAGCCAGCGCATCCTCGAGCTGGAAACCTTGGCTCGGCAAAGCACCGAGCTGGCCGACATGGACTTCAGCTTCTTGTTTGATCCCGCGCGCGAACTCTTCTCCATTGGCTTCAACGTCACCGATCACCGCGCCGACGTCAGCTTCTATGATCTGCTGGCGTCCGAGGCCCGGTTGTGCAGCTATGTGGTAATTGCTCAGGGACAGGTTTCGCAGGACCACTGGTTCTCGCTGGGACGGCTGCTCGTGGCTTTGCGGGGTGATCCGGTGCTGGCTTCGTGGAGCGGGTCGATGTTCGAGTACCTAATGCCGCTGCTGGTGATGCCGAATTATGATAATACTCTGCTCGATCAAACGTGCAAAGGAGTCGTCCGGCAGCAAATCAAGTACGGTCAAATGCGCGGCGTGCCGTGGGGTATTTCCGAATCAGGCTACAACCGAACCGATGTCCATCTGAACTACCAATACCGTGCCTTTGGCGTGCCGGGCCTGGGATTGAAGCGGGGGTTGGCCGAGGACCTCGTGATCGCTCCTTATGCCACGGCGATGGCGCTGATGGTTGCGCCCCGGGAAGCCTGCGCCAACCTCGAAAAACTCGCCGCCGAAGGGCGCGAAGGTCCCTACGGTTTTTACGAGGCGGTGGATTATACGCCTTCACGTCTGCCTCCCGGCCAATCCAGCGCCACCATCCGCTCATTCATGGCCCATCACCAAGGCATGAGCCTGCTCGCCCTGGCCTATCGGCTGCTGGATCGCCCCATGCAACGGCGCTTCATGTCGTGCGCCGCTTTCAGAGCCGCGGACCTGCTCCTGCAGGAGCGCGTCCCCAACACCACCGCCAAGGTGCTCTCCGAAGAGTACGAATTGGTCAAATCACGGAAGTTTGACGGCGACGGCGAGGGCCTCGTGCGCCTTTTCACCAACCCGGATTTGCCTGCGCCCCAGGTTCACCTTTTGTCAAATGGCCGTTATCACGTAATGGTCAGCAACGCGGGTGGGGGCTATAGCCGCTGGCGGGATCTTGCCGTCACCCGCTGGCGCGAAGACGCCACGCGCGATTGCTGGGGCACGTTTATCTACTTGCGCGATCTGGCCACCGGCGAATTCTGGTCCGCCGCCCATCAACCCTGCGGGTGCGCCACCAAACGTTGTGAAGCCATCTTCACTCAAGCCCGCGCCGAGTTTCGCCAGCACCATGCGGGCCTGGAAATCCATACCGAGATCAGCGTCTCGCCCGAAGACGATGTCGAGTTGCGCCGCGTGACACTCATCAACCATTCTCACTCGCGGCGCGTCATCGAGCTGACCAGCTATGCCGAAGTCGTCCTGGCGCTGCCCGCCGCGGACGCCTCCCATCCCGCCTTCAGCAATCTGTTCGTGCAAACCGAATTCTTGAGCCCGCGCCCGGCCGTTCTTTGCACCCGCCGCCCCCGTTCCGAAGGTGAAAAACCGCCCTGGCTCCTGAAT
>Ga0118677_10004152_pt1 | contig 26676 bp, 22 predicted proteins | sample AliMusrvi5mmetaG_FD_86154 | JGI IMG/M metagenome (GOLD analysis project Ga0118677, IMG submission 86154) | reverse complement strand
AGGATAAGATGAGCCGACATCGAGGTGCCGAACTCCGCCGTCGATATGAACTCTTAGGCGGAACTAGCCTGTTATCCCTAGAGTAGCTTTTGTCCGATAATCTCCGGCCGCATCTAATGCGAGCCGTCGGTTCACTTTGCTCTGCTTTCGCACCTGTTTGACTAGTACGTCTCACAGTCAAGCCAGCTTATGCCAATGCACTATCGCCACGGTTTCCATTCGCGGCTAGCTGACCTTAATAGGCTCCTCCGTTACTTTTTAGGCAATATGTTACATAAATATCATAAAAATTTTATGACTGGAATTTATGGATGAAATATTTCTATTCATCTCTCATGATTACTCACGAGTTCGGACTATATCATCTTCCTTTTACGGAAGGTTAGTGTTTAGTCTCTACGGGTGTCTTGCGACTTCCCTCGGAATTATCCATTAAAAATTATGGATTTTCCCGATATTACTAACTTTTCTCATACTGATTACTCAGCATGGTCCCCCTTTTTTGTTTGTTTTGAGGTGAACTCCTCTGGAGGCGCCACGGCTTGGACCAACCATTATAAATAATGACTAGCCCAAGGATAGCGCCCCACTAAAACTGCCCACCAGATACTGTCACCACGAGTTTTTGCCTCGCAGGTTAGAATATATATTTTTAAAGAACGGTATTTCACTTGCGGATCCACATTCCCCGAAAGAAACACTTCAAATCCTCCCGTCTACGCTACGCATCAAAAACATATACTCAATATCAAGTTACAGTAAAGCTTCTAGGGTCTTTTCGTCTAACTGCAGGTAACCGGCATCTTCACCGGTACTGTATTTTCACCGAGCGATTCTCCGAGACAGTTGCCCAGGCATTACACTATTCAACGCGTCTGAACTTACCAGACAAGGAATTTCGCTCAACTATTCCCCGAAGTTGGACTCTCTCTTCATCCTCTCATTGCTGAGGTCGGATGCACAGTGTTGGTCTCTTGTTAACTGTGATTGGACTAATTGTAAATTACGTTACAATAGATAGCTTAATGTGTAATAACTATATGTTTATCAAGGCTTATAATTTCTAACAGTCCCAGTCCTTCTCGATTCATTAAATAAATAATAAACCGAGAACCTTAGGACCGTTATAGTTACGGCCGACATTCACCAGGGCTTACATCACGCAGCAAATAATCTTGCGACTATTCACCAGCAATGGTTGACCTTCTGGCATTGGTCAAGTGTCACCCCCTATACATCCTCTTGCGAGTTCGCAGGGAGCTGTGTTTTTGATAAACAGTTGCCAGGCATACTTTTGTTGCAACCCATCTTGCGATGGGCAAGCCTTATTCCGAAGTTACGGCTGCTTTTTTGCCGAGTTCCTTGGAGAACTCTCACTCGTTCGCCTTACTCTACTCGAGCTGACTACCTGTGTCGGTTTGCGGTACGGATTTTATGCATATAAGTTTAGAGAGTTTTCTTGGAGGCCTGCTTTGCTACATACTCAGAGGCGAACCTCTAAGCCCTACATACCAATTGGAAATGTCATTGAAGACAGGTTTCCGGATTTTCCTGGAAACTTTCCTTATGGTACGTACGCAAATCCAATTATGCGCGTAGCATACTAGACCTCGTCATCTCATCACTATACATAAAAGTCATGGAATATTAACCATGTGTCCATCGGGTGCGGATCTCTCCATTCCCTTAGGCCCGACTAACCCTTGGCTGATTAACATAGCCAAGGAAACCTTAGTCTTTCGGCGTGCAGGTTTCTCACCTGCATTGTGGTTACTTGTGCCAACATTCTTACTTCTGCATGCTCCAGAGTGACTCACGTCTTCTCCTTCATCGCAAAGCAGAATACTCTCCTACCAATATATTGTTCCGAAGAACAATCTAGTCCTCAGTTTCGGTACTATGTTTAACCCCGATTATCTGCGGCGCAAAATCTCTTAGTGAGTGAGCTGTTACGCTTTCTTTAAATGATGGCTGCTTCTAAGCCAACATCCTCACTGTCTGAGAAAGATCACCACCTTAAGTGTACTTAACATAGATTTAGGGACCTTAAATTGAGATCCGGGCTGTTTCCCTTTTGACCAATGGAGCTTAGCCCCCACAGTCTAACTGCCAAATAGTGGCCTTGGGTATTCGGAGTTTGATAGGTCTCGCGATATTTCTACCTGTCGAGACCTTCCAGTGCTCTACCCCCCAAGGGTAAATTTGACGCTAGCCCAAAAGCTATTTCGGAGAGAACCAGCTATTACCAGGCTCGATTAGCTTTTCACTTCTTATCACAAGTCATCAGAGAGAATCGCACGACTCACCTGTTCGGACCTCCCCCCACCTTTCGGTGAGGTTCATCCTGCTCGCAATAAGCTCGCTCTGGCTTCGGGTCTGATATATGCTACATACGCGCTATTCACACTCGGTTTCCCTATGACTCCACCCCTACTAGGGCTTAGTCGGCAGCATATATCAACTCGTTGGCTCATTCTTCAATAGGCACGCCATCACGGATCGCACATTTAATACAAATTCAAAATTTAAAAATCAAAATGTAAAATTAATGAATAAAATCCAAATTAGGATTTTGTGAATTTTTAAAAATTCACTCAATAATTTTTAATTTTGAGATCTGCATTTTGCATTTCTATGCAATGTGCGACCCGCTATGACTCATTGTAAGTATACGGTTTCAGGTCTATTTCACTGCCCTTACCGGGCTACTTTTCACCTTTCCCTCACGGTACTTGTTCACTATCGGTCTCTAAAAATATTTAGCCTTACCGGTTAGTTCCGGCAAATTCCCTCAAGCCATTCGTGTCCTGAGGTACTCAAGATCGACAACAAAGAAGATATTATTGTTTTCGCGTACGGGACTATTACCCACTAGGGTTTTGCTTCCCAGCAAATTCTGCTAACAAAATATTTTTTAACTTCTCTCATATAAATACGAAGTTGTCGCCTTATAACCCCGACCACAAACTCTACACATAAAAAAATTTCTGTGCACAGTTTGTGATCGGTTTGGGCTGTTTCGCTTTCGCTCGCCACTACTAACGAAATGTCGTCCTTACGGACATTGTTTTATTTTCCTCCTGGTACTGAAATGTTTTACTTCCCAGGGTGTGCATCATACAACAAGTGTATGATTCTGTCCGAAGACAGAGAGTTTCCTCATTCGGAGATTTTCGGATCAAAGGTTGCTAGGCACCTCCCCGAAACTTATCGCAGCTACGCTACGTCCTTCATCGCTTTTTAGAGCCAAGGCATCCACCATATACTCTTAAATTTCCTATTAGGAAATTTAAAAACCACAATCTTACTAATATAATATTCATTGAATATTATTTGAAAATACTTACTCTTAATCCGTTGTATAAAATCAAATTTCACACAACGGTTATTTTTTACCTTTATATCTTTCGCTATCTACAACACTATAAAAGACCCAAATTAAATTGGTGTGTTGCGATAGAATTTAATTGTCAAACATCAGTCATTCGGTAAAAATAAAACCGCTTTTTCAAGCGGGTGGTACTGACAACACCTAAAAGATGCTGACTATACTTTCCGCTCTTTTATACTAAGTTTTATTAACATATCTGTGTGCTGGCTATTATATACAAAACGATTTTAAAGTCAAGCAGAAATTACACTTAATTTATTATAGTAAAGTGAAGCCGAAAATAACGGCTCAGATCCTATAAAAAACAGCCGCCTCATATAAATAAGGTGGCTGTTTTCTTTATCTAAAAAAAGAAATTTATATTACTTTTTAGAAGATATTTCCTGCTTCATCTTCTCAATATAACTTGCTGCAGCGTCCTTGCCACCAAGGCCAAAAGACAAACCGAGAGCGAGAGATAGAGCGACGATAACGCCAGTAAACAAAGTCTGAATGAAAGCACCAGCGATTCCCAACTGAAGCATGACAGTCAAAAAGGCAAAAATCCAAATAGCCCATTTGGTAACGCTTCCTAGAAAATTTGCAGATGCAATATTTGCAGCTCTTGCGCTAGCGACGACAACTTTTTGCATTGCTTCAGCGATCACTACCGCAACCAAGAACATGAAAACAGCGATGATTACTCGTGGCAAATAATCCAAAACTACGCCCTGTAGAAAAAGATTTACCTGATCCAAACCGAGCACTTCCAAGGATCCAACTAGAGCGACGATAATGAAAAACCATTTAACCAATTCACCAAAAAATTTTCCAGAATCAAGTGTGAATCCAGATCGTTCAACTAGCTTGTCAAAACCAGCCCCCTTCAAAGCAACATCTAACTTGATAGATTTTATTACCTGAGAAACCAATCTACCTAGAAGATAAGCGATAGCCCAACCGATAATAAAAATTACGATAGCAGCCAAGAAACTTGGAATAAAATTTGCTACACCCATCCAGATACCCTTGAATGAAGCTGACAAGACATCGCTCCATGATTGAAATTGAACTAACATATTTTAATATTTTTTATTTATTCTCTTTAATAAAGAGAAGATTAAATTAATTTGTAATTATACTAAAGGTAATTTTACGTTCTCGCACCTTGCAAGAAATGAAAGAAAATAAAACAAACGACCAATCCTTTTTACCAGATAATTATACCATAATCAGATAGAACGTTAAACGCAAATGGGTCTAATTTTAAAACATTAAAGGCCTGATTTTGTTAAACAAAATCAGGCCTTTAAACTCTATATTTTAAGCTCTCCTTGGTTCTATCTTAAAACCAGTTTTATCTAGAAGTTTTTGATGTGGATAATCCAATATATCTCTAACTAATTTATCACACATACTTAATCGATACTGGAAATCTGCTGTTTCGAAAGAGGTATAATTTAACTCCTTACCAATTTCTGATTCCATCACTTTCATTATCTTGTCAATCACTCCCCTTTTTAATTGATCTCCAACAATTAAAATATCCACGCGACTTTCCTTATCTTGTATAAAAACACCAGCAATAATAACCATCTTTAACTTTCCAACATTAGATAATCTTTTTAGGATTTCTTCCTTGCGAAGCGGTCGGCTATTAATTAAAAGATTTTGCATTTGCGGTAAATATTCAAAACTAGGATCCAACTGCCAACAAGAGGTCTTCTTTTTAACTTCAATTAATTTTCCCCTCTTTTTAACTTCTGTGACCTGAACTGAAGAACGACTACGAACCATTCCAGCATTTTCTAAAGAAACTATTTCAGCCAAAGCAGCCTTTTCACTTACCTTAGATCTTGTAGCAACTTGGTCAGCAAAAAAATATACATCAGGATTGAATAGGAATAATCGCATCACCTTCACTTTATCCTCGCTTCCGAATAATTTACTTAATGTTTTCATATTGTATAAATTTACAGCCAATTAATTATCTTTCCATACTACTACTTTTCTAACAAAATAAAAGAGTTGACCCCGGTATTGAATATTGGTCTGGTTTAAATATTAAAATACCCAGTCTCGCAAAAACGAAACTGGGTATTTTAATGCTTAGCAGTCTGATTATTTTAATGTAACCTTACCACCGGCAGCTTCGATATCTTTCTTTAATTTATCAGCCTCTTCCTTCTTCATACCCTCTTTCAACATTGAAGGAGCAGCGTCAACTAGATCCTTGGCCTCTTTCAAACCAAGACCTAATACTTCCTTAACAATTTTAATAATAGCGATTTTCTGAGCACCACCTTCTGTAAGCTCAACATTGAATGAAGACTTCTCTTCACCAGCGGCAGCAGCAGGAGCAGCAGCGACTGCAACAGCAGCAGCAGAAACTCCGAATTTCTTTTCAAAAAGTTTTACCAATTCGTTAAGATCCAAAACTGACATTTTTTCTATGGATTCTACAATGTCCTTGAACTTTGCAGGAACCTCTACTTTTATTTCGTCCATGATATTTTAATAATTAATTAATAACTAAACTGTCTTCTTCTTGGCAATAGCATCGAGAGCCATAACCAAACCTTGAATTGGTGAATTGATAACATTGACGAACTGAGCGTACAAAGTTTCTTGTGAAGGAATGAGGGCAATCGCCATCATTTCTTCTTTGCTCATATATTTACCATCAAAGATTCCTCCAACGATAACAATATTATCTTTAAATTTCTTTTGGAAATCATAAACCTCTCTTGCTGGTGCAGTCAAATCTGCACTAAAAGCAAAAGCGGTCTCACCAATCATCTCAGGCATTACACCCTCGATTTTTGCCTCAGTAAACGCTCGCTTAGCGAGAGTTTTCTTAGCAACCAAATAACTAACCTTTGAGTCTCGAAGCTTTCTTCTCATCGCGGTTGTATCCTTTACGGTAAAACCTTTGAAGCTAAAGAAAACAACTGACTTTGAATCTTTCAAAGTATCGGCTACTTTTTTTACTATTTCTATTTTCTTATTTTTATCAATTGCCATATTTTTGCAATAGTTTATAACTGACAAATTTGTTTATAAAACGAACTCGCCAGCAAAATAAATATCGACCATTTAAGTCTTTAAAACAAATACTAAAAAGTATTGAGAGAATCTCGGCAGAATGGTCTTGCAACCAATTAAAGCTCTCGCTGTCTGCTGTCTTTGACTTATAGATGAAAGTATACGTATTTATAGAAAAAAGTAAACCCCCACCCTTTCTAGCAAGGTCGGACCTTGGTATAAAAAAACGGGGTGGATATTCCACCCCGTCACAACATACATAATCAATAATGCGTATAAGAATAGCGACAACCTTCGAACGTCAGTTTGTCACAAATACCTAAAACATATCTTCCTGCCTCAGCTGATTTTTCCAGTCGAGATATTTTCTCAATGTAATCATCCTCAAACATTGAGGCGATCGCATAAAGCGTAGACCAGCCAATTTGAGGATAAGAAGTGAACAACAATTCCAAAGGCCCATCACCACTAACTGAATCTACATCATAAGCTGATGATTTGAGGTCTCCAGAACGATTACAATGGAATAAAATAAACACTCCGTTGGTATTGAGCATTACCTTAATAGTTTTGCTTCCCTCTTCATCCAGAGTAATATCACAAACTTGCAGCATCTTATGATTTTGCCCAAGTAAAGGTCTAATTTTGCCGTCAGCAATCGCGCCAGTGATACCGGTCGCAACATACAAATGATCGTCCTGCCAACGACCCTCAAAGCAATCACCTTGTGTAGTAGATACTCTCTTAAGAATGAAAGTTTTAAAATCACAATGAATCGCTGCTTTGAAATACGGGGTATATGGGAAACGGGCCTTAGTTCTTGTCAGAACTATATTTATCAACTGCACCCACTCGCGTGGGTTTAGATCTCGACATTCATCCTTCTTTTTCTTAAGACCAGTAAGCATTGCCACCCGACTACTGGCTGTTACTCCAGCAACATCATTCTCCCCACTTTCACTCCCATTTACTCCAATTTGTCTGTTGGTCGTAACCATTGTCAGACCCTCCTTATTTTCGACTGTCGGACGAATCCGTTGTCAGTCTTGTTTAGTGTACTTTATCGAGAACTCTCCCGATTTCAAAATAACATTACTACTTTTTAATAAAAAGGCAAATTACTTATAAAATGTCTTTTGTATCCAACGGAAGGGATAAATAATCTTGTCCCAGAAACTGGCGATTGGAATTTTATTTTTATAATCTGATTCCTGATTTGTTGAAGTTGAATCGTTCTCGTAAACATCTACGACTGTAGCCGTTAGCGGTATTTTATTGTCAGGAATAATCTTATTATTTTGAATGTGCGAAACCTCAATCTTTGGGGTGACTGGCGGTGGATTTTGTTTTGTCGCAAAAACAAAATCCACCGCCCCCAAACTACCAACAACTTTTTTATAATTATCCACAAAGCTTCCCACTTCTGTATTATTTAATAAAGAAACAGCGGGCCTAATTCCATTAGTTAAAGTTGAAATTATATTAGGCTCAATCACGGCATCCAAGCGTAGAATTGTCTTACCGGAAGGATCTAACAACAAAACGTCAGTATTTTCAGAACTAATCTTTGTATAATCTTTTGAAAAGACAATATTGTTCCCGACTCCAATTATAGTATCTATCGGAAAAATATATTCCTGTCCGCTAGATATCATCTTCCAATTATTGAGATTAATTTCATTATTTCCATTATTTTCAATTGCTATAGAATAATCTTCGGTTTTAGAAATTGACAAATTTGGTTTAAAGATCTTGGTCATAGTCCTGGAAACAGAATTGTCTTCTCCACAAGATGCGTTTAGCACGACATTATAATCACCCGCATACTTGTACACATGCGATACATTTTCACCTTCAGCTACAGTACCGTCGCCAAAAGACCAGATGAATTTTTCTGAGTAACTTGGTCCATTTTTAAGATGTTTGTGTTTAGCCGAGAAAGCAACCGCTGTATTGATATAAGACAACCTCTCACGGCCTGCTGTGGCCTCAAACGCGCTGCTAGGACCAGAATAATCATTCAAATCCTCCTCTCCGGAGTGAGTTGATAAATATCGAGTAACCGTCCTATAAACAATAGTATTTGATGATGTCACAGTAGTAGTTGCCGTACTTGAGGCCACATTATCACTCTGACCATTTATATTATTTTCAGTTGAAGTTGAATTATTGTTCTCTTCGTTACCAGTATTTTGACTCGAGTAATCAACAATAATATTTGCTGAACAATAATCACCAGGTGTATTAATTTCTCCTGCTTGATTTGCTAATGTTGCCCTTATTTTATATGCTCCAGCAGATACTAAAGTTGGGTCACTGCCACCAGTCTTACCATCCCAAACTTTATTTATAGTCTGCAAGTATGAGCTTGTATTGGTAAAATATTTCAAAGATGTCGACCGAGAACAAGTATCATCACCTAAAGCACAAATAGCGATTGTATTAAATTTAACGTTTTGATCTGAAAAAATATCAATACTGATAGTGCCTCCATTTGGATTAAATGTTTTAGTCTGCAGTGCCCCATCTAAATTACAGGAAGCTAGTTGCGGCACTGCAGCGAAGACATTTTGAAACATAAAAAATATCGCCGCACTGGCGAATATGCTTAATAAAATTTTTATTAAAAAACTCATTTGGAATAATTTTAACAAAAACTTTTTTACTCGCCAAATCAAAATAATGTGGATAACTTTTAAATCAAGAGCGAATCTTTATATAGAAAAACCGCACTGTCATGTGCGGTCTAAAAAAGTTTCTTCATACTCCCTTTTCTTGAAGTTTATGAAAAATATATTGTTCTGTTCTTATTTCTTGTATCACCTCAATATATAGAGTAAATAGTTCATCTTCACAAAGTGGTGGTAGAAAACGATTGCTCGCATTTAATAGCCTGACACTCTCACGAAGTTTTAATATGATATCTACATTCAACTCAACATTACCAGAAGCAATATCTTGTTTAAACATAGCTCTCAAGATGTCGAGTTTCCTTTTATCTGAAACTCTTTCATGCCTGGTGACCTCTGGGATAAAACCTCTCAAGACCTTAAGACCAAGCCACACCAGCCAGGTGCCAACTGATACCTGTATCTCCTCTTTTAGCCAAACCAAAATATTCAGGAACTCTTTTTTATTCACGATCAACCTCCTTTTTATATAGAATCAAAACCAGACCAGGGTTCAACCTCGGTATATGCAAATCTATTTCAATTCAACCACAAATAAAATCTTTTTACAAACATTAATATTTCAATCTGGAATATAATTTTTTTCTATATACAAAACAAAAACCACCTTTACAGGTGGTTTTTGTTAAAACAGAAAAGGCCGGACGCTTGCGCGTCTGGCCTTTTCCTAACCTATTCTTCTATGGCTAATCCCATAGATAGATTTATAAGGTTGTAAGTTTAGTCCCAGATATTATCTAGAAACTGAAACTGAGTTGGTTGGATAGTTGTAGATAGCTGAACCACTGATTGCGGTTACACCACCCATAACATCGTTCCATGTAAGACCTGAAGCTGAACCAAGTGACAATGAAACGCTACCACCGTTAGAGACAACTAGTCCAGAAACGGTTGCACCGATTTCGAATGAAACTGAAGTACCAGCATTGATTCTGTATGCTGAGCTAAAGGTAATACCAGTTCCAGTAACAGTAGCGCCTGAAACAGCGACACCGTTAACCTTTACAGTATAACCTGTAGTTGTAGCACTTGAAGTAGCAATACTCAATGGCAAAGCTGTCAATTCAACAGAACCAGCTGCATCAGCTGAAACTGTAACTGAACCTAAGACAGTTGTACCATTTGACAACAAGGTATTTGATGGAGCGTTCAAAGCCAAAGTAGGTTTTGAAGCAACCAATGTCATAGCATTTGAAGCAACAGCCAAAGTGGTTGTTGAAACAGTGTTATTACCTGATGTGTATTTGTAACCAGTCAAATTCAAGCCAACAGTGTTATTTGAAACAACACCACCGGTTGTTGTACCTACTGTAGCGTAAGTAACAGCAACTGGAACCTGAACTCCACCGCTAACAACTGAGATTGGGATATTCAAACCAGTAACAGTAGCTGAACCAGAAACCATAGGAACAGAAACGCCAGCAACAGTAACTCCTGTTATGTTAGCGCTTGTGCCTGAAGCTTGGAAGTACAACTCTGAGATATTTGAAGTACCGTATGTTGATACGAAGTTGAAGTAAGCAATATTGCTTGCAGCACCTCCTAATACAAACTGAGGATCAATTGAGCTTGAACCACCAACGATTGTTGGAACAGCCAATGAACCTGCACCGATAGTAACTGTCTGACCAAGTGTAGCTGTCTTTGTAACAGTAATATTGCTTGCTACTCCGTAACCATTCAAGGCCAAAGTAGTTGTAGCAACACCTGAAGTAAGAGAACCTAGATCACCATAAATATCGATAACTTGTGTGCTGTTCGCAGGAACTGTGAAATCAACAGAGAAGTTATTTGATGATTGTGGGCTAACTGGGGTTGTCTTAACTCCATTAACAGAAGCGTAAAGGTTAGAAACGTTGGTTGTTGCACCAGCGGCACCACCTAATACTACTGTCAAACCTGTAACTCTAATCGCTTCTGCAGAACTTGATTGTACAATGTATGAACCAAGTCTCTGAGCTGAAGTGTTAGCAACAGTTGAGTAGCTTGAAACAGCTGAGTTAACAGCCAATGTCAAACCTGCACCTTTAACTGTCATAACTGGGCCGGTAATACCAGCAGCAGTAGGAACAGTTGTCAATTGCTGAGCAAATGAACCCTGAGCGTTATTTGTGTAACCACCCAAAGCTACCTGAACAGTATTGTTTGTAGTTGTAGCGTTTGTACCATTGTATTTGATATCACCTCTGATTTCGACAGTAACTGTCTGACCAGCTGGGATAATCAATGATGAACCAAGGCTAAACAATTTAACGTTTGGAGTACCAGCAGTTAAATCGCTAATGTTTGAAGAAGTAGCTGCAATTGTCTGTGTGCTTCCGATCTGAACGCCGTTTGCATACAATGAAACGTTATCCAATTGATCAGTTGAACCCACATACAAGTAAGAAATCTTCTCGTCTTCACCATAAGCTTTCAATGTGTATCGTCCCAAAGCAACGTTTGATGAACCAGTAACAACATCGCCTGAAGCCAATGAAGTATCCTGATTAACTGTAACAGAACCAGCTGAAACAGAAATCACACCAGCTGAAGCTGGGATGTTTGCAGCAGCGATTCCAACATTGTAGTTAGAGTCAACAACTTGTAAGTCAGCAGCGTTCTGCAATGATACGTTGAAAGTTCTTGATGAACCATTAACGACATCAGCTCGAACTTCAAGAGTTCTTGAAGAATCGATTTTGAAAGGAGCAGCAGTAAGATCAAAAGTGATTATACCGTTTGCATCCATTCCAGCAGCAGTAGCTACCTGAATACCAGCAGCATACAATTTAACGTTCTGCAAAGAGTTAGTTGGGATTGAACCAATAACTTTGAATGCAGCGCTCTTCAAGTAAACAGCTCTCTGTGTGATATTCAATGAACCTGACCAAATAGTCTGATTTAATGAACCAGCATTGATAGCGTAAGGATTTGAAGATGTGTATGTTGATGAGCTTGGAGTAACACCTGTGATAGAAGCAGTAGCGATATCACCAGCAGAAGCAACAGTCATTGATGCTCCCATAACTGGGAATGAAGCGCTAACAGCGACATTTGAAGTAACTCCAGTCAAAGCAACGTTTACGATCTGACCTGCTGAAGCACCTGAATAAATATCAGATTTAACAGCAATTGTCTTTGAAGCACCAGCTGGGATTGTGAACAATCCGGCACCAGCGTTGAAAGTAATTTTACCAGATGAAACAGTAGCTGAATCAGTCAATCTTGCAGCACCATCATATAGATAGACAGAAGCAAGTGAAGTATCAGCAGAAACACCACCTCGAGTCAATGTTACGTTTGTAACAACGGCTGGAGTAGCTGAAGTGTTTGTGAATGTGAATTCAGCAAGGTCAGCAGCAGCTTGTCCGGCGATAATTGCGCCAGTAGCTGGTGATGTAGCTGCCAAAGTAACGTTCATATTAACACCTGTAGCTGGTGTAGTTGTAGTGGTAGTAGTCGTAGTTGTTGTGGTTGTTGTTGTAACAACATTCAAAACAGCTCGTGTCTTCATACCAACATAACCTGCAGCTGGGGTAATACCATTAGCAATCTGGTATTTGATAACAGCGGCTTTAGTCAAAGGACCAAAGTTTCCTGAAACTGGAGTAACTTTGAGAAGGGTCTGAAGAGCCTTAACTTCGTCACCAGTTGAACCGACTGTTAAATCCTTTGTAAAGGTTGTACCTGTAGTAGCTGTAGTAGCAGGGGTGCCAACGGCAGCCATTGCAGCAGCAGCTTTATCAGGAGCGATAATTCCTAAGGTAACGAAGAGCTTAACGAGGTCAGACAATGACATTGCCTGTGCACCTACGGTAGTAGCTCCGATACCAACGAACATAGAAACAACGAGTGTCAAACCGACAACCGCGCCCAATGTTTTTGATTTTGAAAACATATTTATAATTTTGTAATTTATCTTTATTCTTTTTAAGGGCTGGTTTCAAAATTCAAAAACTGGATTTTTGCTTTCGCAAAATACCAATTAAAGAAAGTAGAACGACAGACAGTAAAAAATAAAGCCAAATAAATCTTCCTAAATTAACTAATAAATATTTATCTGCAGAAATGAATTTCGACAAATAAACTTTTGTGAATAAATTGGAAGAGATATTTTAAAAGAAACGCCATTCAATTTTTAAATGAATGGTCAATAAAAATTTCGACTAAAAACTTTTATTGATTTTGAACTGAAAAATAATTCCAGCTCAGATAATACTTTTGTATCTCGCAGACCGGATCAAACATATTTGACCTGCTTGGGTTCCGACATGCTTCCGTGGCCACCAACAAAAAATATCAGAAAGAAAATGGCCGCGCGATTTTTTATTACTATTCCGACTTCCCCATATTTTTTCTGGGTGCCGATTTTAATTTCTTTTTTATTAGAACTGGATTCCTGCCTGCGCAGGAATGACAGACTAAGAAACTAAAATCGACAACCAGAAATTCGACACAAAGAAGTTTTGGATTAGTGATGAATTTGGACTGAAAATCAGACGTAAGCAACCATAAAAGTAAGAGTAATTTCTGTATGACAAACCCCTGTTTTAGGAGCTTGTATAGACACTATTTTATTGTCAAAGTTCAGGGGTATTTCAGTTATTCAGACCTGGCAGAAATTTACTGTACAACGGCATTAAGTAGTATACGGAAAACTCGCGTAGATACTACTTACCTCTATATTATAATACCGTCTGTTAAAAGAGGCAAAATATAGCTGTGGATAACTCAGAAACCCTCCTAAAACAGGAGAAACTTCCGGGCAGTAGCCACGTAAGACATTGTCTCATAATTAAGCCAAAAATGCAAACGTATAGGCTTAAAAACATCACAATAATGCAATACCTAATCACCTGACCGGAGAGTGACTTTATTATCAAATCAAGGAGAAAAAAATTACATACAAAATGGGTAGATTTTGACTTTCAAAATCTACCCATTTTGTATGTCCGATATTCTATGCCTATGACTTGAAAGAGTACCTCGACCAACGCTTTGAACCAGCCTTGGAAATCTGTCCTTTAGAAACCAAGGTGAGCAATTCTCGCTGGATAGTTTTTTCACTACAACCTGATATAGCATTGGTAAAATCTTTTATACCAAGATCTCCTTTTTTCTTCAATAAATCAATAATGATTTCCTGTCTATTTGTTTTGTCTTTTTGTTTATGTGATTCAGTTTTAACGGCCATACCCGACACCCTATCGGACATAATATTATGTCCTATTGAATGTCCTTTATATTTTATACTCTCATTTATAGTGGGTGATTCTTGCCCGGAGACTTTATTTAATTTTGTAAGCAAACTTTCCTTATTCAAACGATTCTCGTCTGAATCAACTAAATTATCCTCAGGTATATTAAAGAAGTGTTTTGGTAATGACAAACCCCTAGCATCTGACATAGCTTCTGAGGATTCAGCCAACTTTAATACCCCTTCAAATTCACTTCTTAGGATCTCATAATTCATCAAAGAGATAAGTCCTCCAATATATGCGATTTCAAGCAATGAAATTGCTTTTAAAATTGCTCCGGCAAAACGAACATAAGTAACCTTTTTTTCTGCCAAAGACAAAGTGGTAAAAGACAAACTGTCTGATAGAAGACTTACACCCAAACTACGCATCTCCCATTTAATAGGTTCGCTGTCCGATATGAACCCGGAGAGCATGTAAATAGCGACGGTCAATCGTTCTGTCTTTTTATAAAGATAATAGGTCTGATATTCACCACTAAAAATAGTCACCTTCGCGGAGTTGAAGTCACTGGCTTTTACTGGTTGATTGTTATTCATTGTATTTATAATGGTTGTTATGGACATAATTGTCCATTTGATAAATGACCTTTATCTACACTATGTCTTTTACATAATGTCTTATAAAAATATTACTGTCCGAGAAAAAATCTTTGTGTCCATTATATAACGGACAGTGAAATTTTGTAAAGGGTTTGGCGCCACATATGATACAAGATGTTCATAAAGTAAAGACCTTAGGCATATTTTAAACCTCAAATTCAATATGTAAAACATCTTATCATAAAAGATTTTCGAAATTGCTGAGTTTAATTTTTAGATAAACTAAAATATGGTTCGAATCTTAAACTGCAGAGATAATTTAGTGTTAATTGATCTTATTAAAATACATAAAAATGGCCAGATTTTTATATTCTAAGTTCCGTAGGTCTATGATATAATTTATGAGTAAAATAATAAAAATTGAAACATAATCCACTTAAACAAAATGGCTAAAAATTCTGAAAATAAAAAAACAAAAAAACTTCCTGTCATTTCACTACCTGACAACCCATTAAAGAGCTTAAAAAAGGAGACTAAACATAGCATTCTGGCGATAGTTTTTTTTGTTCTTGCTCTACTAACACTTCTCGCCTCTTGGGGTCTTGCTGGTATGGTTGGTGAAAAATTCTTAAACTCTTTTTCTTACCTTTTTGGAAGAATCGGCTACTTCTTGATGCCGGTTATTTTCATCATGTTATCAATTTCTTTTTTGAAACACGAGGAAAAAGAATTCAACGGTCTCAAAACAATTGGAGCAATTTTATTCTTCCTCTCAGGTCTTGGAATTATCGATACATTGGCAAGTATCTTAGAGTGGCCATATCCATACAATGGAGGAATTTTTGGTTGGCTAATCTCGACTCCTTTACTGAAACTTTTTGGCAATACAACTACCCTAATTCTACTCTTTGCCTTGGCAATAATTTCCTGTCTTATCCTCTTCGAAGCCAAGCTCACCGTTGACACTGTCTGCTTCTGGAGAAGGTTCAGAGACGAGGAAGATGCGGAAGAGATTACTGAAAAAGTTCCAGGTGAAGTTTTGGATGACAAAGAAGTAAAAATGCTCGAGATCGAGACGAAGAAGGAAAAGAAAAAAGATGATAAAAAAGAGGAAGAAGAGATTGAACCAACCATCGCCAAAAACGATGATAAAAAGAAAAAAGTTCTTGGTAAAAAAGATGAGGAAATGGACATGCTTCCAATGAGACCTTCTATAGGTGCGAAAGTATATGTTCCCCCACCCCTTTCCCTTCTGGAAACTGACAAAGGCAAGCCAGGTACCGGTGACATCAAAGCTAATGCAAATATCATAAAAAGAACTCTCCAAAAATTCGGCATTGACGTTGAAATGGATGAAGTCACTATCGGACCATCGGTCACAAGATACGCTATCAAACCAGCTGAAGGAGTTAAGCTTTCAAAAATCGCGTCTCTCCAAGACAACTTGGCTTATGCCCTAGCCGCCCACCCTATCCGTATTGAAGCTCCAATTCCTGGTAAGTCGCTCGTCGGTATTGAAATTCCAAACACCACTAAGACAACAGTCGGGCTTGCATCTCTCTTGTGTTCAGAAAAATTTACAGATTCTGACAAACCGCTTTTGGTCTCTTTAGGTAAAGGAATCTCCGGCGAAGCTCACTTTGCCAACTTGGCCAAAATGCCACACGTCCTGATCGCTGGTGCTACTGGTTCTGGTAAGTCTGTCACTATTCACGCTATCATCAATTCCCTTCTATATCGAAATTCTCCAGAGGCGATGAAATTCATCATGATCGACCCGAAACGCGTCGAACTTACCCTTTACAATAAAATTCCCCACTTACTTACACCTGTTATTACAGATGCCAAGAAAACCATTCTCGCTTTAAAATGGGCAGCTAAAGAAATGGATCGACGTTATGATTTATTAGAAGGTCATGCTGTTAAAGATATTGATTCATATCATAAAAATGTTCTTGCTCCAGAAATTCTCAAAATTGAAGTCTTAAAGAAAAAAGGAGATTATGATGAAACAAAGAATAAAGTGCCGGAAGCTATGCCTTATATAGTCATAGTCATCGATGAACTTGCTGATATCATGATGACATACCCTAGAGAACTCGAAGCTTCGATTGTTAGACTCGCTCAGATGAGCCGTGCTGTCGGTATTCACTTGATGCTTTCAACTCAGAGACCGTCCGTAAACGTCATTACCGGTCTTATCAAGGCAAACATCCCAGCCAGAATCGCCTTACAAGTGGTCTCGCAAATCGATTCACGAACAATTATTGATAGCCCTGGAGCTGAAAAACTTCTTGGTTCAGGAGATATGCTTTATCTCGGAGGTGAAATGTCCAAACCGGTTCGTATACAATCTGCCTTTATTTCAGAATCTGAAGTTAAGAAAGTTGTAAAATACCTCGCGGACGCCTATAGGGACGAAATTCCTGACGTTGGAATAAACTTTGCTGAAACAGCTACTGATAGAAACGTATTATTTGAAGGCAATTTGGAGGATGATATAAATGATGATGACGAACTATATGAAGCAGCCAAAGAAGAAGTTATAAAAGCCGGCAAAGCATCGACATCATATATTCAGAGAAAATTAAGCGTTGGTTATGCTAGAGCAGCCAGATTAGTAGACATGTTGGAGGAACGCGGAGTTATTGGTCCTGGATCAGGTGCTAAACCACGAGAAGTGTTGATCGGTAAAGAAAGCGTTGTCCATGCAGAACTTGAGACAGTGGCTGACAAGATGCTCGATGAAAACGGTTTTGAAGAACCAGAAAATCCGAAAGAATTCTAAAAAATTCCATATGTCCAGACGAGAAACAAAATTTTATTTTAAAGCAATCATAATTAGTGTTTTTGTTTTATTATTTTTTACCTACGGTATTTACGAAATATGGAATTATTTGGCCGGACCAGAAATCACAATTACTTCCCCGCCAAATGGCATATCTGTATCGGAATCACTAACTGAAATCAAAGGTGTGGCAAAAAATATCAACGAGATTAAACTGAATGACCGACCGATATATATTGATGAACAAGGAAATTTTAGTGAAAAGTTCTTACTATCATACGGATATAACTTAATTACCATCGAAGCCAAAGATCGATTTGGAAAACAAACAGAGAAAAAATTGGAGTTGCTTTATAAATGACGCTCGCCCGATCTTTTTAAAAACACGATAAATTTTTACTAAAATTTTCTATACTCAGGCCAAGCCTTCCGTAATGTTTTTAAAAAATCAGGCTCGCTTAAGCGAAAAGAAACGGAGAGACAAATTAAAATTACAAGATAAATTATTAATTAATAAAAAATAACATGGCCTTCAAAAAAGAAAAAAAGGAACCAAAGCAAGTCGGAGCAAACATTCAGGATACCCTAGACCAAATTCGCACAAAATTCGGAGATGAATCCATAATGAATCTTGGTGATAAACCAAGAGTTGATGTAAACGCCATTTCCACAGGTTCAATCGGTCTCGATGCTGCCTTGGGTGTTGGTGGTTTACCACGAGGAAGAATCGTTGAAATTTTTGGGCCGGAATCTTCTGGTAAGACTACCCTCGCCCTACATGTAGTGGCCGAGGCCCAGAAACTCGGTGGACTTTGTGCATACATTGATGCTGAGCACGCTATGGATCCAGAATATGCAAGGAAGCTAGGAGTTAAGATTAATGAGCTCCTGATCTCTCAGCCAGATAACGGTGAACAAGGTTTGGAAATTGTCGAGAGTCTTGTCCGATCAGGTAAAATGGATGTTATTGTTATTGACTCTGTTGCTGCCTTAACACCTAAAGACGAGATTGAGGGTGATATGGGAGCACAACATATGGGTAAGCAAGCCAGACTAATGTCTCAAGCACTCCGAAAACTAACTGCGATTGTAGCCAAATCAAAAACGATTGTTATATTTATCAACCAAATCCGCATGCAAATTGGAGTCATGTTTGGTAATCCAGAAACCACTCCTGGAGGTAAGGCTTTGAAATTCTATACTTCTGTCAGATTAGATATTAGAAGAATTGCTCAAATCAAAAAAGGTGAGGAAATTATGGGTGGACGAATACGAGTAAAGGTAGTCAAAAACAAAGTTGCAGCTCCATTCAAACAAACTGAATTCGATTTGATGTATAACGAGGGTATTTCTCGTGAAGGTGAAATGATTGCTCTAGGTGAAAAAATGGGTATAATCAAAAAATCTGGTACTTCGTACGAATGGGCCATGGCTGAAAAGGAAGAGGAAAGAAAACTTGGCCGCGGCTATGATGCAACCAGACAATTTTTGAAAGAAAACTCCAAAATTGCTGATAAAATTCTGAAAGAGATTCGAAAGAGATTAAAAGAAGACGGTATCGCCGGATCAGCAAGCGAAGAGTAAGAAAATTACAGAATTGTTAATTCGGGCAAACCTTTACTAGCATGCTAAAAAACATCAAGATCAAAAGAGAAAATTTGTGGATTACTTTTTTAATCCTAGGACCTTTGACTGCCTTCGCCGCAGTCTATCACCCGTCCCTATCGATTCTAGCTATTATATTTATTGTCATCGGGCTCAAGGGAATATTCTACGATTTACTATAGCTGAATCTCCTAAAAAGCCGTGAAGATTGCATTATTAAAGGTTATTGTATAGAATAGCCGTCATAACAGACTAACAAAAACAACCAAAAACATGTCAATGCTAGAATACAATGAAGTCGTTGAAAGAAAATATATTTTAATGGATAAAGAACCATATGAGGTCCTTTCTTCACATGTCTTTAGAAAACAGATGCGAAAACCTGTTAATGCAACCAAATTAAAAAACTTGATTACTGGTAAGATCGCTGAACATTCATTCCACCAAGCTGAAAAAATTGAGGAAGCCGATATCTCCAAAAGAGAAGCTAAGTTTTTGTACAAAAATAAAGGTGAATTCTGGTTTTGTAGTCCAAAAGATCCATCAAACAGATTCGAGATCAATGAGACAATCATCGGCACTCCAGCAAAATTCTTAAAGGCGAACTCCCTAGTAGATGTTCTCGTCTTTACAAACGATGACAATGAAGATGACGATGGGCAGATTATTGGCCTCAAAATGCCTATAAAAGTAGAGTTAAAAGTTACTGAAGCTCCTCCAGCGGTCAAAGGTGACACCGCAACCTCAGGCAGCAAACAAATCGTCCTTGAGACTGGTGCTACTGTCAACGCTCCCCTTTTTATAAACGTTGATGATGTTGTGATTGTAAATACCGAAACCGGAGACTATGTTGAAAGAGCAAAAAAATAAAACTTATGAAAGTTAAAATATCTTCAGAAAAAGGTGAGATGAATGCTTCTATAACAAAAGGATTATTAGAAGCTAGTGGTATTAAAGCCTCAATTGCACCCGGTAATGATAGTTTAGGTTTAAATCCAAAAGTTTCAAGAGGCCCAAATGCAACATATTCTATTTTTGTTGAAGAAGAAAATGTAAACACCGCAAAAGAAATACTAGAAAATAGATAAAAAAAATAGATACCGCCTACTTGATATTATTTATATACATTCTAAAATAGCTCACAAAACATTACCTGTTTTGTGAGCTATTTAGTTTAATTTCAAATAGTCCCTAAAGAATCCTAACGAGACAAATATGGAATAAGTCCCATAAATCTAGCTCTTTTGACCGCTTCAGACAATTGTCTTTGGCTCTTAGCACAAACGCTAGTTTTCTTTCGGCTGTTGATTCGAGCGTGTGGATTCATGAATTTCTTCAATAAATCAACATCTTTGTAATCAACATATTTGATATTATTTTGTGAAAAATAACATTGTTTCATATAATTGTTTATGTTTAAAATGGAATATCTTCAGGATTAATTTCTTCTTCCGGATACTCGATTGTATCCATCTTGTCAGCCTTAGCAGCTGGAGCTCCAGTCTCGGCAGATGCCCCACCAAAACTACCTCCTGTACCTGGCTGACCGCTTGGACCAAACTGGAAATTCTCGACGATTATCTCAGTTCGATATTTCTTAGCACCGGTCGCTTTATCATCCCAACTTCTAGTCTGTAGACGTCCATCAACAAAAATTCCTCGTCCTTTCTTCAAATATTGAGCAATCAATTCTGCCTGCTTACCAAAAGCCACAACGTTGTGGAATTCAGTATTCTCTTTTCGATTACCATCTCGATCTTTGTAAGTTCGATTGGTAGCTAGACCAAAATTAACAACCTTCATTCCTGAAGGAATAGCCTTCATTTCTGGATCTTTTGTAAGATTACCATAAAGAAATACTTTGTTTAGATACATTTTTGTTGACTTAAAGCTTATAGTTTTTACTTTCAGCCTTAAGCAAAATAATTTGATAAATTATTCTAGAACTAATTCGTCTATTGTTTTGTCAATTTCCTCGATTGTTGCTGGAGTAGCATCCTTAGCTTCTTCCTTTGTGGCCTTTCTGATTGGCTTTGCCTCTCTTTCAAAGGTCTTTGGAGAAACCATAGTATTCTCTCTGACAGTTTTAATAAGAAGATATCGCAAAATATTATTGTTTGCGTCTATTGCCTTCTTGATCCCTGGAACGACCTCAGCTTTGGTTTCAAATTTAATCCATCCAAAATAGGCTGTATTAAACTTCTTTTTAATGTCTGAAACCGTCTTTGACATTTCGTATGCGAGGTTAATAAGTTTTGGCTCGCCTTCTGCTATCAGCGATCCTCCATCTTTCAGAATAATTGCCTTTATATTTTCTAATTCTTTTGGCAAATTTTCCTCCGCGACAGTGGAAACTATATGGTAACCAAGTTCGTAAACCTGAACACCACCCTCTTTTTCTAAATTATTTTCGACTTTCATAAAAGGTACATTAACATAAAAGTCTTTAAATATCAAGCTGATTATTTAATCTCCTTCCCTTTATTCCAGACAATTTCAAAAATAGATTTAAGGGAGTTCACTAATCCAGCAGATTCAACGATGATTGCAAAAGGGTTTTCTTCAAGAGAGGTAATAGCGAGTTTATTTTCATAAATTACAAAATCCATATTAAAATCTGCGACTTCAGCTAAATATCTTGTTTCTTGACCAATTGTTTTAAATTTTTTCATAATCTCCAGATCAAACTTATTATTCGCAATCAAATGTCTAGCCTTAAGTGGTATCAGTCCTTTTTTAGTATGTTTGATCCACTCCTCAATTGCCCCCGGAAAATATTTTGCTATCCTCTCATATGATGAAATAAATAAGGCCTCTTTAGACTGATTAATCTCCTCGTAAGTATTCCGTATGCCTTCCTTGGTCTCGAGGTAGGTTATCTTTGGCCTATTGTCCCCTTTGTTATGCAAGGTTCTAAACATTGGGAGCATATCAGAAAAATCTTTGGTAACTGACTTTAATTGACTCAGTATGATCAAAGGATCTACGGCCTGATATGTATTAATTTTTTTGTTTAAAACTTCATTCGTATAACCGCGTTTTACCAAACCTTCTAGCAAAACATAAACGATGGAGCGTTTTAATTCGGCTTTTTTGGCAATATCAGATACATCTGCCTGCCCAAGTTCAAGAAGCGCTAAATATACTCTAGCCTCCTTATCAGTGAAACCGGTCTTTTCTAAGAGTTTTACTAATGATGTGTCCATACTGGCAATGCTAGCATCACCCCTATATTTTGTCAATTATTTTGATAAATACTAGCAATATATCTATATTACTAGCTAAAATAAACAATAATTAAGACAAATAAATTGACGATATATATAAATAACTGTAAATTATATTCGGATATTAGATACGGTCATTGATAAAACAAAACAAAAAGAAGGAGAAGGAAAATGAAAAATGTAATTAAAGCAGGTTTAGCAGTTGTGATTATTGCTTTAGGGAGCTCTTGCGCTAAACGTGATCAGGAGATAACCGCAAAAAATGATAGGGGCGAAATTATAACACTTCAAGGATTTCGTGAAGAAGACCTGCCACACGCCAGATATACTCCAATTATAGACTATGGGGACGGAAACAGTCAAAATCTGGCCTATTGGAGTAATGTAATTGTTGTGCGCAACGCTATAAAAATCATAGATGGTTTATACGAAGTTAGAGTCTGTCAGTGGAACAAAAAAGAACAGAAGGTTGATGGTCATGTCGGGAATGCATTTTGTACCACCAAACTTCAGATTGGAGATCGGGTATTCCTTCATAGAGTTAGTGAGGATGACGCCTACGGTGGTTCATGCCCCACTACAGTGTGCATTGCCGAAAAAATACCGTAAGTAATGACGGAAAACTTATTTACAAAACAAGGAGGTTTGTTATGAAAAGAATAATTGTTGGTATGCTTTTAGCGGCTGTGGCCTGGATGATTGGAACAAAAATTCCATTCTGGCCCGCCAGTTGGCTTGGTCTCGTTTTTGGTTTCGCCTCCGGACTAGCGTTTGAGGATTGGAATGTCACCAGAACTGTAGTGGGAAAGGAGTGGCGGAAATTTGTTAGCTGGAAAACAAACTACCAGTATGACTGGGAGGGGTTATTCAACTACATGTTCACATCCATTCTAGTAATTATGGTGATTGTAGGTTGGGTGGGGAGTTTACTTTATCTACTACTTTGCTTAGAAGTTGGCTATAAAGGAGCTCAAATATTTCACCTTGGGCTAGTTTGGATCTACATTTCATTATTAATGTGGTTTCCCCTTCTCTTTCTTTCTCAAACACTTGAGTGGATTAAGGATCCAAGAAAAATTAAGGAAAAGTGCAAGGAAGCAAGAATACTTTGCTTGAAGTGGAACCCTGTTTGTTTTTGTTTTTGGCTTCCGTATGCCATGGTTCACTATGTCATACCATACATCTTTCATAGTGTGATAAAGATAATGATTGGCACACGGATAGTTTGTCTTGGGATGAAATGGCTCGGTCAGGTTTTGTTATATTCCTTGGTTGAGCTTGCTGCTAAAGAGAAAGCATTAACCTTTGCGGTATGTGTAACTATGGGAGCGGGTGTAGGAATACTCCTTGGTAAGACAATCGCCTGTGGTCTGATGGCCTCATTATTTGCCGGCGTTCTTATTCTAGTCTCTGACCGGACAAGAGAACTGGCAAAGCAAAAATTGATGGCACTAAAACCACCAGAAGCATTCAGTTAGAAGTCAAAACCCCACCAAACTCACAAGAGTCTGGTGGGGTTATTTTTAATAAAAAACTTCGTCAAATTATTTGATTAAATTTGAGAAAATATTGTAAAAACGGGCCTTCAACAATAAGGAAGTCGATAAGTGACCTCCTTTATTCAACAATAAAGACTTACAACTATTTTTATTTATAAAATCCTTGGTTGACCCAAATGGCACTACTTCGTCATCTTTTGAATAGACGATGAAAACCTTTTTTGGATCAATTTTATCTGGAAACGAAATAGGATTATAAAACTTCCCTGTTTTTAATTTGTTCCAGTCTTTATCAGAAAATCGATAACCATTACCGAAGGCTTGTTTTGTAAATTCACCCAACCAGTCGATTGATTCGGTCTTGCTTTCAACTGACCAATCAATAACTGGTGAAAAAGCAAAGACTTTAGTCACCCTTTCATCTTTTGAGTTCAAAATAACGGCCGGTCCGCCAAAACTGGATCCGATCAAATATATTTTCTTCGGTTTGATATCATATTCAATACCATCATATATACTGACGATCTTTTCAAACAAACCATCAATTACATCTCTTATATCAATCTCTGGAGATTTTTCCAAAAAGTTTCCGTCGCTTTCCCAACTACCACGATAACGAGGATTGAAAACCCAAAAACCTTTCTCAGACAAAAATTCTGCTAGTTTCTTATTCCCAGGCATTGATGGTACCCCACCACAAAGAATAATCACCTTGTTCGATTTTCTCGCTGGTGGTAAAAATTCGCAAACTATTTCTTTTTTAAATCTTGTTCGGAGTAAATACATAAATTAAATATTGAATAACATTCTTGCATTCTCTAATAATCGCAACCGAACAATCTCTGAATCTTCGCCCCTAATTTCCGCTATTTTTTTATAAACTTCAACAACATACGCAGGCTCATTGCGCTCGCCACGGTGAGGCACTGGGGCCACGTAGGGCGCATCTGTCTCAGCTTGGAGGCTCTCTAAGGGGACATTTTTAATAATTTTATTAAAATCCTCGACATAAGTAATCAAACCAATAAATGAGATTGTGAAGCCAAGTTCTATGAACTTCTGTGCCCACTCCAAATTACCAGTGAAAAAGTGTAAATTACCCTTTACCTTTCCTTCATATTCTTTCAAAATATCATAAGCATCGGCAAATGCCTGTCTTTTAACTTTGCCGTCTCTAAGGTGGAGCATCAAGGGCTTATTATGCTTTATGGAAAATTCAATCTGTTTTCTAAACTCTATTTTTTGTTTTTCTATTACGGCATCGGTTTTAATATTTTCATTTTTGATGGGCACGCCTTATAAGCTTGGCGGAACATAATGCTTGTCTCCGCCCAGTTCCTTCCATGTGCGGTACAACAGGATCAGAAAGACCATTCCAAGTATTTGCAATGGCAACCCCCAGGCTGGAATCATGCGGTAGCAATAGTCCTTTCCCCAGTTTTCATCTGGAAATACTTTCCGCATCAGGTCGATGTAACCTCCCACCGCCACGCCGCCCAAAGCCCCCGCGCCGGCCGAGCAAATCGCGTTGAATGAACAGAACTGCCCGAAACGGTCCTTCGGCAGAATCCGCATAAACATCGGAAGCGACACCGCATTGTAGATAAGGCCTAGAGGCAGCGCAATCACTTGCAGCGCAATCAGTATCTTGAAATTCAAGTCCGGCTTGAAACTGGTAAAGAGCCAGATGAAATTCAGCGGGGCAATTAACAGTAAGCCAGCAATTATCCACAGCATTGCGCGCAGCGGATGGAAACGGTCAGCCAGCGCCCCCGCCGGATAAGCCAGTATAATGTTTGCAACCCCCACTGCGGCGGCGATCGAACCAAGCTGCCGGAGTGTAAGCCCGAGCGAAAGATTTAGGAATACGGTAAAAATTCCGCAAGCCAGTGAAAGGCTCCAGAACATATTGTGCAGAAAAAAATATATGTAAAGCCGGTGCTGAAGACACTCTCCGATATAGGTTCTGATCATTTCGACGATGTTCCATTTATTTTTCGCAAGTTTCGCCGGAACCGGGTATCTACCTTCCTTTACCAGCAGGCACATTATCGTGAAGCCGATCAGGTAAAGGCATGCCACGCAAACAAAAATCAGGCGCAGATGGCTGAGTGCATATTGATAGATGAAGTAGTTGTACAACACGCCCGCGCCGGCGCCGACGATACGGAACATGCTGAGAAAACGCGCCATGACATTATGCGGCACCACATCGTTGAAGAAATACCAGAAGACCGTATTGACAAACATGTCGCTGAACTTAAAGAGTCCCATCGCAATTGCAATAGTTCCGACCGTAACCGCAGCCGCGCTCCAGCCGGTGGACGGACCAACCAGCCCGTGCAGCAGGACTCCAAGCTCCGCGGAGAAAGCCATCAGGCACAGAGCAGCTGACACGAACGGCACGGTAAAAAGCATAAAGGGAATGCGCCGGCCCCAGCGTCCGCGATGCCGGTCGCTGGCTGTACTGATGACGGGGTTCAGCGCCACATTAAGAATACACGGGAGTGTCACCAGCACTAATCCCATGATCCAGTTCGGCGCATTCAATTCCCGGAGCCTCAGCGGCACAATGCTTGGAACAACCGTCTCCATCATGGTGAAGCAGAAGTCGCCCCAGAGCAGCCAGGTGAAAAGCCAGGCCAGACCGGCTCGCGAATAGATCAGAGT
>Ga0118677_10004150_pt1 | contig 26687 bp, 29 predicted proteins | sample AliMusrvi5mmetaG_FD_86154 | JGI IMG/M metagenome (GOLD analysis project Ga0118677, IMG submission 86154) | reverse complement strand
AGGATGCCGGCAAGTGGTTTCATAGATATCGATCCAACCACTGGGGCATATCACACAGATGGACAAGTTGAAACGGCGGCCAAAAGATCAATCGCAGGCGCTACGGCGCACCCTGCAAATCGTCTTTCTCCTGCTCAACATCGGGATCGGAGTCCAGTTCTATCTCTTCGTCCGCTACTACGAAACCGCCGGCCGGTCCGTCCATGCCACCCGCCCCCCGGGCATCGAAGGCTGGCTCCCCATCGCCTCGCTCATGAACCTCAAGGCCTACCTCGCGACCGGCGAACTGCCCCGAACCCATCCAGCCGGTATGTTCATCCTCATCGCCTTCCTGCTCATGTCCTGGCTTCTCCGCAAGTCATTCTGCAGCTGGCTCTGCCCTATCGGCACGCTCTCCGAATGGCTGTGGCGCGCCGGCCGCCAAATCTTCAAACGCAACTGGGAACTGGCGCGCTGGCTCGATCTCACGCTGCGCCCGCTCAAGTACGTGCTCATGAGTTTCTTCCTGTGGGCCGTCCTGTCGATGAGCGCGGAAGCGATCCGGGCATTCCTCGATGGTCCGTACGGCGTCGTGGCCGACGTCAAGATGTTGAATTTCTTCCGTTATCTCTCCACCACCGCCGCCATCGTGCTGGCGTTGATTGCCATCGGTTCCATCTTCATTCAGAACCTCTGGTGCCGCTACCTGTGCCCATACGGAGCCTTCCTCGGCCTCTTCTCTCTCGCCAGCCCGGCCCGCATCAAGCGCCACCCGGCAAACTGTATCGATTGCGGCAAATGCGCCCGTGAGTGCCCGTCGATTCTCCCAGTCGACAAGCTCATCACCATCAAATCCGCCGAATGCACCGGCTGTATGATCTGCGTCTCGGAATGCCCGGTCGCCGATGCCCTGGAACTCTCCGTGGCCCGCCGCCGCGTACCGGCCTGGGCCATGGCGGCGGCCGTAACCGTCATCTTCATAGGAGTCTGCGGCTACGCCCGCTACCAGGGCCACTGGAACACCCAACTCCCCGAGCACGTCTATCAGCGCTACGTCCCCAACGCCAGCGACCTGGAGCACCCATGACCACCCACCACACCGGGGACTGCCCTCACTGTCCCAAGCGTAGCGCGTGGACAGTGCGGTCCGTCCCCACACCCAACGACGCCCTAAGCCGCAACCGCCCACCGCTCCGGGGACGTAGCTTGCTGCGTCCCCAACCTGTCAGTCCCCATCTACGACACACTTCCCCCCAGCGTGGCACCCCAATTGCTCACACCCCCAAAGGAGAACTCCGTATGCAAAGTGGACATCGCCTCACGGTAGGCCAAATCGTCGCCGAAACCCCAGCCGCCGCCCGCGTCTTTGACGACCATAAAATCGACTATTTCGCTGAAGGCAAAGAACTTCTCGAAGTCGCTTGCGGAAAAGTAGGCATCCGTCCGGACCGCATCCTGGAAGAGATCCGCCTCGCCGCCCAGACCGAAATCCCCACTGACCGGCACGACTGGCACAGCGCGCCCATGCGCGATCTGATCCACCACATCATCAACGCCCACCACTCTTTTCTCGAAGTCCAGCTTCCTCTGCTGGATAGCATGATCGCGCGGTCGGCCGGAATCCACTCCAAAGACGACGCCACCTACTCCCACCTGCGGCAGGTCTTCCAGCAGTTCCGCAATGAAATCGAGCGCCACAACAAGCGCGAGGAAATGGTGCTGTTCCCTGCCATCATCGCCCTGGAGCGGGCGACCGAGGCGAACTATCGCGGCCCCAAGAAATCCTTCGGGTTCGCAACTGAGACAATAGACTCCATGGAAGGCGAGCACGAATCGATCCATGAGCTGTTGTCCGAAATCCGGCGCATCACTAACGAATACCAGCCCGCCTCAAGTGCGCGCGGCACTGACCGCAGCCTCTTCCACGATCTGCGCGACTTTGAAGCCAATATGCGCCGCCATTTCCATCTTGAAAATAACATTCTGTTCCCGCGTGCCGCGGCCCTGGAGGCCGCTCAATCATGAGTAATTTTGATAACGAATCACTGGCGTACCACGCCCAACTGCCGGCCGGAAAGATCTCCGTCCAGCCTACCAAGCCCTGCAGTACCCAGCGCGATCTGAGCCTGGCATATACGCCCGGCGTCGCCAAGCCCTGCCTCGAAATCGAACGCGACCCGTCGCTGGTCTATAAGTACACCTCCAAGGGCAACCTCGTCGCCGTCGTCTCCAACGGCACCGCCGTGCTCGGCCTGGGCAACATCGGCCCCGCCGCCGGCAAGCCCGTTATGGAAGGCAAGGGCGTGCTGTTCAAACGCTTCGCCGGTATCGACGTGTTCGATATTGAACTGGCCACTGAAGATCCCAAGGAGATCATCCGCGCCTGCCAGTTGATGGAGCCGACCTTCGGTGGCATCAACCTCGAAGACATCAAGGCCCCCGAGTGCTTCGTCATCGAAGAAGAGCTGAAACGCACCATGCGCATTCCCGTCTTCCATGACGATCAGCACGGCACCGCCATCATCTCCGGTGCGGCGTTGCTCAACGCCCTCGAAGTCCAGGGCAAGAAGATCGGTGACATCAAGGTCGTCTTCAACGGAGCCGGCGCCAGCGGCATCTCCTGCGCCGAACACTACGTCCGCCTCGGCATCAAACGCGAAAACATCCTCATGTGCGATCGCGAAGGCGTCATCTACGAAGGCCGCGTCAAGGGCATGAACGAGTACAAAGCCCGCTTCGCCGCCAAGACGGAAGCCCGCACCCTGCTCGATGCCTTCCACGGCGCCGATGTCTTCTTCGGCCTCTCCGCCGCCAACTGCGTCACCGAGGAGATGCTCCTGGCTATGGCTCCGGGACCTATCATCTTCGCTCTCGCCAATCCCGATCCGGAAGTCGCCTTCGAAGTCGCCAAGGCCACCCGGCCCGATGCGATCGTCGCCACCGGCCGCAGTGATTATCCGAATCAGGTGAACAACGTCCTCGGCTTCCCCTTCATCTTCCGCGGTGCGCTCGATGTCCGCGCCACCACCATCAACGATGAGATGAAGCTCGCCGCCACCCGCGCTCTCGCCGCCCTCGCCAAAGAGGACGTGCCCGATTCCGTGCTCCGAGCTTACGGAATTGACAAGCTCGAATTCGGCCCCGACTACATCATCCCCAAGCCCTTCGATCCGCGCGTGCTGATCTGCGAAGCGGCCGCCGTGGCCAAAGCCGCCATGGATACCGGCGTGGCGCAGTTGCCCATCGATATCGACGAATACCGCGAACAGCTGGAACGCCGCCTGGGCAAGGCGCATGAATTCATGCGCATCATGATCCACAAAGCGCAGCGCCACCCCACGCGCATTGTGTTCCCCGAAGGCGCCGAAGAGAAGATCCTCCGCGCCTGCCACATCCTCATCGAGGAGAACATCGCACAGCCGATCCTGCTGGGCGACCCGCGCGACATTCACGATCTCGCCGAAGGCCTCCACCTGCGGCTCGATAAAGCCATCGTCATCGATCCGCTCTCTGCCCCCAAGCGCCGCGATTACGAAAGCGAACTCTACCGCCTGCGGCAGCGCAAAGGCCTCACTGTTCATGAAGCGGCTGAGCAGATCCTCAATCGCAACTACTTCGGCTGCATGATGGTGCAGATGGGCGATGCCGATGCCTTGATCGGCGGCCTCACGCAGCACTATCCCGAAATGATCCGCCCGGCCCTGCAGGTGATTCCGCTGCGCGAAGGCCAGCGCCGCGTCGCCGGTCTGTACGCCATGATCACCCAGGACGGCCACTCCTACTTCCTGGCCGATGCCACCGTAAACATCGAGCCAGATGCGGAAGACCTGGCTGATATCGCCATCTCCGCAGCCCGTGCCGCATCGCGCTTCGGCGTGGAGCCCCGCGTGGCGATGCTTTCGTTCTCCAACTTCGGCAGCACGCGTCATCCGCTGGCAGAGAAGGTACAGCGCGCCGTCGAGATCATCCGCCGCCGCGCGCCGGAACTGATCGTCGATGGCGAGATGCAGGCCGATACGGCCGTCACTCCTGACATTCTGGAGCAGACCTACCCGTTCAACAAGCTGAAGGGCGCAGCCAACGTGCTGGTGTTCCCGAATCTCGAATCGTGCAACATCTGCTACAAGCTGCTCGCCAGAATTGGCGGAGCCACGGCGATCGGCCCGATCCTCATGGGTCTTTCAAAACCGGTCCACGTCTTGCAGCGTGGAGCCGAAGTGAACGACATTGTGAACATGGCCGCCATCGCAGCCGTGGAAGCCTACGAGCGGGAGTTGGTCGTTCAGCCGAAGTAGTTACTGCGGCGTGACCTTGCTCTCTACCTGAAACCGCTTGTGATCATAGAAGCGGCTGTGCGTTTCGAATCGCGCACGGATCACCTGGAGGGGCTTCATTTCGCCCTTCCAGACGATCGTATCCGTTAACCACACGTCTCCCACTTTGGTGAGTTCGCGCTCCCATTGGGTGCCCGGCTGAAAACTGTTTGCCGCGCGCATGAACGTGAAGCGCTCCTTCACCACCACGCCCTCTTCCTGATCTATCCAGGTGGCGCGCAGGGAGCTCATCGCCTCGTCCTCTTTTTTGTCAGCGGGCTTCAGGCCGGGCTTGGGCTGCGATTCGATGACCCACGTCTTGCGGCCGCGCACGGTGTCTTCGCCAGTCACTTTGTTGTCGAACAGCCGCTGCAGCTCTTCAAGGCCGCCGAGTGAGACCGAGCGCTTAAAGGTAAGCAGGCCGCCTTTCTTGCGGTCGGCTTTCGCTTGTTCGAAGTCTTTGTCAACCTGCTTCTGCATCTTGTCTGGCAGTGGCCGGCCGTTCAGGAGCACCAGTTTGCGGTAGTTCTCGCCCTCCAGCATGATGATGTCGTAAGTCTTGCGAGTAGGTTCGAGCCGGTCGCCTTTCTTGCCCCAGCGATACTGTTCCTCGTCTTCGCGGTAAGTATACTTTGCGCCCTTCGCATCCTGTGCCCGGTGTGCCGCCAGTGCCTTGGCCAACAACGGATCGGGCGACGGGGCATCGGCCGCCATGGCCGCAAAAGAAAGGAGAAGGGATGCCGATAGTGACAGTACGCGCATAAATAGCAGTATAACGCCCGGCTATTGCCAGCCGAGAAAACCGCCTTCGATCAGGCGCCGGATCACCGGCAGGTACCGCTGCGCCAAAGCCTCCGGTTGCGTCCGCAGTGCGGCGGCCATCTCCACCAGCAGCGCACCAAGCTGCCGCTCCCCGTTCATCTTGGAACAAAGCCCGCCGATATAGGGGTCCGCGCTTACCGGCGGAACGCGGTCATCCACCATCGACAGCACGCACTCGTAGACAGCCCACGTCTCTGCATCAGGCTGCATGCGCTGGTCGAACCGGACATCCGGGTTTAACACCAGCCGCTGCTCCAGCAGGGCCTCCATCGTGGTGTTCGCCTTCAGGAAATCCACCGCTCCAAATAGACTCTCCACGGCCGCACCGGTTATCTTCGGAAATCGCTTGAATTGGTCCGAGACATGAAACCAGTTCTCCACCCCGCCGCGTTTGCGCAGAATGATGTGCCCATAGGTCATCGATTCGATGCCTTCCCGCTCGTAGTGGTCGATCCACGGCTGATACCGCTGTTGGAACGCCACCATATCTTTGGACCCCGGATTCAGGTTCCATAGCAGTGGGTACTCATCCATGGAAGAGGAGTCGGCACGCAGCACCAGCATGTCGCAGCCCGTTTGCGCGGTCCATTGCCGCAGCTTCTCCTCAGACGGCTTGCCTTTGACATTGGCCCAGTCGCATTGCACATGACAGTAGCCGCCTTCATTCAGGAACCGGCCCGCGTTGGAGACGACGTGTTCGCTCACGCGGTCGGCCCCCATGCCTCCGTCGCAGAACTGAAAGGCGTTGTTCGGCGATATGACATAGGGCGGATTGGCCACGATGAGATCGAACGTCTCGCCTTCGGCGGCGGAAAAGAAGTCGCTCTCTCGAAAGAAGGTGTTGGGCATGCCATTGAGAATCGCCGTGAACTCGGCGACCTTCAGTGCACGCTCGTTCTTGTCCAGCCCGGTCACCTCATTGCTATGCGCCGCCGCGGCGAATGCTTGAATGCCGCTGCCGCAGCAGAGATCAAGTGTTCGAGCGACAGGCTTGCGGATGGTGGTGTTACTGAGGTTCGAGGAAGAGATGCTCGGCCCCATCACGAAATCATTCCGCATTGCGGCAAGATCCACGCTGAGATCGGAGATGACGTAGAAATCTCCCACTGGAACCAACCTGAAGTTCGCGCGAATCGACGACCCCTCGCGGCCGAACATTCCGCATTCGAGCATGGCGTCCAACGATGCAGGCGCGACAGCGGTAGCGGCTGCCTGCTCATCAACCGGCATCTGGAGCAGGAACAGCGCACACAGGCTATGCAACCGGGGCTGTTCGCGCAGCCGCCACAGCAGCATTGGCCCAACTCCGAAGGCGAACGGGGCGAGTTTCTCCCAGTCGATGTGCGTCTGCAGCGTTGCTCCTGTATAGCGCGCTTCGTCCAGGGCCTGGCGCAGCTTCCGTATGGCATCGGGGTTTGAACAGCGGAGGGGCATAGGGAAATGATATCGCTTCACTCGCTATAATACCCACGGGGGATACACATCATGCCTGTTCGTGGAGCGAGGCCCGCACTGGACGATCCGTTTCGAATGTTGGTGCTCGGCGATTTCAGCGGCCGCGCCAGTCGCGGAATCAAGACGCCGCTCGCCGGGCGCAAGCCGGTGCTGGTGGATTGCGATACGCTCGACGACGCGATGAAGCAGTTGCAGGTGGGCGTCCGAATCCCGGTGGACGAGCGCAACCTCGATCTCCAATTTCGCAGCCTCGATGACTTCCACCCCGACCAGCTTTTTCAGAATCTCGATCTCTTCACCGATCTGCGCGATGCCCTGCGTTCGCAGGCGCCGCGGCCCGCGCCCCCCAGGCGCAGCGCCGAAGCCACCTCCGATATTGTGACCGGCAGCCTGCTCGATCAGATCGCCGGCGGAGTCGACCCGCTGCAATCGTTCATCGATAAGGCCGTATCGCCGCACCTGGAGGCGAAAGAATCATCATCGGAAAAAGAGTGGAAGTCGCGCGTGGAGGCGATGGCCGCGGACGCGCTGCGGTCGCTCCTGCATCATCGCAACTTCCAGCAGGTGGAGTCGGCATGGCGCGGCCTCGACCTGCTGGTCCGCACCGTGGAGACCGGACCGCAACTGAAGATCTATGTTCTCGACGCGAGCCTCGACGAACTGCGCGCCACCCCCACACTGCCGCAGGAACCGGAATGGTCGATGGTGCTGGCCAACTATACGTTCCAGCCGTCGATTGAAGACGTCGAATTGCTGGCGCGCTTGAGCCTGCTTGCCGAACACGCGCAGGCGCCTATCGTTGCCGCTGCTGGTTCGCCCGTGCTCGGCTGCAAGTCGATTGCGGCCACGCCCGATCCCGATGACTGGGATCTCGATCAGCCTGCGTGGAACGAACTCAGGGAGTTTCCGGAATCGAACTGGCTGGCCCTGGCCATGCCGAGATTCATGGGGCGCCTGCCCTACGGCCGCAATGGTTCATCCATCGACAGCTTCCACTTTGAAGAGGTCACGGCGGACTCGCCGCACAGCGATTACCTTTGGTGCAACGCGGCCTTTGCCGTGGGTGTGCTCGCCGCGCAGAGCTTCTCTGAATCGAAGTGGAAGATGCGCCTAGGTGAATTCCGCACCTTGGACCACATGCCGATGTACGCAACTGGCGATACGTTGAAACCTGGTGGTGAAGTGCTGCTCACGCAGCGGGCGGTGGAGCGGATGATCGAACACGGCCTGATCCCGTTGATTGCGCGCAAAGACGGCGACTCGCTGCTGATCGGCATGTTCCAGTCAGTGAATCAGGCCGACGCAGCACTCCAGGGCCGCTGGCGTTAGGTATGCTGGCAGGCGAAACCGTCTGGGACTTATCGTGGTGGGACAGGCGGTTTCGCCTGTCCCATTTCAAATACTTGACACTATCAATCTAGTTCAGCCGGACTTCTTCGCCGGCCGACAAGCCGTTGGTCACCACGGCATGCGTATCGTTCTTCATGCCCAGCACCACCATGCGCTTCTCAAAGCCCTGGCCCTGCTTTACTGACACGTAATTCTTGCCGTTCTCTTCCTTCACTGCCCCAAGCGGGACGAGCGTCGCATTGTCGGTCTTGCCCAGCAGCACTTCCGCGCTCCCATTGAGATCGGGGATCACGTGCTGGTCATTGCTCAGGATGGCCACGCGAATCGGCACGTTGCGGATGAAGAAGTTCTGCCGCCAGCCACCCACGGCCAAAGCGCCGATGCTGTAGATCTTGCCCGGAAACTCCATCCCCGGAAACGCATCCAGGCGGATCACCGCGGCCTGATTCACACGGAAGTCGCCGATCTCAGCCTGATTCACGTTGGCCTCAATCTGCATGCTGGCCTGGTTCACTACCTTCATGAACGGCTGGCCGGCATAGACGTTATCGCCTTCCTGAATCTGGCGCAGTTCGGAGCCGCCCCAGATGGACTGCATCACCACCAGGCCATCCATGGGCGATTTGATGGTGAACTTCAAGATGTCCGATTCGTGGCGTTGCAGGTGACGGTCCTGGCGGATTTTGGTGATCTCCAGCATGCGGAGTTCTGACTTCTGCGAAACCTTGGTCGTTTCGATATCGCGCTGCACCTGCTTGTAGCGGTTGCTCGCTTCTTCATAGGAGAGCTTCAGGAGTTCGCGCTCAACGTCAGTCCTGACTTCGGCGGCTTTCAGGTCAAGCGCGGCCTTTTCCATGTCGGCTTTATTCGAGCGCATCGTCTGCAACAGGCTTTCCGTGTTGAGCATCAACTCCGCTTCCCGCTTCTTCACATCCAGGCCGGCCTGGAGAACAGTAGCCTTGACGTCGTCGATGTGATCCTGCGAAGCCTGGGCATCGATCTGGGCCAGCAGTTCGCCCTTGCGGACCTGCGCGCCGCCTTTTGCGAGCTTCAATAGCAGCAGCGGTTGGCGGCCTTCGGGACCCCGCAGCATGGGCGCGATAATGTTCGCGAAGTTCTTGGCGCCGGTCTGCCCGGTGAGCCGCACGGTACGCAGCAGCGGGCCGGCGGTCACCTTTGCGGTTTGCGCAACCGCAGTCACTGCCTTCTGTGCAGCCTGGCGTGGTGAATACCAAAACTCGTAGCCCACCCAGGCGCCGACCACCAGCACCACCAGCACTACCCACTTCCAGGGCGAACCTGGTTTGGGAGGCGGGGGCGCCAGGGGCGCGGATACAGGCGAATTTGGCTGCAGTGGCGACGGAGCCGGATTAGAAATGGCAGACATTCTAAAACCTCACAAACTTGCGAATCAATTCAGACACACCCAGCTACGAAAAAGACAAAACCAACTGATAACAGATTACCTCATCCTGCGCCCCCCTGCATGACGCCACAAGCGCTATACTGTTGGACAACCTGCAACAACATGTCGACGGCGGATACGATTAACACCTCATCTTTAGATGGCAAGCAGCTTCACCCTTCAACCCAGGATGTCGTCTCCCATCTCGCGCACGAACTGCGCCAGCCTCTCAGTGCCATGGAATCCTTGTCCTGTTACATGGAACTCGTCCTGCCGCAAGATGACTCCAGGGCTCATGACCAGGTAGCGAAGCTGCAGGACCTGCTGCGCCAGACGAACTGCATTCTGTCCGATGCCGTTCACTACTTTCGAGCCTCCAGTTCGCACCTTGTGCTGATGGATTGGAATGAAACCCTGATGGACATTGTGGCCGATGGCGATGCCACCGCCGGCGTGGACGCGAACTTTGAGTTGGATGACTGCATTCCACCGCTCCTGTTTGATCTGGAGCAGGCAAAACATCTTGCCCTCGGAATGTACCTGTTTCTGCGCAAGCTTTCACGCGGCATTGGCGTTGTCGATATCCGCTCCAGAAGACTCGACGACGCACTGGAGTTGAAGTTCTCCGCCGCCGCGCCGGGGGCCTGCATCGATTCCGACGAGAGAATCTTTGAGCCGTTCAGTCCGCTTGCGCCATGCGGAGCCGGGTTGGCACTGGCGAGCGCGAAGCAGATCGTGCAGGCTCATCATGGCTCGATCGGCATTCAGATGAGGGACGCGGACCTGGTGGTCATCTCCATCCGGTTCCCCATCCAGGCGAGCAGCCAGGCGCACATCTCCGAACTCACGTAAACCGGCGGCCTGGCGGCGAAGTGCGGTTTGCCCTCCAGCCAGCGCATTGGGATTCCGTCCCATGGCAACGCGGCATCGCCTCGATCGGTGATCACAAACGCGTGCGCACGATCGAAGTAGCGGCGCGTGGATTCCTTCATGTCGGCGACAGCCGGATCGAGCACCACCAGATAGAGGTCGGGACTGAAAAACTGCATCGCGGAGTTCGATTCGAGAATGACGTTTTCGCTCGCTGCGATAATCTCGCGCAGCGCTGGAATGCCGTGGCCCAGTTCGTTCTTCGCAGTGCGCAACCAGAACGAACGCTTCGCTCCGGCAGCGAGATAGCGTCCGCTGTCAGAAGGGCCGGGGTGTTGTTCTTCGCTTAACGAGTAGGGATGATCGTTACCGCTGGAGCAACCGCACGCCGCACCATCGGTGGAGCAGACGTTATGACCATATTGCGTGATCTTCACTGCGGTCCAATTCGCATTGGGCAATGCGCGGATCACTCCTTCGACCACGGAGGTCTTGCCGATGTTGCGGCTGTGTCCGCCCACGATGACCAGCATTACTTGTTTTCCAAATCAGTCATGCGCGCGCGCAGCGCCTCCATCTCCTTGCGCAGTGAGGGCAGGCGGGCGAGGTTCGCCAGCTGTTCCAGATGTTCGCGCAACGGCCGCGCCGGCGTGCCCCACATCACCGAACCTGCGCGCACCACTTTCGATGTCAGGATGCCTGCTCCCGAGCCGACCACGGCTCGCGATTCGATCCGCACCTTATCGCCCACGCCGACCTGGCCGCCGATGATGGCGTAGTCTTCAATGATGACTCCGCCGGCGAAGCCAGTCTGCGCCGCGACGACGACGTGTTTGCCGACGCGGCAGTTGTGGCCGACGTGGACCATGTTATCGAGCTTGGTGCCATCGCCGACCCACGTCACGCCGAGCGCCGCGCGGTCGACCGTGGACTGCGCCCCGATCTCCACATCTTTGCCGATCGACACACGGCCCACCTGCGGAAACTTCTCCCACTGGCCGCCCACCATGTTGAAGCCGAAGCCATCGGCTCCGATCACGACGCCGGAGTGCAGGATGGTGCGGTCGCCGATATCGACGTCGTCATAGATAGTGACGTTCGGGTGGAGCGTGGCTTCCTGGCCTATGCTGACGCGTCCGCCGATTGCGCAGCCCGCGCCGATACGCACACCGGAGGCGATACGGGTCTCTTCGCCGATGACGGCATAGGGGCCGATCGAGACGCCATCGCCGACCATGGCCGAAGGCGCGATGACGGCGGTGGAATGGATGGACGGAGTATGCGCGGGCTTGGGATGCATCTTCATCAGGCAGCGCGCGAAGGAGGTCCGCGGATCCTCGCAGCGGATCACGGTGCGGCTGCTGTCATTCGGGAACTCCATGCCAACGAGCAGGCAGCCTGCCGCCGAGCGGTGCGATTGCAGCGCCGCCTTGCGATTGGCGACGAAGCTCAGGTCGTCAGAGCCGGCGGTTTCGAGCATGGCGACGCCGCCGATCTGTTTCTCTCCATCGCCTTCAAAGGTCGCGCCAAGGTACTCGGCCAGTTCGCGTACACGCATGCTTGTATGATACTAGGGAACGGATTCAGGCTTGAGAAGCCGGCTGGACCGGGCGGGAAAGCCGGGCGCCGATCAGTTGCCCCACCACTTCGGCAGCGCAAAGCAGCCAGACGAAAACGATGCTGCCCGCAAGAAACGTCAGCGGAATCTTGCTATACGGGGACACGGCAATCATCTTAAGCACCCATAGGAATGCTCCGCAATAGAGGCCACTTGACGCGATCAAGAGCATTTCGTTGCGGCGTGTGCGATGCAGGGACGCGAGCAGGAGTCCGGAGACGCAACCAACAAGAAAGAAGCTTCCGAACCAGGTGAGAAATACCGGGGCAGCGGGGGAGTGACGATTGAAAAGCCGGCTCATGATCGAGCAACTCAGTTGGACCGCAGTGTAACTTGCGACCCACGTGATCAGGCTCGCGCGAATCGCCTGTAGCCGATGTTGACGCACTTCGCTCATCATGCCGACGAGGATGGCCAGGAGCGCCTGCCTCCAGTACCACGCAGCGGAACGTCCTCGCGACAGTTCTTCCAGCAGGTCGCCTGCAATTGCGTCATCCGATTTACTGAAGCGGATATTTTCCAATAACCACGCCGGAATCGCAGGCGGTCTTGAATACTTCATGCTTTGCCTCCTTCCAATTGCGGCAGACCCTTCCATAGATTGGTCAAGGCCCGCTGCGTCGCACGAACCTCTCTTAACCCACTGGCCGAGACGCGAAAATACCTCTTTGCGCGGCCACCGCGCTCAGCTGTTGGGTCTCCAAGCTCGGATGTTACGAAGCCTTTTCCTTCCAGGCGTTCCAGTATGGCATACACGCTGCCAACTACGACTTCACGGCCGGCCTGCTCCTCAATTTCCCGGCAAATCGGCACACCATATGCGTCGTCACCCAGTCGCATCAACGCGAGCATGACCATCAGTTCCAACTCGCCGAAATGACTTCGGTTGCTCATTTATTCAACTATAATGAAGAAATAGGGGCATTGCAAGGGAAAAGTTATGATGGATAGCGAGGGAACACGATGGCTAGTCTGGATTGGTCACAATGTCCTGCCGTCGAAAGCGTGCCTGGCAAGCGAAGTGGCGCATTGGTTTTCAAGAACACGCGCATGCCCGTCTCCACGGTGTTTGAGAATCTCCAGGACATGAGTATTGACGAACTGGTGGAAGAGTTCGGTGTCACTCGTGAGCAGGTCGAATGCGTGCTCGAGTTTGTTGCGCAGAGTACGCAGGCAACGCCGATACAGCCCTGATGCCGTTGGATTCCGAAGTGCGGCACTGCTCATCCCCATGCCTGTATCATCAAAGGAATGGCTATCGATCCATCTGCATACATCGCCCCTACTGCGCGCATCCATCCTGACGCGGTGATTGGGCCGCGGACCCGCATCGGGGAGTTCTGCGTGATTGAAAGCGACGTCGTGATTGGCGCGCAGTGCATGCTGGAGCCGTACGTTTTTGTGAAGCGGTGGACCACGATGGGCGACCGCAATGAGATCTCGGCTTCGACCTCGCTCGGGACCGATCCGCTGGATAAGGCGTTCACCGGCGAGCGCAGTTATCTGCTGATGGGCAACGGCAACAAGATCCGCGAGAACTATACCGTGTCGCGCGGGACCAAGCCGGAAACCGTGACGACGATCGGCGACGGGAATTACTTCATGACCTCAGGCCACGTGGCCCACAATGCGACGGTGGGGAGCAATGTGACGATCGCGAGTTGCTCGCTGATATCGGGCTATGTGGAGGTTGAGGACCAGGCGTTCATCTCGGGCGGTGTGGTGGTGCACCAGTTTTCGAAGATCGGGCGGCTGGTGATGGTGGGCGGCAATACGCGCGTGAACATGGACCTGCCGCCGTTTTTCATGTATCACGGCTATGATGGCCGGCCCGTGGGGTTGAACGTGGTGGGGCTGAAGCGGGCCGGGTTTACGGCGGAGGACATCGCGCGGATCAAGCAGTGTTATAAGCTGCTGTATCGCTCGAATCTGAAGCTGGAAGAGGCGCTGGTGCGGATCGAGGCGGAGGTTCCGGGGGAGCATGCTGCGCATCTGGTGCGGTTTGTGCGCGCGAGCGAGCGGGGGATCTGCCGGCCTTAGGTAATCTGATAGGAGAGGATGCGGAGCCATGACGATTGAGGATGGCGCACTGGTGCTGCGCAGGCCTGCGAACCCGGCCCGCACAGGCTGGGCTGAGGCGGCCAGGAGCATTGCGGAAGCTGGCGACGACGAACTCGTGATGGGCGAATTTGGTAATGCAGGGGATTCGGAGTTGGTCTGGTGAATCTCGATCCCACCGTAGGGAGCGAAATCAGGAAGTGGCGCCCGTGCGTCGTGGTGTCCCCGCCCGAGATGCACGACCATATGCGCACAGTGCTCGTTGCCCCCATGACCACGGCGGGGCGGGATGCGCCGTTTCGAATAAATATCAATCATGATGGCCGGAAGGCTTTGATCCTGCTCGATCAGATTCGCGCCGTGGACAAGACCCGGTTGGCGAAGAAACTGGGAGCCGCGCCGGCAAAGACGCTTATCGCCACGTTGAGGACGCTGCAAGAGTTGTTCGCGGAATGAGGTTCCCCGGCGGGTGAGGCTCTCACGTCTTGACGCGTTTCATTGGCAATGCCGATGAACGCTGGGCGAATACAGAGAATCAACTTGCCAGGACCCCGGGGTGCGGTGGCCAGTGGTTCGGCGTGACAGACTTTGAAAATGATCTTACGAATCGTACTCCTTGGCGTCGTGAGATCTGCCCGAACTTTGTCCGCCAATTGTTCATCATTGCGAAAAACATTTCGGGAATTAGGATACGATCCTCACTCGAATGTGCTCGGGCAATCGCCTGCAGAATCGTTCGATCAAGGTGCCGGATCCGTCCATGCCCGGAAGGAGTACAAAGATCACAACTTCATTGTGCCCCAAGCCGCGCAATGCTTCCTGCCGCTTGCCGGGTTTCAAAAACGTCTTAGGTAGAGATCAACGGATGATGCCTCAAGGTTTCCGGTAAGGCAACTTAGGAGGAGCTGAGGATTACCCATCCAGACCCATCAGATTAAGCGGGCGTCCCACGACTCAAATTGTGAGGTCTACTCTGCTTAAAGGAAGGTCCATGCGTACACCGAACTTACATCGCGTATGCAACTCAGTTGGGCAGTCTGAAATCAGTGACAAAGTCGAATTTTGGAGGGATTACGACTTTCCCGCTTCGGTCGATAAAGCCCCACTTTTTGGCATCCTTGCTGAAGGCTGCCAACCCTTCAGAGAAGTCTTGGAAATGGGTCATTGTGTCGAAGTTCGTCCGAATAACCAAACGGTTCATTGGGTTGATGAAACCGCATCTTCGGTTTCCGTCTATCCACACGGCTGTCAGGCCCTCGGAGAACTTGTGACCTTCGCATCCCATGAAATGAGAATATCTTGGGCCGATAATTGTTTTGCCAGTCTTGTCAATGAAGAAATATTGCTGATCGATTGATACCGACGCAAGTCCCTCAGAAAAGTTCAGTGCAAAATCGAATCTTGGAGCAATTACCACTCTTCCTTGGGCGTTGATATAGCCCCATTTGTTATCGATCTGCACCGCTGACAATCCCTCGTAAAACGGTCTGGCCGCCCCGTCCATCTGAAAGTCCGAGACCACTCTCCCCGTCGGATCGATACTACCTTTCTTGTCACCAAGGTCGACGTAGGCGAGTCCTTCAGAAAAAGAGAAAGCCGACTTGAATTGTGGGGCAATCACTATCTTTCCGGTTCGATCGATGTAGCCGTTCTTGTCGCCAACAACGACTACTGCGAGTCCGCCAGAAAATGAAAATGCCGACTTGAATTGAGGGGTGATCACGATCTTTCCGGTTCGATCGATGTAGCCGTTCTTGTCCCCAACAACGATTATTGCGAGTCCGTTCGAGAATGGCTTCGCGTCGTCGAACTTAGGGGGAATGACAATTTCCCCTGCTTCGTCGATGAATCCCCAGTTGCCCGCGATTCTCACTGCCGCTAGACCTTCGGAAAACTCCCCAACACCCTCAAACTGCCGGTTGAAAAGATAGTTTCCACTGCGATCGATAAACCCCCATTTTTCATCCAATGCCACAATCGCAACCGGCTGTTTGAGCACACCGGTCTGCGCTCGTGATTGGGCGCTCATCTGAACCAGCATTGCGATTATAGGTAGAATGAACAAACCTTGGCGCACATCAGTTTGGACACCGCTTTTGCAAGCTTTGTTCCTTCGGCCGAGTTGGAAGGTGGAAAGATGTCGCGGGTGGCAAAAGATCTGCCGACCGGAAATTGACCATTCGTTAATTCTCGCCACCGGTCAAAAAACGTGAACTGGAGTATCGAAAAATAAAATTCGCTCAGAAGCGGCGAAGGCATTTTCCCGGTAACTGGCGTTACCGTAAAATGACATTCTTCGCTGGTCCCGGCAGTTTCGTCCCCGGCACCGCTACACGCCAGGCACATCCTCATCCGGATAGATCCATCCATCGCTGCCCGGCAGCACTATCCGCAACTCCGCGCTCATCGGACCTACCCCGCGGTACCCGGCGTCTCCTTCCAGCTCATGCTCCCTGACCATATTCCAAGCGCAGTCGGCATTCAGCAGCAGTTCGGCAAACCGGAACATGCCGGGCGACATCTCCACCCAAACCGTATTCCGCTTCGCCCAATCCTCGTTGGTTGAGCCCACACACACGCCCCTGCGTTGCTCAGCGCGAACGGAGCCATCGACAGACTCACCGGAGGAGCGTCGTATCCTCTGCGCGGCCGTGGAAGCCGGCGGCCAACAGGAACAGCCCCAGTTGGCGGCACTCTCCCGGCGACAGATGCATCCACAGCGGGTCTGCCCTATACCATTCGTTGTAGTCGTGGTGCCCCTTGTTCGGCGGGCCGTCCGGAACCCTCGCAGCCAACTCTCCGAAACGCCATTCCAGTCCGCAGGATGACACCGACAAATTGCATACTAGCCCGAATGGCGAACGCAAAGCCCCGTGATGTGCCCCTATCGCCCGCGCCACATTCCGCCGATAGGGACTGTTAAGGTGTCTCCCTTGGCGTCATGTCGAAGAGCAGCTGACTTCGTCCGATGCCGCGCCCGCCTGGCGATGCGCCTGACCCTGCAGTGCCTGATGCTTGCTTTCATCGCGTTTGCGGACGACCGGCGTGGTGCGTGGACCGGGCCCTATCCCAAGTGTGACGGTCACGCCGAGGTCTTAAAGCACGCACCGATGGACCTGGGTGTCCGCTTCTCCACCTCAAACCCGAAATTGATCTCCGAGTTTGGCCGTGCCATGCAGTTCTGGTCCGGTGTTCTCGAAATGAGCTGGCACGAGGAGAACAGCAGCGCGTGCTCGATTCTCGTGGTCGATGGCGACCTCAGCCTCTTCCTGCCGGCCGAAGCGGCCCGCGCGCAGTTTCCCGGCACGCCGGTGTTTCAGGGTTGGATCGCCTTCAATCCCAAGGTCTCTCTGGCGGCGGACGAGTTGTATCTGACCGCCATTCATGAAGTGGGGCATCTGTTGGGACTGCGCCACAGCACGAACGCGTCCTCCATCATGTACTTTCTGGCTCTTGATGGACCGGTGTTTCTCGATAGCGCGGACCTGGCGCTGCTGGCGGCGCGGCATAATCTGCGGGGCGTGACTGGGAAGTCGGCTTCGGCGGTTTGGAGAAGGGTATCGCCTGAAGCTGCTCGTTGAGCGGACGAGACGATGCCGGCTCGACATTCGTGTCGAGGTCCGGTTCGGTGTTGAAAACACAACGTCGAGACGAATCTCGACGCTGCAGACATAAATGTCCGCGCTACGATGTCACTTCGCGCCGTCAGGGTGCGTTGCTGTCCAGCAGCTTCAAAATCGAATCGGCCACCTTCTCGGCCTCCTCGAAGTTCTTGTCTTTGATCAGGCCCTGCAGCTTTTCCATGAGCGGTCTGAACTTCTCCGGATTGGGCGGCAGTTCCTTCATGATCCGGTGGATCTTGGGCGGCAGGCGCTCCATCAGGCCCATCGGCTGCATCGGGGCCTCGATCAACGGCTCGCCCTTCAGGAACTTGCGGTAGGCCTGCAGCGCCTCTTCGCTTTCGGTGACCACGCGGAAACTCATGGTCTTCATCGCATCGCCGCCGATTCCCCAGGAGAAGATATTCACCAATGTCGCGCCGTGGTTGAACATCTTCGCCAGATAGGTCTCCATGTTCATGCCCGTCTGCCCGGGTCCGCTCGAGGGCTGCATGTTCGTCCCCTCTGAGGATGCCCAGCCCACCTGTTTATGGCTGGCCAGTTGCTCGTAAATGTCGTCATAGAGGCCCGGCTGCGGGTAGGTGGAGAAGCCGGGTCGATGATCCTTGCCGAAGGCAACCGTCGCAGGGGCGAAATGATTTTGCAGGGAGTAAGTGCGCTCCTTCCTGTCGCCGGACCCGAAAGAGCGGTGCGAGAGAAATGCCGTGTGGGAGTAGATCTTTTGCCGGGAAACACCGGCGCCGGCGAGCCCCGCGGTCCACAGGCCGATGAACTCCTCCACCACGGCCTGCCGTTCCAGATCCATGTCCTGCGGCGGGTGCTCGCGGCTGAAGCCGCGGTTGAGCAGCGCACGATAGCCAAGATACTTGCCGGTCTCGAAATCCTGGCCAATCATGGTCTCCCAACCGGCGATGACGCCGGCGAACAGTTCGGGCCTGTTGCGCTGCCGCAGTCGCTTCACGCCGCTCTGGATGGCGTCGCCGATCAGGGCCGAGCGATGCCGCACCTCCTGCTGAATCACCTTGCTGTTGAAGCACATCTGCGGGGGCGCGGAGGTTGGGGTCTTGCCCCAGTCCAGGCGGCGGCCGGTGCTGGGCGTGCCGTCCCAATCGAGCGCCTCCACGTTCTTCGGATCGCTCCAAAGATCTTTGCGGGCGGTCCAGAAGATGGAATCGTCGATGTGGAACCCGACGGCCAGATCGGTTTCGAGCGCCAGGTCAAATGACTTTTCGATAAACCGGGTCACCTCGGCGTCGCTCTGCTCGAAGCTGAGCGGCCCAAAGATGACGGCCAGCCGGGTCTGCCCGCCGCCCACCATGCCGATCCGCTGCTTGACGTCGAGGACGTAGTCGCGAAGGGCCGGCTTGCCCGGAATGAGGGGCTCCCTGGTGCCGCTGCTCATCGCCGAAGCCACCTTCGGTTCGGAGCTGTGGTAGGTGAAGATCTGGAAGGCCAGGTACCTGGTCTCTTTTTCGGATTGAGCGCTCGCGAGGGAGGCGGCGAGCAGGCAGACGAGGAGGCTTGCTGTTGTTTTCATGGCAGAAATCACTACTTGCCGGCCGGGCGGCTGCGGAGTTCGCGCAGGCGGGCCTGTTGCTCCGCAGTCAGCTTGTTCTTGATCCGAATGATGAGGATCATCTGCACGCGCTTGATCTCCCGCTCGAAGTCGAGCACTTTGTCCAACTGCGCCAGTACTTGTGCTTCGTTCGCTTTCGGTTGAGCGGCGAGGGCGGCCAACTTCTCCATTTCGCTTTCGAGCTTCCATTGCAGCTCCGCGAAGCGTGTCTGGGTCTGGGTGATCTCCGCCTTGAGGTAGATCTTTTGCTCTTCAGTCAGCCCGAGCAGCTGCTGATTCTGCATCACCAGATCGGGTGGGAAGAGGTTGTTACGAAGCCGTTCATCCATCGGTTGGGCGCCTGCCCAGGGCGTGGCTAGTGTGATCAGGCCGATAATCAACAGGGGAGTTCTCGTCATCTTCTTTCCTCAATTTCTAATGCTTGCATGTCGATTAGTCCGTCGCCGATTCGGGGCACCGTCTTTAATAGATTGCGCCCCGGCGTCTCAATCAGGAAATCGGTGGGGCTCTTCCATTGGCTGATCGACGCCGCCTGGATAGCGGAGTGACGGGCGGCCTGGCGGCGCATCTGCCACCATAGAGCGGGCAAGGCAAGAAACAACACGAGCGTGGCCACCACGGCGAGCTGCAGATAGAGCCTCTGCGCTGGCCGCCTTGCGGCGCGCCGGCGAGCTGTGTTCAGGACGTCTTCAAAGGACGGCGCCCCCTGCTCGTCCGCCTGCCGCAGTTGGCGGAACCAGCCCGCCACCTCCTGCCTTTCCCGCTCTTTGCTCATTTCGCCTCCATCCGTTCTCGAAGCCGTTTCTTGCCCCGTTCATAATGCGTCCTGGCCGACCCTACCGATATGCCCGCCACCAGTGCGGCCTCGGCGATGGTCAATTCCTGGTAGAAGACCAGGTGCAGCACCTCTCTCTGCCGCCGCGGCAGCTGCGCAAGTGCGCGCAGGAGCCGCTCCGCGCATTCACTGCGGGCGGCCAGAGCCGCCGGGCCCTCTGCCTGCGACCTGAACTCACGGCTACCATGGTCCAGCGGGATCGACCGCAGGCGGCGGAAGATGCTCCACCGCCGCTGGCTGGCGGCCGTGTTGCGGATTACGGAGAACAGCCAGGTGCGGAACGCCGCTCTTCCGTCGTAGACGGCCCGCCCGTCAAGCACCTTCAGATAGACCGCTTGCAGCACGTCTTCCGCCTCCACATGGTCATAGCGGCAGCAGCTCAAGGCCCAGGCGAAGCTGGCCGCGTGATGCGATTCGAGGTGTGCGCGGAAGAGGTCCGGCGTCTCCATTTGCCCATTCTGTCCCGGTGAAATCCGGCAACGATGATGATTAGTCTCTTGGGGAGTCAGGACATATGACACGGCTCTTGCACCCAGCTTACAGCAGTTGGCCGTATGCGATGCGATACTGAGGGGCATGGCGGCTTGTCTGGAGCTTGAGAACCTCACGGTGCGTTACGGGACCGGCTCGCCTGTGCTGAACGGGTGTTCGCTGCGGATCGACGCTGGCGAGGTGGTGGGGTTGGTGGGGCCTTCCGGATGCGGCAAGAGCACGCTGATGCTGGCAATTCTTGGACAGTTGCCCGCTGGCGCCCGGCTTGACGGCACAATCCGCCGCCCTGGCCGCATCGGCGCCATCTTTCAGGAGCCCTCTTCGGCGTTGAACCCGGTGCTGAAGATCGGCCGGCAGATCATGGAGATCGTGCCATCGAAGGAACGGGCGCTTGCCGCACTGGCCGAGGCGGACCTGCCGGCGGAGCGGATCTTCAACGCTTATCCGCATGAATTGAGCGGGGGGCAGCAGCAGCGGGTGCTCTTTGTGCAGGCGACCATTCGCGAGCCGGAGCTGATTGTCGCCGATGAGCCGGCGTCGGCGCTTGACCCTGACACCAAGGCCGTCATCATGCGCCTGTTCGCGGCACGCAAAGGGAAGCCTGCCATCCTGTTCATCACGCACGAAGAGGAGCTGCTGGAGGGGTTCGCGGACCGCGTCGTGCGGCTGCGATAAGCTTCATCATGGTGGCGCAAGCATTGGTAGTCACGGATTTGTCGAAGACCTATCGGGCGCGGCGGTGGTTCGGCCGTGAGGGCGCCGAGGTGTGCGCGCTCCGCGACGTCAGCTTTACCGTGGAGCCTGGCGCCACACTGGCGGTCACTGGGCCGTCGGGGGCAGGGAAGTCCACACTGGCGCGGATTCTTGCCGGCTGGGAGCGGGCCGATTCGGGCTCCATCGAAGGCGCCGGGCGGACCCAGTTGCTGATGCAGGAAGCCGGCGCGAGCCTCAACCCTCGCTTCACCGCGCTGGAGGTGGTGGCCGAGCCGCTGCTCATCAACAAACTGCCGCGGGCCAACGAACGCGCCCTCGAATGGATCGCCCGCGCGGGTCTGCCAGCGGAGGCGGCTACGCGGCGGGCGGATCAATTGAGCGGTGGCGAACGGACCCGACTGGCGCTGGTGCGCGCGCTGGCGCTGGAGCCGGACCTGTTGATACTGGACGAGCCGTTTTCGAGCCTCGACCACGAAACGCAGTCCGGCATGCTCGCCCTGCTCGGCGACCTGCATGCCCGGCGTCCGTTCACCACCGTCGTCGTGCTGCATGACTACAAGCTGGCGGCACGGATGGCTACCGAGTTTCTGGAGCTGAAGGCCGGATGACTCTCACCTTCATTGCCCGCCGCGTTGTGCATGGCATCCTGCTGCTGGTGGCCATTTCGGTCCTCACCTTTGCACTGACGGAAATCGTGCCCGGCGATTTCTTTGACGACATCAAACTCGACCCGAGCATCAGCCGCGATACGGCGCAGGGCCTGCGTGTGCAGTACGGACTGAATCAGAAGTGGCCCGTGCGTTATGCGCGCTGGGTGGAATCGGCGCTGCGTGGCGAGTTCGGTATCTCGTTTGCTTACAATCTTCCGGCGTCCCAACTGCTGCGCCCGCGGATTCTGAACACACTGCTGCTGACTTTGGTATCGTTATTCGCGGCGTGGGGACTGGCCTTGCCGCTGGCGATGATCTCGGCCAGGTACGGCCGCTCGATTCTGGCCGCCACCACACTGCTGATCGCGGTACCTGATCTGATCGTTGCCTTTCTTGCGCTCTACTTTGCCGCCAGAACCGGCTGGCTCCCCGCTGGCGGCATGCGCGACGCCAATGGCGAGGGGCTCCTGCTCCACCTGCTGCTGCCGGCCTTGGTGCTGACAGTCTGTTCGCTGCCGGTGCTGATCCGCCATATCCGGTCGGCGCTGCTGGAGGTCTCCCAGGCCCCATATATTCGGGCGGCACGCGCCCACGGCGTTGGCGAAACACGGCTTTGGACGCATCATATTCTGCCCGCGGCCATGAATCCGATCACGGCGCTGGCCGGGCTCTCCATCGCAGGACTGCTCAGTTCGTCGCTGCTGGTGGAGGTCATCTTCAGCTGGCCCGGGTTGGGGCCGCTGCTGGTGGAGGCGATCGCCGCGCGCGACATCTATTTAATACTGGGCAGCGTGCTCAGTACAGCGGCGTTCGTGATCGCCGGAAACCTTGCCGGCGACCTGCTGCTTGCCGTCTGCGATCCGCGCATCCGCTGGAGGCGCTCATGAGGCCGGTGGTTTGGATCATCGTTGCGGCGATCCTCTGCGCTCCGTTCTTTGCGCCGCTCGACCCGGCCGCCCAGGACCGCCTGCATCCCTACGCCGAACCGGGCGCGACTCATCCGCTCGGCACAGACGAATATGGCCGCGACCAGTTGAGCCGGTTGCTGTACGGCGGACGTGTTTCGCTCGCGGCGGGAGTGTTTGCCACGGTGCTTACACTCGGTTTGGGGTTGGTGCTGGGTGGCGCCGCCGGATATCTGGGGGGCGTGGCCGACGAGGTGATCATGCGCATGGCCGAACTGTTCCTGTGTGTGCCGTGGCTCTATCTGTTGCTGGGGGTGCGGGCGTTTCTGCCCCTGACCGTGAGGCCGGTCGAATCGTTTTTCCTTATTGTTGCGATCATTGGCCTGGTGGGGTGGGCCAGGCCGGCGCGGTTGATCCGGGCGGTGGTGCTGAGCGGGCGGGAGTTACCCTATGTACTGGCGGCGCGCGGGTTTGGGGCGGGGCACCTTTATCTCTTCCGGAGGCACCTGTTGCCGCTGGTTTGGACGGTGCTTAGGACCCAGGCGCAGCTGCTTGCTCCGAGGTTTATCCTGGCGGAGGTTTCTCTTTCGTTTCTTGGGCTTGGGGTTGGGGAGCCGGCGCCTTCGTGGGGCCAGACGCTGGCGGTGTTCCGGCATGTGGGGGTGATGGAGGTACACCCCTGGGTGGTACTGCCTCCAATTATTGTAGTTATCGTAATATTTACATTGCTGAGGGCTTCCGACACATTGAAACAACTGTAAATGATGCTAGAGTAGTTGGGAAAATGGGGTTTGGAAGGCCATTCAGAAGACGGTATCGCGCTCTGGCGAGCGGACAGGCGAAACCGCCTGTCCCACCACCGGACGCCACGTGCTTTCAATGGTGGGACAGGCGGTTTCGCCTAATGCCACATAGTTTTCGCGGTTTTGTAGCGCGCGCATTCTTGCGTGCCGCCTCGACATTCTTGTCGAGGTTCGGCGCGGCGTTGAAAACACACGTCGAGACGAATCTCGACGCGGCAGACATGAATGTCCGCGCTACGATTTCGACCGCCAAGCTTTGGTTTCTTGAAAAACTATGCGGCATTGGGCGGTTTCGCCTGTCCTCAGTTCTGATTGCAGTGCTGGCCGCTTCCGCATTTGGCGAGGATCTGGAGATCGTCCGCTGCGAGCCTGGGGTGCGGGGAGGCAAGCTGGTTGCGGCGCAGAAGTCGGAGGCGAAGTCGCTGAATCCGGTGACCGCGCTCGATACGCCTTCGCGGGAAGTGATCCGCCGCACGATGGCGGACCTGATTTCGATCGACCGCATCTCTCATAACACCGTCCCCTCGCTGGCGAAGTCGTGGACGGCTTCCAAAGATGGCTCGAAGTACACGTTGGCATTGCGGCGCGGGCTGCGCTTCTCCGATGGCCATCCGTTCGATGCGGACGATGTTCTGTTCACATTTCAGGCGTATCTTGATGAAAAGGTCCACTCTCCGCAGCGCGATCTGCTGATTATCAATGGCCGCCCGATCGAAGTTCGCAAGCTCGATGCGTATACGGTGGAGTTCGACCTTCACTCTCCTTACGCAGCCGCGGAGCGGATCTTCGACAGTCTGGCGATTCTGCCCAGGCACCTTTTGGAAAAATCATGGCGCGAGGGCAAGCTGCAGGAGGCCTGGACGCTGCGCACGCCTGCGAATCAGTTCGCGGGGCTGGGGCCGTTCCGGGTGAAAGAGGTCCGTCCGGGGGAGCGTATTATCTTAGAGCGCAATCCGTATTACTGGCGGACGGATTCAAAGGGCACTCGGCTGCCCTATTATGACGAGCTGCATTTTGTACCGGCCGCAGGCGACGACGCCCAGTTGATGCGCTTTGCCGGCGGCGAGACCGACATCCTGAACCGCTTCAGCCCGCGCAATGGCAGCATGAATATTCTGCGCGACAAGCCGCTCCATACCGTGGACCTGGGGCCGAGCCTGGAGTATAACTTCCTGTTTTTCAATCTCAACCCGGCGGGCGAGCATTACCGATGGTTCGGGGATGTGCGGTTCCGGCAGGCCATCTCATTGGCGATCGACCGCAAGCTGATGGTAGCGATCACGCACGAAAACTATGCGGCTCCACTCTGGGGAAATGTCTCGCCCGGCAACAAGCAGTGGGTGAATACCAGGCTGCCGCATCCGGAGAAGAATCCGGCTCGTGCCAGGGAGCTGTTGACGCAGGCCGGATTCCGCTGGACCGCCGATGGCAAACTCGCCGACCAGCAGGGCAAGCCAGTGGAGTTCTCCATCGCCGCCAGCACGTCGAGCCGCGAGCGGGTCATGATGGCTGTCATGATACAGGAGGACTTGAAGCAGTTGGGCATCCCTGTTCAGGTCGCCGAACTGGAATTCCGGTCGTTGGTTGACCGTGTCACCAACACCCGCAAGTACGACGCCTGCATCCTCGGCCTGGGCAACGGCGATGCCGATCCCAACGCGGAAATGAACGTCTGGCTCTCGACAGGGCCGACGCATCTGTGGAATCCTGAACAGAAGACCCCGGCCACGCCGTGGGAAGCAGAGATTGACCGCCTGATGAAATTACAGCTGACGACCATGGACCGCACGCGGCGCAAGGCGCTGTACGACCGCGTGCAACAGATCGTCGCTGAACAGCTCCCCATCATTCCGCTCACCAGCCCCAACGTCTTCGTCGCCGTACGCGATCATGTGGGCAATTTCCGGCCTTCCGTGCTGGATCACTACACGCTTTGGAACGTGGAGCAGCTTTTCGACCGCCGTTTGAGCAGCCGCAGATGAAGACAGACGAACAATTGATTGCTGCCTGTCTGGAGGGCGACGATTCCGCGTGGTCAATGCTGATCGAGCGGTATAAGAACCTGGTGTATTCCGTTCCGGTGAAGTACCGCATGCCGCGTGAGGACGCAGCGGATATCTTTCAGGCGGTGTGGGTTGAGCTCTATACCGACCTGAAAAACCTGCGCAACGCGGGCGCGATCCGCGGCTGGCTGCTCACGGTGGCGGCGCACAAGTGCTACCAGTGGAAGCAGCGGCGCGAAGTGGTTGACCCGTCCGATGGCGCCGCATCGGCTCAAGTGCAGGATTCCAGGCAGCTCTATCCGCAGTGGCGCGAAGAGATTGAACGCGAACAGATGCTGCGCGATGCGGTGGCGCAGCTACCGGAGCGCTGCCGCACCATGGTGGAGATGCTGTTCTTCCAGACTCCGCCGCTCCCGTATGCGGAGGTGGCGCGGCAACTGGGACTGGCCGAAGGGTCCATCGGCTTTATCCGCGGGCGGTGCCTTGATAAGCTGCGCAAGGTGCTTCGGGAAATGGGTTTCTGATGCCCTTTTCCGAGACCAACCTACTGGAACAACTCGCCGCCCAGCCTGATCCGCTGGCGAGAATCACCCTGTTGCGCGGGCAGCCTTCGCTGCACTGTTTCGAGGCGATTGAAAAGCTGCACGCCGAGGTGCTGCGGCTGGCCTATATTGATGCGGAACAGGCTTCGCGGCTGGCGCAGGCCGCGCAGTGGCTGGCATCGGAGCACGAAGATCCGCGCGGCAAGGCGCTGGCGCTGCGGGCCATGGCGCATACCGAATATGCGCAGTCGCGACACGAAAGTGCGCTGGCCTACTATACGGAAGCGCTGTTGCTGTTCGAGACCCTGGAGATGGAATTAGAAGCAGGCCGCACGCTGAACAGCGGCATCCAGACGCTCATCTACCTGGGCCGCTATCAGCAGGCCTATTCCTGGGCCGAACGGGCGCGCGAGATCTTCATCCGCCATAACGACCTGTTGCGGCTGGCGCGGCTGGCGAGCAACATGGGCAACATCATGTACCGCCAGGACCGGCACGTGGAAGCGCTGGAACTGTACGGGCATGCCTACGAACAGTTGAAGTCGATCGGCGAATCGAAGGACGTGGCGGCGGTGCTGAGCAACATGGCGGTGTGCAGCACCAGCCTCAGCCAGTTTCCGCAGGCGCTCGAATACTACAACATGGCACGCACCTGGTGCCTGGAGCACGGCCTGGAC
>Ga0118677_10003744_pt1 | contig 26690 bp, 21 predicted proteins | sample AliMusrvi5mmetaG_FD_86154 | JGI IMG/M metagenome (GOLD analysis project Ga0118677, IMG submission 86154) | reverse complement strand
ACCCGGATCTCAACCGGATTTTGAATTGCCGGAAGCCCGCCCATCGACATTCCCCCGGAAACCGGATCTTTCCTCACCGTCAAGGCCAGGATAAACCCCACCATGCCGAGCATCCCAAGCCGCCAGTCAAGTCCCATGGAAAAACCGCCGCCGAAAATAGCGATCAGAACCATCAACCGGAGATACATGACGCTACTTGCCAGCAGGGTAGCCTGCAGCGCCGCCCCTGCCTGTTCCGGTTTTTCGCCGGCCAGCCTGCCTGTCGCCACGCTGACCGCCGTGCTGGAGGCAATTCCACCCAATAACCCGGAAAGCGGCACCCCCCATTGTGAACCGACCTTGCGGGACAGGATATACCCGACAAACCCGATGGCCGACACCATTACGACAATCTGCCAGATACGGGCGGGATTCAAGTCATAGACCGTGTAATTCACATTCGGCAATGCCGGATAAATCACCACCGTCACCAGCAGAAATTTGAGCGTCGCCAGGAATTCCGTCCGGTCGAGCCGTTCCACATAACTTTCAAGAACCGTTTTTTCAGAGAGCAGAATCGTGTTGATGACCCCGATGGCGATCGGGAACCGGATATCCGCCACGAAGGCCAGCACCCCCACCACATAGGTGAGCAACACAGACACCTCGCTAGTGGCCCCTAACCGGCCTGCCTTGATTTTCTCAATGTAGGCCACGACGGCCAGTGCCGTCACGGCCACAAGTCCGGCTGGGAGCATGAAGGTTCCTCCGTGGGCATCCAGCAAGGCGCAGAAAAAACCGAACACGCACACCAGGGGAAATGTCCGAACCCCGCCGAAGAAGAACTTGGGGTGCTCCCGGCGGCCGCTTTCGCGCTCAAGTCCGATGAGAAATCCCACCGCAAGCGCCACCAGAAAACGAAGCCCCACGGTCCACTCGAATAATCCATTCATGGTTCAGCCTCCCGCTAAACAGAAAACTCGGCCAGCAACACCGTATGATCGGACGGTTTTTCCATCCGCCTCGGCGCGAGGTCAATCACCGCGCCGACGGACTTATCCGCCAGGCACTTCGTCGCCATGATGTGATCCACCCGCCACCCGAGGTTGCGACCCACGGAATCCCTCTGCCGGTAATCGAAGAATGTATACTGTCCGGATTCAGGATGATGCTTCCTGAACACATCCACAAACCCCCAGGCCATCGTCTTCTCGAAGGCCTGCCGCACATCCACATGATAGCACACATGGCCTTCCTGTTGGGAGGCGTTATGAATGTCCATGGCGGCCGGTGCGACATTGAAATCCCCCGTCCACACGAGCGCCTGCCGGGGCGTGAAATGCCTGTCAAAATAAGACCTGAGCCGGGCAAACCATTCGATCTTATAACGATACATTTCGTGCTCGATGTCGCGGCCTTGCGGAATATAGGTATTGACCACCTGGAGGGGCCCCACCTTGGCGCAAGCCAGCCGGGCGCCGTCAACAGGGCCGCCATCGTCAAGCCCGAAGCTCACCGCGGCGGGCGGCTCCAACGACAGGATGGCCACGCCGTTGTAGGATTTCTCCCCGCGAAACACCGCGTGATACCCGGCGGCCCGGATCGGCTCCACGGGAAAATCGGCATCCACCACCTTGGTTTCCTGAAGGCACACAACATCGGGACGGTTCGACTTCAGCCAGTCAAGCAGGATTCCCATCCGGGACCGGATTGAATTCACATTGAAGGTGGCGATCTTCATGTCGTTCTGTAGTCGAGCATCCCCTGGAACACGTGGGCGGCGGGCCCGAGCATGGTGACCTTGTCGGCTCCGTCGGCGGTCAGGATGTAATTGACCACGATCACATCGCCGCCGGCACAGGTGATATCCACCGGCGGCTTCACCCAGCCCATCCGTCCGGCGATCAACCCGGCGGCAACGATCCCGGTGCCGCAGGCCAGCGTCTCCGCCTCCACACCACGCTCATAGGTGCGGATGCGGAGGGACGACGGTCCGGTGACCTTGATGAAATTGGCGTTGGTTCCCTTGGGCGCGAAATTTTTATGGTGGCGGATCGCCGAGCCATGGCGGGCCACATCTTCCCCGTCGAGGTCATCCACCGGCATGACAACATGGGGCACCCCGCTGTTGACAAACCCATAAGGACGTTTCAACCCGTCCAGTTTAAGCGTCTGGTTCAACATCCAGTCCTTGGGAGTGGTCATAGCCAGGCGGACCCGCTCGCCCACCATCTCAGCCTCGATCAAGCCGGCCCCGGTTTCAAAGTTCATCCGGTCCGGAGCCACGCCGAGTTCGTGGGCAAGGCGGGCAATGCAGCGTGCCCCGTTTCCGCACATGTCAACCTCACTGCCATCCGGGTTGAAAAACCGCATGGTGAAATGCGCCCGGTCCGACGGCTGGATCAGGATGATTCCCTCGCATCCGACGCCGGTCCGGCGGGATCCGATGGCGGCCAACCAGGCATGATCCGAGGACGGGAAACCCAGAGCCCTGTCGTCCACCAGAATGAAATCATTACCCGCCCCATGCATTTTCCAAAATGGAATGTTCATTTTTTGACTCCTTAACGCCCCACCGATGGATCAGGTCGCACAGAATACGTCCCGTTTCCTTCAGGACAAAATCCTTTTCAGATATCCGCCGGGGCTGGTCCTTCCCGTCGTCAGTCTCCCCAAGCGCCTCATCCTGGGCCTTTTCAAGCACCTTCTCCTCGTGCGCCAAGTCAAGCCGGTCCCGCAGATTCAAGGATATTTCCGAAACATCCTGGTGTTTTTTCACCTGGGTGATCACCTCGCGCTGCGCCACAAAACGAGGATCCCTGGCACGACGCTCCTCGGAGTTCTTTCTCAATTCCGGAATCCAGGGCGACAAATCAGCAAAAGGCTGGTACCTCGCCATGCTGATCACCGTCCAGGGCATCGCGTGGGGAAGGTATTCCTCCCCCACTTCCATGACATCCAGGACCGAAGGAATCTTGATATCCGGCACCACCCCTTTCATCTGGGTCGAGCCGCCCGCCACACGATAGAAGGAATGGGTCGTCACCTTGATCGATCCCAACCCCGGATTACGCTCATCAAGGGGCTGCCAGGACTGCACCGTCCCTTTCCCGTGGGTTTTGGAATCTCCCACGATGATGGCGCGGCCGTAATCCTGCAAGGCGGCCGCCAGGATCTCTGACGCCGATGCGCTCCGCCTGTTTACCAGCACCACCAGCGGGCCGTCATACATCATATCCGGATCGGGGTCATTCAACAGCTGAACCCCCCGGCTCTCCCGGACCTGCACAACCGGGCCGGACGGGAAAAACAGCCCCGTCATTTCCACCGCCTCCGCAAGGGATCCGCCCCCGTTGTCCCGCAGGTCAAGGATAATGCCCTGGACATGTTTTTCCTTCATGTCGGTGATGATCCGGGCAACGTCCCGGGTGGAGCTTTTGGCTTCACCCTGCCCGGTAATCCGGTTCCGCTTCATGTCGGCATAGAAGGCGGGCAGATTGATCACCCCGACGATATTGGTCCGGCCATCCGACTCAACCACGGTGAGGCATTCACCCTTGGCTTCCTGATCCTCCAGTTTCACTTCATCCCGCACCAGTTGTACCTTCACCGTCCTCGAACCTGAAATGTCGGAGCCGGGAATCACGGTCAATATCACCTTTGACCCCTTTGCCCCCCGGATGACTCCCACGGCCTTGTAGAGCGGCCAGTGCAGGATATCCACGGTCTCGCCATTTTCCTGGGTGACTGCGATGATCTTGTCGCCCGCCTTGAGCCGTCCATCCCGCGCCGCAGGCCCGCCGGGGATGAGCTTTTCAATCTTGGCCGCGCCATCCTCGCTCTGCAACAACGCCCCGATCCCGCCGAGGGACAGCTTCATGCTGATCTCAAAGTCCTCGCTCGTGCTGGGAGTCATGTATTCGGAGTGCGGGTCATAGGCCTGGGAAAAAGCGGTGAAATAACGCTGGAGCACAAACTCGGCGTCACTGTCTTCCAGCACCAGCAGGAACTGCTTGTAACGCTTTCTGAGGAACGCCTCCGGCGACAGCAGGGCCTCCGCATCCGGGACCCGCACCGTGATCCCGTTGGTCGTCGTCGCGGAGGCTGCCGGCACGCCATTACCGCCCGGAGCATCGGCCTTGGCCATCCCGTTTGTTTTCTCATGATCGGCCATCTCCCGGGCGACCAATCGGGCGACATATTCGTTCTTCACCTTTTTCCGCCAGAGATCATTCCACCCGCCCTCATCACCCGGCCAGGGCTGGTCTTTCCGCTTCCAGGTGTAGGACTCTTTCCCCGTGCAATCAAATCCCTTGTCAATCAGACGGTCGGCATATTCAACCCGGTTTCGCACCCGGTCCTTGAACCGCTCGAAAATCCGGAATGCGATGGAGACATCCCCCTTGTGAAGCCGCTCGACCTGAAGCGCCGCCTCCTTCTGGAACTCGTCAATATCCGATTCCATGAAGAACGTACGGTCGTAGTCAAGCATGCCGATGTAAAGATCCATCGCATTGGTCGCCACCTCGACATCCAGGGGATGGTGCGAGAGATGCAACCGGGGAAGCGTCCGTTCAAAATAGCGGGCCACCTCCGCCGCCTGGGCACCCGGCTCCATGGGTTTGGACGCGGCGCACACCGGAGCCACAAGCCACCACACCAATCCGGCGGCCACCACAAGCATAACCGTGGCCACCCCCCCCGCAATCGCAAATCGTCGTCTGGTCGTCATTCCGATAAACCTCCAATCACTCCTCGATACTTCCATCCCGCATGCGGATGATGCGGTCACACCGGGCCGCAATGTCGTTGTTGTGCGTCACCAGGATCAGGGTGTGCCGCCGGCCGCGGGCCACATCAAAAAGGCACTTCAGGATATGCTCCCCGGTGACACTGTCAAGATTCCCCGTCGGCTCATCCGCGAGGATCAACTCGGGATCGTTCATGAGGGCGCGCGCCAGGGCCACCCGCTGCTGTTCGCCACCCGATAGTTCCAACGGGGTATGATGGAGACGCCCGGCCAATCCGACCGTCTCCAAAAGCTGTTGCGCGCGCTGGAGTGCGCCGGCCCGCCGGCGTCCCAAGGGTCCGATCGCCAGGGTCGGCAACAGCACATTCTCCAGCACATCCAGCTCCGGCAGCAGATGGTAGGACTGGAATACAAACCCAATGTGGCGCGCCCGGATCAAAGTCCTTTCCCCTGGCGACAGGTGGTATATGGACTGGTTCCTGAACCACACCTCCCCTGTGGTGGGCTGATCCAATCCTCCCAAGGAGTGAAGCAGGGTACTCTTGCCCGCCCCGCTGGGACCGATGATGGCAACCGTCTCACCGGACCGCACCGCCACTGAAACGCCGCGAAGCACCGTCAGCGCCCGTTTTCCCATCAGGTACGTCTTGGTTATCGCTTCCGCTTTGACAATCTCGTCCATCTGACCTCTGATTACTGTCCCTTGAACACTGGGTTCTTACTACTCGTGCCTCAACGCCTGCACGGGATCCAGCCGCGCCGCTCGCCAGGCCGGTATCAAGCCCGCCAGCGTGCAGATCACGATCACCGAACCGGCCACCACCAGCACATCCAGCGGCGCCGTCCGCGAGGGGATCTCGCTCAACCGGTAAAGCTCCTTGGGGAACAACTCCAAACTGAAGGTGTCCGAAAGCCACCGGAGCAGATCGTTGCGGTAATGCAGCACCAGCAATGCCGTCCCCACCCCGGACAACGTCCCGATCATCCCTTCGATCCACCCTTGCCAGAAGAATATCCGCATGATGCTCCCCGAGGGAAATCCGATGGCCTTGAGGAGGCCGATCTCATGCGTCTTCTGCACGGTGACCGTGATCAGGGTGTTGGTGATGCCGAATGCCGCCACGATGGTGATGAAAATCAGCAGGAAGAACATCATGTTCTTTTCCACGCGAAGCGCGCCAAAGATCTGGCGGTTCTGCTCCATCCATGTCGTCACATAAAAATCCTCCCCCAACAATGACCTGACCTGGCGCGCCACATCCTGGGCACGATACGGATCCCTGGCCATCATCCGGATGGAGCCCACACCATCCTCCATTCCGAAAACACGGGCGGCCTTTTCGAGTGAGCAGAAAACGAACCCCGAATCATATTCCCACATGCCCACTTCAAACACACCCGCCACCTGGAATTCCTCCGGCAGGGTGATCTCATCGCGGTTCACATAACTGCGGGGAGAATTGATCAGAAGTTTGTCACCCACCCCGACGCCCATCCGGCGGGCCAGATCAACGCCTATCACGACCTCGTTGCCACGCACCCGGAACTGTCCCCGCGACACACTGCCCGGAATCTGGCTGACCGCGGCCTCCCTGGCCGGGTCGATTCCCCGGAGCATCGGGGTGAACATCCGGTCGCCATGCTGAACCACCACCTGGCCATCGGTGGATGGCGCCACACCGGCCACTCCGTCAAGCCGGGACAAACGGGCCATGACCTCCGCCTCCCGTGTCACCCCTCCGGGTGTGGTCACCGTCAGGTGCGCGTTGAATCCCAGTATCTTTTCCCGCCACATGTCGTCAAACCCGGTCATCACCGACAGCACGATGATGAGCACCGCCACTCCCAGCAACACCCCCAGCACCGAAATAATGGTCACCACGGAAAAATACGTCCGCTTGGGTTTCAAATACTTCAGGGCGATAAATAGTGAAAAAGGAAGCATGGTGAAATTTGAGATTCTAAATTTGAGATTTCAGATTAATCCTCATGGGGCTTGAGCTGGGGAAAGAGGATCACGTCGCGAATGGCTTCGCTGCCGGTGAGCGTCATAACCAGCCGGTCAATGCCAATTCCCATACCGCCCGCCGGCGGCATGCCATGCTCCAGGGCCGCCAGGAAATCCTCGTCAACCTTCTGGGCCTCTTCCCGGGCATGCGCCGTACCGGCCATGGCCACCTGTTCCTCGAAGCGCCTCCTCTGTTCCATGGGATCGTTCAATTCCGAGTAACCCGGGGCGATCTCCTTGCCGCCAATCACCAGTTCAAACACATCCACCACCGAGGGATCGTCCTCGCACCGCTTCGCCAGCGGAACCAGCCCGGCGGGGAGCCTCGTCACAAACACCGGGTCCTGCAAGGTTTTCTCGATGACCTTGGAATAGAGTTCCTGGGTGATGTCGTCCTGACTCCAGGCCGGATCAACATGGAGATGAAACGCCTCGGCTTTTACCCTCATGGCCGCCACGTCGAGGGAGAACCACCCGGCTCCGAGCCGTTCTGCCACCAGATCGCGATAGGCAACCTCGCGCCATGGCGACGCAAGATTGATCGGCGCCTCGGCCGTCCCGACAAGGAGGGTTCCCATCACGTTTTTCGCCACATGCGTGATCAGTCCCTCGACCAGTTCCTGCATTCCGCGCCGGTCGGAATAGGCCTCGTAAACTTCCATCATGGTAAACTCGGGATTATGGGTTCGGGACAGTCCTTCGTTGCGGAAGTTGCGGTTCATTTCGAACACTTTGTCAAACCCGCCCACCAGAAGACGCTTCAGGTAAAGCTCCGGAGCAATCCTCAGGTACATACGGCAGTCGAGCGCCTCATAATGGGTTACGAAAGGGCGCGCCGTCGCGCCGCCAGGCTGGGACTGCATCATCGGAGTCTCCACCTCCTGGAACTGCCGCTCACAAAGATAGTCCCGAATCTCGCGAACCATCCGGATCCGTTTGTCGAACACGTCGCGGACACTGGGATTGGCAACCAGGTCCAGATAACGTTGACGATAGCGCTGGTCGGTATCCTTCAACCCATGCCACTTTTCAGGCAACGGGAGCAAGGCCTTGGATAACAGGGTCCACCGCTCGACCTTGAGGGTCTGCTCACCCGTCCGCGTGGTGAAGAGGATTCCCTCCACGCCGACGTGGTCGCCCAGGTCCAGCAATTTGAAGGCGTCAAAGGCCGCCTCGCCCAGGGTATTCTTCTGCGCGTAGATTTGGAACCGGTCCGAACCGTCACGCAGATCAGCAAAAATACTCTTTCCCATATCGCGGTTTGTGGTGAGCCGCCCGGCCATCCGGACCGCCTTGTTGTCCTCAAAAGCGGCCCGGATTTCAGCCAACCTTCCGGATCGCTTGAACGCACCCCCGAAAGCGGAGTATCCCTTTTCCGCCAACGCTTTCATATTCGCCCGGCGTTGTTCCACATATTCGTTTGTCGTCGCTTCTGTCATGTCACACACTCCCGCACAGTACCATTCTCAAATCTCATAGTTCAATTAATCTGCTTTCGCTCCTTGCCGCCAGCAGACGGGACCGCACCCGGACGGTCGGGCGAATCCTCATCATCGCCTTCGAACAACGATTCGGCCTTCCGGGCTCCCGGGGGGGGCTTGAACTCAAACGCATCCGCCGACATATCGCCATCCACCGACCAGTGCGAAAACCGGTTCAACACGGTCATTTTCATCCCTTTGGACGGTGCCCCATCGGTCATCCCATTCAACCCTTTCGTCATGTCGCTCAGCACCTGGACCACCACCGGTTTCAATCCGGGGGTCACCCACAGTTCCCAGTTAAACTGGTCTTGGACAAATTTCAAATGCTCGCATTCAATCCCATCGAGGGTCTCCCGCCCCGCATAAACTGCCCCGGTGACCCCGTCCATGATCGCCGCATAGATGTCATCATGCAGCAGATTGTCCACAAAGAGCATGTTGCCGGACATGGGTCCTACTCCCTGGGAAAACTGCTCCAACGATTTGGGCGCCTCTTTTTCCTCGTACCGATTCAGCGAAGCCGCATAGGTGACGATTGTTTTCCCGTTGCAGACAACCGTGTTCCCGGCCATCCCCGTGAGATGGCGGAGTGCCAGCCGGTTCGGTTTCCCGGCTGCCAGGGCATAGGTGGCCGATATCTCCTGCTTCATCCCCTCCATTTCACTGTTAATCAGGAATGAAACCTCGCACCGGAAATGATGGGCCGACTGCAAATAGGCCGCCAGGGACATCAAAACCTTGCCGACCATTGGATCCGGCGTATCCGCCACTTTGGCGGGCTGTGCGACGGACGATACCGGCGTCGGCACATTCGTCACTGCCGGCGCATTCGTGGCCACCGGCGTATTCGTGGCGAGCAAGCTGGCGGCGGGCGGGATATTGGTTGGCGGCACAACGGCATGGGCGCCAGGCTCCTCCGCCATCACGGAAAAAGCCGGGATCACCAGCATGGTCATCATCAGTTTTTTCATCATCACCTGAATCCTCATGGTTAGACCCTCACCTGGCCCGCATCGTCGGCAATCAACCCGGCACCGCCCTTAAGAACGGGAGATTGATGGCCTCAGGGCTATCCACAAAATCCTTCATGCATAAATGGGCGCCCTTCTCCGGCATGGGCACATACTTCCCGGTCGCGGTGGCCAATACCGTATGGCGGTCATCCAGCACCCGGCCTTCCGTTAATGAAAGGCGTGCCGTCCCGCCCATAATCCAGCCTTCGACACGGATTGACTGGCCGACGGTGACCGGATGTTTCAGCCGTACGGTCAATTCCGCGGCCACACAGGCTTTTTTCAGAGTCAGGATTGCCGCCCAAGTCATCACTTCATCCAGGAGTGTCATGGAAATACCACCATGTACAAGATGCCGGTAACCCAGGTCCGTATCCCTCGTCACATGCGTCAGAACAATCCGTTCGCCTTCCACGCGCGACCTCGCCCGGAGGCCATTCGGATTATCCACCCCACAGACAAAACACGTTTTTGTCCACGGCAAAGTCCCCGTTGTGTGGTCCCATCGGTTCATCTCAGAACAACTCCACGGGGCTGATCACCCCGCCTGACACCAGCACCCTGGCCGCCGCCTGTTTCTGGAGGGTGTTAAACACCTCCACCTGCCGGTTGTATAATTCCCTCATGATCCCGATTTTCATTTCCTGATCCTTCAGCCTGTCCCGTAGCGGACGGAGAACGTCCAGTGTCTCGGGCGTTGCCTCCGCATCCAACTGCAACAAGAGGCGGTTGATTGCCGCCGATAGCCGCGCCTCCGCCTGGGAGCATTCCCGGACACCGCTCACATTCGCAGTCAGGTCACAGGCGTTCCCCAGCACGTCAAGGTCCGGCGACGTGTTGATCGGAATCACCGCCACAATATAGGGCACCATTTCCCGCCGACCCTCCAGCGACGTCTTCAATTCCGCCCAGGCCTCTTCCAACTGACCCCTGGCAAAACGCAACAACCGGTAGGCCTGCCCGACCCAGAGCGCCGCCCCCGTCACCATCATGGCCAAACTGATGACAATGACCGGAAGCATGGCTACTCCAACAACACATCCCCTTTTATTTCATATCCCGCCGGCAACCGGGCTGCCAGGGTGGTCGCGTTATGGGCATAAACGGGATCAATCTCGATCTTCACGGCAAGCCGGCCCTGAGCATCACGGGGCACTTTCACGCCGCAGGCGGCAAACCAGCGCGCAAACTTCTCCATCATGGAGGCCCGTGCCGTGGCAGGCGAATCATTGCCCTCCGCATTCTTCACGGGATCGAACTCTTCCTCCCGCGCGAATTCCAGAATCAACGCCTCCCGGGCGTCCGGCAGGGCGTCAAAGATGAATTTTTCGTACTTGTAGGCATTCGCCTCGCCGGGTTTCACCGTGACACCGTTATCGTCGCAGAACGGCACCTTCTTGTGCGCCCGGTGAAGCGGAAGTCCCGCCGTCGCTTCCCGGACGAGAAAATCCAGGGAAAAGATGTGAATGGCAACGCTTCCAAACTTGAACACCAGTTCGCCATCCGGCCCGCGCGCGTGTTTCTGTTCCTCGGTCAATTCGATGTATTCCACCACCGAATAACGACCATCCCGGATCACCGTCACACCCAACCCCTCGTTGGCATCCCGCTTGGCACACACCTTGAGCGACATGTCCGCCCGACGCAGGAGATGCCATCCCACGAATGCGGGATCGGCGATGTCCACCATCGGGTTGTCGACCTGGAAATAATAGAGCGTCGCCAGACCCCGCCGCTTCATATCCGCGAGCATCCCTCGCCGGTTGAGTGCCGACAGGATTCCGCCATGACCGTCGGGGGCGGAAAATAGTTTTCCGGGCGCTTCGAGGATGATGCGTCCATCCGGCAGAAAGGCAGGCAGGGTCCCCTGCACAAAGAATTTCACATCTTCGGGAGCGAGTCCGAAATACCGGTTATCCTCAAAAAACGCGCGCGTATCCGCGTCATTTCCCTCGCTGGTCATGATGTAGAACGGGATGCGTGTCTGATAATGGCGCTCCAACGCGAGGATTTTCCGGGCATGGATCGCAAAGAGGGACGCCTGGGTGATCGGCGCGAGCCGGTAGGTCCCTTTCGGGCCATTATATCCCAGCCTGGTTCCCTGCCCGCCGGCGACCAGGATCACCCCGACCTGTCCGGCCTTCAGCGCCTTCTCGCCAAGGGCAAGCGCCCCGGCCGCATCTCCCGCCTTTTGTGACACGACAGGGGCAGGCGTCATCGCACCGGAGGTGACCGGGGGGTTGCCGCCCGCTTTTAACAGGGTTCCAATCAAATCAATGGCCTTGAAATCCAATGCCTCGACCTGGCCCAGGAGCCCCTCCCGCTGCGACTCGTCGAGCCTGTCCCAGAATTTCAAGACATGCCCCTGTCCGTGTTGGCCCAATACCGTTTTGGCTTCCTGATACTTCATGATCCAGCTCCTCGTATTAATATCCCTAAATGATCAGCCGTCCCGTGGCAGGTCTTGTCCGGCCGTTACCTCCGCATCAGACTGCGGCTGATGCGGCGGAGGTTTTCAATATCATCCTGACCGAGACCGACGGGATGAGCCAGCAGGCTGTCAGCCAGTTCAACCGCCTTTCCCTTGTTTCCGCTCGCGTCATAATTCTGGATCAAATGCACCTGGATGGAGAGATTGTCGGGAAACAAGGCGAGCGCCTTTGTGAACAGTTCGTGAGCCTCCTTAAATTTGCCCCGTTTCATCTTGATCATGGCCAGAGTATCCCATGCGTTTCCAAACTTGCTGTCAGCCTTCAAGGCCTCCTTGACATAGGTCTCGGCCTTATCGAGATCCCCCATCTCCTCGTACACCCACGCAAGGTCGTTCATCACCAACGGGTCTTTCTTTCGCTCCAGGCTCTTCAGGAGCGAACTTTCCGCCTGCGCATATTCCTTCCGTTCAAGTTGCAGGGAGGCCAGCACCTGGTTGGCGAACGGATGCCCCGAATCCTGTGTCAACAGGGTGCGTACATGGGTCATGGCCAAATCGCGGCGCCCCTCCTGCACATCCAACCGCAGCAACAGATCCAACAGGGCGGCGGAATTGGGTTTCATTGCCAGGGCATGGTCAATATAAGCTCTTGCATTCGCAAACTGCGTCCGTCTCAAGGCGATCTCCGCGAGCACGATCAGGGTGATGAAGTCTTGATCTTTTGTCCGGGTGAGATTGCGTTCACATTCCTCAATCGCCTTCATGTCATTCTGTTGAATCATCACCGCCGCCAGCATCGCCCAGGCGTCCGTCAGGTCCGGATGCAGATCCACCAACCCCTGAAGAATGGCACGGGCCTTATCAGGTTCCCCCGCCGCCATGTTCATGATGGCGTATTCCATGGTGATCCGGTCTTTCGAAACACCGGCCTTCTGGGCCCGGTCCAACAACGTCGAGGCTTCCTTGAACTTGTTCTTTTGGACGGCCAGCCGCGAAAGAGACATTAACACTCTCTCGTTGAAAGGATCCTTCTCCAGCAACTGTTTCAGAATTCCTTCACCGACCACGGTTTGATCCTGCGCCAGATAGGCCATGGCCAGTCCCTGGCTCAACTGGTCTTTCCGTTCCGGAGCGAGTTCGATGGCGCGATTGAATCCCTCCACCGCCAGTCCCGGTTGACCGGAATACGCCCACGCCATTCCCATACTGGCATAGGCCTCGGGCATCCGCACATATCCATACACGCGGGAAAGGGACCAGATCTGGAATTTCTGCTTCAGCGTTCTGGTAAACTCGTCGAAGTCATCTTTCACCTGTTGCGCCTCGGGCGTGGCATACCCATGCTCGATCATGACGCGCTGGTTCAGGAGTGAACTGATATTGTTTCTGTCGAGGTCCCTGGCTTTGGCGTAGGCGCGGTAGGCCTGTTGACGCCACCCGGCATCTTCAAGAAGAACCCCCAGATTGTTTGCCACCATGCTCAAATGCTTCACCACATAGTCGGCCCTCGGCCCCAGCAACGGGTTCGTTTTGCGGATCGCCTGCAACTCGCCAATGAACGGGGCTTTCCAGAATTCCTCGTGCCGACTCCATAACGCCCCCGCATCAAGATCCGATACCGCCTGAATCCCGCTGAAAATCATACACTCGGGAACTGGCTTCAGTGACGCTGCCAACCAAAGGTCCGGCAGGCTGAGGAACGCCACCTTCCGGGCGAAATGCACGTCGGTCTCCATCCACTGCCTGACGAACGCAAAGCCGTCAACTTCGGCCAGGCTCTTCATCCGGGCATCCTCGAACTCACGCGCCATACTCCGCATATAAAGCGCATTATTGCCCATCTGGAGATTGAAGATTTTCAACTCCACGCCCAGTTCCCTGGCAGCCACCTTGATATTACTGTCCAGCACCCCGTCCGTCACCAGCCATTCCCGCCCCTTGCAGGCCTTTGCCACCGCCCGGGCATACTCATTCAGACTCCCGGCGGGACGCGCATCCGCCTCGTGAAAGTTCACGACCACTATGGTAATCGCCGTCACCAGCAACAACCCCGCCGGAAACAGGCCTCCATGTTCATTGTGCCACCGTCTAAAGGGCTCGTCATCTTCGGCTGGCCGCCAGAACACACGCGTGCTCAGCGACCAGTATGCCGCCAGATAACCCAGGGTGAAAGCCAGCAGGACATAGGGTGTCACCAGCAGACGCGATGCCCCCAGGATCCGCCACGGGGCAAACGGCACATTGAACAGGGCGGCGATGACAACTCCCGTCAGGACCAGATGGAGCACGAACAAGCCCCAGTCTTTCTCCTCATTCAAGCTCCTCGACCAAACAACAAGAACCGCCAACCAAGGCAGGATCCCGATCAATACCACCAACAGCCATCCGATTGAGGGAAGGCTCTTGGAAATAAGCAGATACTGCCCCTTCAGGAGAAGAAATAATGCATACAAAAACCCGTTGTTCTGGCTCAACTGGTACACATCGGACAATTGGAGGTGCCGGGCGGCCGGAAAGTAGACCAGCATCCCTGCCAGAAGACACCCGGCAAGAGACAGTATCCGGCGCCAATGCAGATCGCCATTGATCCACAAAACATAAAGCATGCATACCAGAACCAACGGTCCAAAAATAATCAACGTGGCGAATTCGGATGCACTCGCACCATACAGAAATGCCAACACAAGGCCGACCGAAACAGAAGCCCTGCGCATAAACGTCAGCAACAGTTTCGCCAGGACGCACAGGAGCAGGATATCGAAGGACGCCGGGTGAAAACGGTTCGCCACATACCAGAACGGAATGCATCCCATCAGCGCCGTGCTCCCGACCAGTCCCGCCAACACCGACGCCCGGTTGATGGCACGGACATTCACATCCGTGATGGGGATGGCGTCCCAGACCGCATCCGCCAAGATCCGGAATAACAAGCCGACCGCCCCGGCGGCACACAGGGAACTGAAAATATTGAGCCTGAACGAAACCGGCCCTATGGGCAGCCGAATCAGAAGGTCAACCGCCCAATTCCAGAGGGTATGTCCCGAGTATCCCAGGGGATCCACTCCCAATGCCGCTGCCATCAGGTTGGCCGACTCCCCGGGAAAGGCGCCACGGCTGAGCGTGAAACAGTACAGGACCATCGCCACAACACCCATGAGCGGGCCAAGCACCACATATTCCTTATTGCGTGTATTCATGAGCCTGTTAGATTGGCTGATTTAAGGAAAAGAGGCAAGAGTGAACCTGCGTATTGAACCATAATTGACTTTTTTATTGTCATAACAAGATTAGTGTGACATCTTTGACGATTCGACGGTGAATTGTGCCTTTTTGTCGGCTACGTGAGTTGAGTGTCATTTGAGGAATATTATGGCGAAGAGTAAAGCATCCACATCTTCTAAAGTGTCCAAGTCCGGAAATAAAGCCGTAAAGGGTGAAGTTAAATCCGCCAACCTTGTAAAAAAACCAGCGGTTCCTTCGAAACCGCAAAAAACGGCCAAGTCTGGAAAAACGGCAACAGATGCGGCTGTTGAACCCAAGATGCCCTCCACTCCTGAAGCCCCCGCCAAAAAGGGCAAGGCCAAACCCATTTCGATCCCGAAAATTTCCGATGCGGCCCCTCGCAGCGGATTACTGGAGGAATCCGGCGACCAGGCCGATCTCGAAGCCAAACCTGAAACCGAAGGCATTGACGAAGGCGGAGCCGCCGCCCCGGGCGGATTGAGCTGGGAGGAACGCAGCCAACGCATCAAGGATCTGGTCAAACTGGCCGAGGAACAGGGGTATCTCACGTTTGACGACGTGAATGAAATGATTCCGAACTCGGTGATCAACCCCGAGGAACTCGAAGGCTATCTCGAACTCCTGCGAAGCATGGATATCGAGATTATAGAGGCTTCCGACGCCGAAAAATTCCGCAAGGAACCTGCCAAGCAAACCACCTCGGTCGCCAGGGCGGAACGACTGGATATTTTTGACGACCCCATCCGGATGTACCTTCATCAGATGGGGCAGGTTCCCTTGCTCACCCGTGAGCAGGAAGTGGAAATCTGCAAACGCATTGAAAGCGCCGAAATCACCGTCCGGACCCTGTTTGACGAGCTCGGAATCGCCCCCGACATGTATCTGGCGACCGCGGAACGGCTGGAAACCGGACGCGATCGTTTTGACCGTGTCATCGAGGACAAGTTCGTTGACAGCCGGGACACCTATCTCAAGGCGCTTCCCCATCTTAAGCGCGAAATCCTCAAGAACCGGGACAAACTTTTTGCGGCATCCACCATTCTCCGGAAATCCAAGTCCACCGTGTCCCAAAAGGGCGAGGCCCAGAAGGACATGGACCGTATCCGCAAGCGCCTGGCCGAACTGTTTGAAAATCTCTATTTCAAGCAGAAAATCGTTGAATCGCTTGCGGCCAAAGCGGAGGACGAATACAAGGAAATGCTAGGCTGCCTCACCCAGATCACCACCCAGGGGAAGGCCCGCAAATCCAAAAAGCAGGCTGAAATCCTGGCGGCAGAATTGCGGCGGCAACGCAAACTGGAAGACAAAATCTGCCTGACCGCAGAGGACTTCATTGCCAAGTATAAACAGCTCAAGGACGCCATGCGTAAGGGAATGGCGGCCCGTACCGAGATGGTCGAGGCCAACCTGCGCCTGGTGATCAGCATCGTCAAGAAATACATGAACCGGGGCCTGTCGTTCCTGGATCTGATCCAGGAGGGCAACACCGGCCTGATGAAGGCGGTCGAAAAGTTCGAATACCGCCGTGGCTACAAATTCAGCACCTATGCCACCTGGTGGATCCGGCAGGCTGCCACCCGCGCCATCGCGGACCAGGCCAGGACTATCCGCATTCCGGTGCATATGATCGAAACGATCAATAAATTGATGCGCGTCCAGAAGAAACTCGTCCAGGAACTCGGGCGTGAACCCACTCCCGAGGAAGTGGCCGAGGAAATGAGCCTCCCCGTGGAACGCGTTCGCGCCGTCTACAAGATGGCCCAGCAGCCGATCTCTCTCCAGAGTCCTGTTGGCGATGGCGATGACGCGCATTTTGGTGATTTTATCGAGGACAAGGGCGCTGAAAATCCGTCCGAAATGACCGCTTACAGCTTGCTGAAGGACAGACTGAAAGATGTCCTGGGCACCCTGACTGAGCGTGAACAGCAGGTTCTGAACCTGCGATTCGGCCTGACGGACGGGTATTCGCGCACCCTCGAAGAGGTGGGAAAACAGTTCAATGTCACTCGTGAACGAATCCGCCAGATAGAAGCCAAGGCTCTCCGCAAATTGCGCCATCCAACGCGCATCCGGAAGCTGGAAGGATTCATCGAGATGAAATAACCGGCGCAGGACGTCGTACCTCTCGACGTGACCCCCGGGGATCGGTAACAACAAGGAAATAGAATGCATATGAATGGCGTGTATCTCGCAATAACGACCGAGTGTTTGAAAAAATTGACCATGCCGGAGTGGGCAGGGGCGCTGGCCGCCGCTGTGGCGCTCTTTCTGACGGGCATGCTTCTCGGGATGAAACTGGGAAAAGGCCGCGGCAGTGAGAAAAGTAGCGGCGGTAATGGCGGCTCATCCAGGCCCGTCCGATCCCCCGACTTATATATCGGCAACCTGACGGAAGACATCTCGGGCGAGGAATTGCAGAAGCAATTCAGCAAATTCGGGGATGTCAAGGAAGTCCGGATGGTTCCTCCCCGTAGCGGCGAAAACAAGGCCTTTGCCTTCATCACGATGGGAAGCGTGGAAGCCGCCCAATCCGCCATGAATGGCATGAACGGCCGGGAAATCGAAGGACGCAAGATCGTTGTGAGCGAAGCCCGGTCACGCCATGGCGGCGGGGGTGGACGCCGCGGTCCCCGGCGATAAGCCTACAGCCTTCCCTGTAGACGATCCTTCAGCGTTGTCCGCCTGAATACAACATGGTTGTTCCGGATGGCCATGTGGACCGCTTTCTTGGAGCCCACTAGGCAGACCAGTTTGCGTCCGCGCGTCATCGCCGTGTAGAGCAGGTTCCGCTGAAGGAGTTTGAAATGATGGGTGGTCATCAACAGCACCACCGCCGGGTATTCACTCCCCTGCGCCTTGTGGACTGAACAGGCGTAGGCAAGGTCAAGCTCGTCAAGTTCCTCGGCCACATAGACTACCCGGCGCCCGTCATAATTGACCACAACTTCCTGGGCCTCGAGATTAACCCCTTCAATCTGACCAATATCACCATTAAAGACATCCTTGTCGTAGTTGTTCCTGACCTGGAGAACACGGTCCCCCTCCCTATACTGCCGTCCGAACCGCTTGAGGGCACGACGTCCGGGGTTGAGCGCCTCCTGGAGGATCAGATTCAGGTTCTCACACCCAAGCTGGTTGCGCCGCATGGGAGTTAGCACCTGTACTTCCGTCATGGGATCGAAATGGAATTTCAGGGGAATGCGCGACGAGACCAGCTCCAGCATCTTCGCGATCACATCCTCCGGCGCTTCGGACTCGATGAAGAAAAAATCACTGGGCCGCCCCTCCTCTGGCATCTCAAACGGAAGCCCGTGATTGACCCGGTGCGCATTGCGGACAATCCAGCTTTGCGATTCCTGCCGGAAGATAGTCTCCAGCTTGGTCAGGGGGATCATGCCCGAGTCGATCAGATCCCTCAGTACATTCCCGGGTCCTACGCTTGGTAACTGGTCCGCATCACCCACGAGGACCAGGATGGCGGCGGGGGGCAGGGCGCGCAGAAAAGCATGCATCAACTGGATATCTATCATCGAGACTTCATCCAGAATAAACACATCCCCCTTGATCGTATTATGAGGGCCATGCTCGAACCGGTTTGTGCCCGGAGTGTATTTCAGAAGCCGGTGAATAGTCAGCGCAGGCATCCCGGTGGCTTCCTCCATGCGTTTTGCGGCCCGGCCCGTGGGAGCGGCCAGGCAGATCCCCATTTTGCGGGCATCGAAAATATCCACCAGGGCCCGCACAATGGTAGTCTTCCCCACCCCGGGACCGCCCGTGATGATGGAGACTTTTTTCAAAAGGGCCATTTCCAGGGCCGCCCGTTGGGCAGGCGCAAAGCCGATGGCCATTAACCCTTCCGCCCAGGAAACAGCTTTCTCAACCTGGACCGGCGGATGGGTCATCGTCGTGTTCATCAGGGTTTCCAGCATTTCCGCCACACCGGACTCAGCCTTGAAAAGGGGTGTCAGAAACACATTTCCGCGTTCCTCATACAGGGTTCCGTCCGAGGCCGTTTGGGCGATGGCGGCTTTCAGGATATCGCCCGGTATTTCAAGCATCTGCTCGGCTGCCGGAATAAGATCCTCACGGGGACAGAAGCAATGCCCCTCCTCAGCCATCGTGTGGAGGAGATACAGAATGCCGGCCTGTGCCCGGCTTTCGGAATGGGGGGGAATCCCGATGCTCAGGGCGATCCGGTCCGCCGTCTTGAATCCTATGCCCCAGACTTCGTGACAAAGCCGGTAGGGATTCTCCCGCACGACAGCAATGGCCTGATCCCCGTACTGCTTGTAAATTCTCATCGCACAGGCCGTCCCGACCTCATGGGACTGGAGAAACACCAGAATGTCCCGGACCGCCTTCTGGGCCTTCCAGGACTCCTTGATCATCTCCCGACGGACCCGTCCAATTCCATCAACCTCCTCCAGGCGGGCGGACTCCTTGTCGATGACATCCAGAACGCGCTCCCCAAATGCGTCAATCAGCCTTTCCGCCATGCCCGCCCTGATTCCCTTGATCACACCACTTGCCAGATATCTTTTGATTCCCGCAAGAGTGTGCGGAGGATGGCACTCGATGCGGGTCGCCTGGAACTGCCTGCCATGTCGGCTGTGATGAGTCCAGCGGCCCACCGCCTCCAGCGTTTCCCCCTCGCAGAGGGTCGGGCAATTTCCCACCACCATGACCTCATCCTTGTCATGCTTCCCCTTGGGAATGACACCGCAAACCCCATAACCCGTGTCTTCGGAATGAAAGACAACCCGGTTGACGACCCCCTGCAGCGTTTCCAACGGCTCACCGCCCGTCTGAATGGCGGCAGAGGCATCGCGGCGTCTAGTAAAGTCTATTTCCTCTTGCACAATGGCCCGGGATGTTACCAGAGAAACAGGGAGGCAACAACCCGGGAAAGAGTTCCCTTATCCCTCCGCCGCCGGGAACAGATGCCCGTGGAAGGTGACAAAGAAAAGCCCTGCCTGAATGATACAGCGCAATCCGATTGCCTCGGCTTCGCTCAATCCGATAGTCAAGCGGGTTATCTGGCCGTTTTCCTTCTCCTTCCGGGACAACCCGAATGAATACCCGCTCTTTTCGGGAATCCGCCCGAAAGAAATGACGGTGTTCGCCTTCTCCGTGTCATGGTATAGCCCGTTTTTCTGGCCGCCAATCCGATCCTGTTTCCCCTCGAGAACAAGCAGCATCTCGCAGATGTCCCCGAAATCCATCTTCACGGTCAACTTATTCTCCCAGTCAAATGCCGCAAACGCCCGCTTCTCACCCTCTCGTTCCGGGGACGCCTTCTGCGCCGCCATTTCAAAGAAGAAACAGTTATACCGGTCCCCTTCCCGCCTGTTCACACGGGGCTCAATCTGGAATGCCACCCCGTTCCCCGCCGCAGTCGGATGATAAAACGCCAATTTCTGCTCCCGTGGTTTCGTCCCATTTCCCTGCCTGCCCGCTGTTGTTGTCATACTGCGTACTCCTTTTTTCAGGATGCCCCCGGCTCGTGTTTTGGAACCGGACTATAGACATCGCCTGCCTTCACAACGATTTATCCTATAGTTTTATTATAATTAATTTTTTGCATGATCCCGCTCTTGATTTTAAAGAAAAGGTCTTCTATCGTTCCCGCCATGACAACACAAACCACGATGCCGACACGGCGATTTGGGCGGACCGGACTGGCCATGCCTGTTTTGACCTGCGGCGGCATGCGGCTCCAGCAATCCTGGCAGGACACCGATGATATCACCGCCGAGAGCCAGCATAATGTCGAGGCCATCGTCGCCAGGGCCTTTGAGCTTGGCCTCTGCCATATTGAAACAGCCCGCGGTTACGGTTCATCCGAGGTTCAGATCGGACGCGCCATCAAAACTCTGCCCCGCGACCGGTTCATCCTTCAAACCAAGGTTGGCCCTGACCCGGATCCGGCTGTTTTCGCCGCCAACGTGGAACTCTCCCTGAAACGATTGCAACAGGAGCGAGTAGACCTGCTGGCCATCCATGGAATCAACAACCAGACCATCCTTGAGGACGTGCTGCGTCCGGGCGGATGCCTGGAGGTGGCACGCCGGTTTCAACGCGAGGGCCGGTGCGGATTCATCGGGTTTGCCACGCATGGACCGCCCGATGCCACCGTCAGAGCCATCCAAACCGGAGAGTTCGACTATGTCAATCTGCACTGGTACTACGTCAACCCCTTCACGTGGCCGGCTGTGCAGGCCGCCGCGGCCCAGGATATGGGGGTACTGGTCATCAGTCCGAACGACAAAGGCGGGAAACTCTATTCCCCGCCTGCAAAACTTGTTGAACTGTGCAGGCCCCTTACGCCGATGGCTTTTAATGATCTTCATTGCCTGACCAGGCGTGAGGTGCATACGCTCAGCATCGGAGCCTCCCGGCCGGCCGATTATGACGAACATGTCCGCACGGTCACCAATCCAGGCGATCCAGCCCTCCACCCCGCCACCGCCGCGAAACTCGACGCCGAGCTCGCCCGCGTATGCGGCAAGGACTGGATGGCCCGGTGGCATGAGGGGCTGCCCGACTGGGAACACGCCCCCGGCCAGATCAACCTCCATGAGATCCTGCGCCTCTGGAACTTCGCACGAGGGCTGGACATGGTGGACTTCGCCAGGATGCGCTATAATCTTCTTGGTCAGGGTGGACATTGGTTCCCCGGCCAGAATGCCGCCCATGCCGGAGACTTGGATTTCTCAACAGCGCTCAAGGCCAGCCCCTTTGCCAAACAGATTCCCGCCCTCCTCACCGACGCCCATTCCGCCCTCTACGAGGCCCCCGTCAAACGCCTCAGCCAGTCGGAGTAAGGTTTTTCTATTCGACTTTTCCCGTTGGATTTCCGATAGTGACCAGTTTTTTGACGGGAACAACATTATGAAAACTGATCAGAAATTCATCATCGGTGGCGTCACCACCCCTGCTGGATACAAAGCGGCGACGGTTCGGGCCGGCATTAAGGAGAGCCGGAAACGGGATGATTTAACCCTCCTCGTGTCAGATATCCCGGCCACCGTGGCCGGCACCTTCACCAGCAACCGCGTCAAGGCGGCTCCGGTGAAACTCTGCGAGCGCCACCTGATCTGGGGTCAGGCCCAGGCCGTGATCGTCAATGCCGGTTGCGCCAACGCCTGCACCGGCGACCAAGGCATCCAGGATGCGGACAAGATGGCCGGCTTGACAGCCCAGGCACTGGGGATCGGCAAGAATCTCGTTTTCGTCTGTTCCACCGGGACAATAGGCATCCCCCTGCCCATGCCCAGGATCGAAAACGCCCTGCCGGAACTGGTCAAATTGCTCTCCCGAACGGGCGGATCCGCAGCCGCTGAGGCCATCCTCACCACCGACTTGGTGAAAAAAGAAGTGGCTGTCACCGTGACCATTGACGGGAAACCCGTCACCATCGGCGGAATCGCCAAGGGATCCGGAATGATCGCGCCGAATATGGCTACCATGCTGGCCTTCATCACCACCGACGCCGCGGTTGACCAGCGCTCTCTCCAGGAGTGCCTGCGCCACGCCGTGGATCAAAGCTTCAACCGGATCATCGTGGATGGCGACGAGAGCACAAACGACACGGTGCTCATGCTAGCGAACGGCGCCGCAGGCACGGCAATACTCCAAAAGAAACACCCAGACTGGCGGAAATTCTGCCACGCCGTCGAAGCCGTGACCCGCGACCTCGCCCTCAAGATTGTCAAGGATGGCGAGGGCGCAACCAAATTCGTAACCGTGCGGGTCACCAATGCGGCCAGCCGGAACGATGCCCGGGCTGTGGCCAGGGCCATCGCCCAATCGCCCCTCGTCAAAACCGCTTGGAACGGCGGTGACCCGAACTGGGGCCGCATCCTTGCCGCCATAGGGTATTCCGGTGCCCGGATTGAGGAAAACCGGGTTGATATTACCTTCGACAATGTCCTTGCCGTCAAAGACGGCAAGGCCGCCGACGGCTCTTCGCTCAAGGATCTCGAACAGGTCTATGCCCGGAAGGAATTCTCGGTCCATGTCCATCTCAATTCCGGCAAGGCGGAATATACCGTCTATACCTGCGATTTAAGCAAGGAATACGTCGCTATCAACGCGGAGTATATGACGTGATGCAAAGCGCCATCGCCAAAGCTGATGTCCTGATCGAAGCCCTGCCCTACATCCAGGATTTCCGAGACGCCATTATCGTCGTCAAGTTCGGAGGGAGCGCCATGGAAGAACGCCGGAATGTGGAGAACATCCTCACCGACGTCGCCTTCATGGAATGCGTCGGCATGCAACCGGTCATTGTCCATGGGGGCGGAAAAGCCATCTCCAGGGCCATGACCGAGGCCGGACTCCAGCCGAAATTCGTGAAGGGACTGCGGGTCACCGACGAGGCGACTATCACGGTGGTGGAAGCCACCCTCAAGAACACCGTCAATGCGGCCCTGCTGGAGATTCTCGCAGCCAAGGGGGCCAAGGCGAAACGCGTGGATGGCAATGCCGTCTTCGAAGTTGAGAAACGCACCTCGCGGGATACCGCCACCGGAGAACTACTGGACTGGGGATACGTTGGCGAGATCAAACACGTTCACGCAGCGCCTATTCTGGAGTGCCTTCGGAACCAGACTATTCCCATCATCACTCCGCTCGGTCACGGGTTGGACGGCAAACTGTACAATCTAAACGCCGATGATGCCGCCGCCGCTGTGGCGCGGGAATTACGGGCACGCAAACTGGCGTTTTTGTCGGATGTGCCAGGCTTGTTAAAAGACCGGAATGACGAATCAACCCTTCTCTCCACGCTCCATATCAAGGAGGTTGAGGAACTCATCAATAACAAGGTGATTGACGGCGGGATGCTGCCCAAAATCCGGAGTTGCATGGAGGCCCTGGCGGCGGGGGTCCGAAAGATCCACATCATCGACGGACGGCTTCCCCATTCTCTTCTGCTGGAGATTTTCACGGAACAAGGAGTAGGAACGGAGATTATAGAATGACAACAAGCGCTGACATCAAAACAAAATACCAAAGCTACGTAATTCCCACTTATGCCACCCCTAACCTCGTGCTCGTCAAGGGCAAGGGTACCCGCGTCTGGGACAATGACGGCAAAGTCTACATGGATTTTGTCGGCGGCATCGCCTGCCAGAATGTGGGACATTGCCACCCGAAGGTGACAGAGGCCATCCAGCACCAGGCAGCCAAACTCGTCCATGTCTCCAACCTGTACATGAACGAATACCACGGCGCTCTGGCCGAGAAACTGGTCGCCCTGTCCGGAATGGGGGGCAAGGCGTTCTTTTGTAATTCCGGCGCCGAGGCCAACGAGGCGCTCATCAAACTCGCCCGTCTGTGGGGCGCCGATGAAGGCAAGTACGAGATCATTTCCATGAAGAACTCCTTCCATGGCCGCACCCTGGCCGCCTTGGCCGCCACGGGTCAGACCAAATATCAGGATGGCTTTGAACCACTCCCGGACGGGTTCCTCTACGCCGAACTGAACGATATCGACTCCGTGAAGAAGACGGTCAGCGGACGCACCGCGGCCATTCTCGTCGAGGCTGTCCAGGGCGAAGGCGGAATTCTCAAGGCCACCCCTGAGTTCATGGCTGGGCTGCGCGCCCTCTGTGACGAAAAGAACATCCTCCTGTTCTGCGACGAAGTGCAGTGCGGGATGGGTCGTACCGGTCACTGGTTCGGATTCCAAGGCACCGGCGTCAATCCGGATGCCTTTTCCCTGGCGAAGTCGCTGGGTAGCGGCTACCCCATCGGCGCCATCGTCACCAACGCCAAACTGGCCGATGTCTTCCAGCCTGGAAAGCATGCGAGCACCTTCGGGGCCTCCCCGCTGGCCTGCGCCGCAGCCCTGGCTACCATTGGCGTGATTGAGGACGAGAAACTCGTCGCCCACGCCGCCCAGGAGGGCGCGGCCTTTGTCGAGGGATTGCAGGAATTCATCGGAACCTATGAGCACGTGAAGGAAATCCGCTCCGCAGGCCTGATGATCGGCATGGTGCTTGACGTGCCGGCCAAGTCCTTCTGCCAGATGCTGTCCGATATGGGGCTTCTCGCCATCCCGACCGCCGATACGGTGGTCCGCTTCCTTCCCCCGCTCAATATCAAGGACAGTGATGTCAATGAGGCGCTGGACATCATTGACGACGCCCTGGCCGACATGCATGGCGTGGAGCGTGCGACGGACGAGGAATAAGCCATGGTCATCGCTGAACTGAAGGGCAAAAAAGTCGGCATATGCGTGTCCGGCGGGCTGGACAGCCGGACCATTACCAAGAAAATGGTTGAGATGGGTGTCAATGTCACCTGCTTTACCGCAGACTTGGGACAGCCGGATGAAGTTGATATCAACGACATTCGGAAGAAGATGGATCCCTGCGGAACCAAAACCTTCATCGTTGACTTGAAAAAAGAGATGGCGGAGGCTTGTTTCGAGGTCATCAAGGCGCAAGCCATGTATGATGGCGGCTACTGGAACTCCACCGGAATCGCCCGCGCGGTGACGGTGCGCGGCTTGATTCCCGCCATGAAAAAACACGGTTGCACCGTGCTGACCCATGGTGCGACCGGCCGCGGCAACGACCAGATGCGCTTCGAGCGCTACACCAATGTTCTGGCGCCGGACATGAAGGTCTACGCGCCCTGGCGTGATCCCGGCCTGCTGAAGGAATTTCCGGGCCGCACCCAAATGGCCGACTATCTCGGAAAATTCGGAATCCAGGCCACCGTGGGGGGAAAGAAGCGTTATTCCACGGATGCCAACCTCGCCGGGCTGTCCCATGAGGCTGAGGATTTGGAAAGCATGGAAACACCCTGCACCATCGTGGAAACAACCATGGGCGTATGGCCGCAACAGGCGCCGGATGCCGTCGAGGATGTCACGCTGAAGTTCAAAAGCGGGCGTTGCGTGGCCATCAATGGGAAAAAAGTTACGCCGCTTCAGGCCATGGTTGAGGCCAACCGCATCGCCGGCCGGAACGGGGTGGGGATGAAGAACGCCCTCGAGAACCGGATCATAGGCACCAAGAGCCGTGGCGTCTACGAGGCGCCTGGCATGGAACTGCTGGGAACCGCGCTCCGTCAGCTTTACCAGGCCGTGATGGATCGGCGCTCAACCTTGCTCTTCCAGCAGCTCTCCAAACTGGTGGCCGACCAGATTTACGACGGTCGCTATTTCGACCCCGTAACCCGCGCCGCCATGGCCGCCATCGAAACAATGGCCGGACCGGCTACGGGAACGGTCACGCTGGGACTCTATAAGGGAAACCTCCTCTTCATGAGCATGACCGGATGCGCCGGGTCGCTCTATAACGAAGCCGACTCGTCCATGGAAGCCAGCGCCGGGTTGAATCCGGTGAGCTCACAGGGGTTTGCAGAAATCCAGAGCGTTGAGGCGCTGTCCCTGGCCAAGGCAGGGCAGATAAAGATCTGAGAGTGTTCAGAATCCAGTATTCAGAAGTCAGAATGGGGGGATAAGAAAATTGATGACCATCGGACACAATGTTCTTGGTGTTATTCTGAATTCTGACTACTGGATGCTGGATTCCTGAGTCCTTCACCTGATATCGTATATGTCCCTTCTTCCCACTATCCCCGTCGCCCTCACCATCGCCGGCTCGGATAGCGGCGGCGGCGCGGGAATTCAGGCCGACCTGAAAACCTTCACCGCCCTGGGAGTGTTCGGAACTTCCGCCATCACCTGCATTACGGCACAGAATCCGAAGGCTGTTACAGGAATCGAGCCGGTCTCCACGAAATTAATCGCCGCGCAAATCAGAGC
>Ga0118677_10004148_pt1 | contig 26694 bp, 14 predicted proteins | sample AliMusrvi5mmetaG_FD_86154 | JGI IMG/M metagenome (GOLD analysis project Ga0118677, IMG submission 86154) | reverse complement strand
GTCCAACTGCACGTAAAAAGGTTGGCCCCAGTGGTCCAGCATGCCGGCCTGGCGCTCGGCAGCGCTCTGGTCTATGTAGATGTAGCTCGTGATGATGCCATGGAGGAGCGGGCCGTTGTTATTGCTGTTCAGGATGCACATCGTGTTGGTCAATGTCTGGAACACGTAGGCCCCGGAAAGCACGGAGCTATCTTTGAAGGCATCCAGGGATGCAGTGGGGAAGGTGCCGTCATCCAGGAGCCGCTGGTTCCAGGCGACAGCGATCTGGCGGGCGGTGTCGCGGGTTCTCTCTTTCCAGGCGGCGATGCGGGCCTGTGAATAGATGCCCACGCCGGAGGCGACGAGAATGGAGATGATGACGACCACGACCAGCATCTCGACAAGCGTGAATCCGCGGCAACTGGCGCGGCCGAGGCTATTAGGCTGTAGGCTGGCGCCTAGGCTGTTCGGCTGACAGCGGCTGGAGCCGCTGAGGCTGTTCGGCTGTAGGCTGTAGGCTGTTAGGTCGAGACTGGTTGGTACAGACGTGGTCATGGGTTTGGTTTTCGGTAAGGTAGGGTGGCCAGTCCCTTGGCCGCCACGGCGTTTTCAATCCTCTTCGGCTACTCCTAACAGCCTAACAGTCCTCAGTCTAACAGCCTGCCCCCGAAACAGCCTTCTCGTCCGCAAGGGTAGGGACGCCTCTCCGAGGCGTCCGCGGACGGTTCGGAGAACCGTCCCTACCTAACAGTCCTCACCCTAACAGCCTCATCGCCCGTCTTCAGTTCCCCTAACAGCCTAAAAGTCTTCAGCCGAATAGTCTACCCAACAGCCGAATAGCCTCTCTCTAAAATCCTGATCCGGTGGAGATGTCGTCTCCCTTCCCGTCTTCGTTGATAGTATTGGGGCCGTTGGACCAGAGGCGATAGGACCGATACGGCGGATTTGATTCGTAATTGAGTTCATGGCCCCAGCCATCAGTCACGGTCACGAAGTGATTCACAAAGTCAAACCGTGGCACAGCAGGATAACGATCTATGCCATAACGATTGCCTTGATCGGTGACAATGCTGTCCAGATAGATGGCGCAACGATGGATAAATGCACGTTCTGCGTGCGTGTAGTTGGTACTGGAGTTGGCAGTGTAAAAGCTGCCGGGCAGAGTCCCCTGGGGGGGGCCCGACAATTCCTGGTGGGCAGTGTCGGCACTTGAAGTATCAAAAATGCCACTGCAGGTCGTCGCATTCAGGTGTCCCGGCCTGTCTGCTGTGCGGTCCACCAGAAAGGAGATCAGGCCAAAATGGAAGAGCTGGTCTTGGCTGTTGTTGTTGCCGACAATGTTTTGTGCCTGGGCGACAGGCATGTAGTAGGTGGAGCCATTCACAGGGTCGTAGTCGTTGCCCGCCGGGCATTCATAACCGAGTGCCTGCTGATTGCTGTTGTTCCTGGGCACCGGCGGGTAGGTGCCGTACTGGGCGTAATACTCCTCGATGGCAGCCCGGAGCTTGCCAAGATTCTGGATGGTGATTTCCTTCTTCTGCCAGTTGGAGTTGACCTTGAACAGCTTGAGCGTGACACCTGCCAGGATGGAAATGATGATCACCACGACCAGCATCTCCATGAGCGTGAAACCGTCACGCCGCCGGAGGGACGAGACTCGCTTCCCCATGGGCTGTTTCATGGCCAAACCTCGCGTTTGTTTCCTGGTTTCCGCGTGACGTTCCCGGCTCAGCCGGTGGACTTGGAGAGGTTCTCGATGATGGCCACCAGCGGCAGGAACATGGCGATCACGATGCTGCCGACGATCACGGCGAGGAAGAGGATCATGATCGGCTCGATGATCGACGTCAGGCCGGAGACGGCATTGTCCACCTCGTCGTCGAAGGTGTTGGCGACGCGGATGAGCATCTCGGGGAGCGCGCCGGTCTCCTCGCCGACTTCGACCATGCTGATGACCATGGGGGGGAAGACCTTGGAGGCCTCCATGGGGGCGGTCATGCTCTCGCCTTCCTTGACGCTGTCGTGCACGCGCTGGATGGCGTTGCCGATGACGAGGTTGCCGGCGGTGTCGCGCACGATGGTCAGCGCCTGCAGCACCGGGACGCCGGAGGAGAGCAGGGTGCCGAGCGTGCGCATCAGGCGGGCGATGGCCGAGCGGCGGACCAGTGTGCCGAACATGGGGATGCGCAGCGAGACCGAGTCGATGACGTACTTGCCGTTCCGTGTTTTGCGCCAGATGTTGACGATCGTCACGAGGCAGAAAATAACGCCGACTAGGAGCAGCGCGTGGCTGCGGACCGCATTGCTGGCCCCGATGACGAACTGGGTGATGCCGGGAAGCGCTTTCCCCTGCAGCAGATCGCGGAAGATCTCCTCGAACTTCGGGATGATGGCCGTGAGCAGGAACACCAGAATGCCGCCCGCGGCAAAGAGCACGACCAGCGGGTAGACCATGGCGCCCTTGACCTTGTTCTTGATCTTCTGGGCCTTTTCCATGAATTCGGCCAGGCGGGCGAGGACCACCTCGAGGACGCCGCCGGCTTCGCCCGCGCGGATCATGTTGACGTAGAGGTTGTCGAAGATGCGCGGATGCTGGGCCAGCGACTCGGAGAAGGTGCTGCCGCTCTCCACCGACTGCCCCATGGCCTCCAGGGTCTTCCGGAGGGTCGGATTCTTGGTCTGGCGCAGCAGCACGCGCAAGCCGCGCAGCAGCGGCAGGCCGGCCTCCACCAGCGTGGCGAGCTGGCGCGTCATCACCATCAGGTCCTTGGGCTTGACGCGCGGCTGCAGGAAGGCGGGGAGCTTGAGCTCCATGTCGAGCGCGCTCTTCTTCTTTGCGGGCCCGCCGCGCACGCCAGTGGTCGTGGCCGTATCGCCGACCGCGCCGATGGAAGTGGGGAAGAGCCCCTGTCCGCGGATCTTGGCAATGGCCTGGGCCTGGGTGTTGGCCTCGACCACGCCGCGGTTTTCTTTCCCGGCGGTATCCACGGCAACATAGCTGAACTTCTGCATGCTCGGCTCCGGGGTTCACGATCAAGAATCGTACGTCACAAGTCTAACATGCGGGCAAGATCAGGGAAATACGAAAAACAGACGCCATTGTGGGAAGACGATTAGGCTGAAGGCTGTTCGGCTGTTGCGGTAGGGACAATTCTCCGAACCGTCCGCACACGCCTCGGAGAGGCGTCCCTGCCAAAAGGAATCACGAAGCGAACCGCAAAACCGCAGATTGCTGAGTGTTGATTGCTGAAGGGGTAACCTTGGACACGTTGCAGTTCGCTTGTTCCGCTATGCGGCCGCCTCTGTGGGCTCTCTCTTACTCTGTGGCCTCAATGTCCCAGACCCTCGATCACGCCACCCCGCCACCGGTCCTTCGCGGTCTTCGGCTGTCTTTCTCTTCTTTGTGTCCGCATTTCGACACGCTGCGGTTGGGGAAAAGCAGAAGCCCCGCAGCAGGGCTGCGGGGCTTCTTTCAGGTAGCGCCAGAGCGTTCCCGGATTACGGGAGCGTGATCTTGGCCTTGTAGAACTTGGCGGTGTTGGAGTCGGTGAACGACACCACGTGCTTGCCGTTGTTGGTGAACGAGGCGCCGGTCAGGGCGACCGCGCCGATCTCCGAGAAGGCCGTTTTCACGAGATTGGTCGTGCCGTACAGCCGCAGCGTGCCGTAGATGATCGTGTTCGTGGGCACGCTGTTGTTGTCCAGCAGGACCGTGACGTTCACGCTGGTGTTGCTCGCGGTAATTCCCGTGATGGCCAGTGTGGGGTTGAGGCCCGTCGGCGGCAGGTTCAACATGTACCCCTGCAGGACAGCGTTGGTGTTGGCCGGGTTCGTGGCCCAGGCCTCGGTGACGCCCGAGTTGATGAGGTAGCTGGTCGGTACGCCGGAGACGACCGAGCCATCACTCACCGTGGCGAAGGTCACATTGGCCGTGGTGTCGCCCTGGACCTGCGTGAAGGTCGCGGTCACCAGCGCCGGCTTCGCGCCATTGGTGGTGGCGGAGCCATAGGCGCCGACAATGGCCGTGGCAGCGTAGTAGTCGCTCGGCGTGTAGACGATGTTCGTCGAGTCGCCGTTCAGCACAGTGACCGTGCCGGCAGGGTTGGCGCTGCCATTGGCGCCGACGGTCTGCGTGATGGACCACGGCGGACGGTAGAAGCTCACGTTGTTGGACCAGTCGCCCTGCACCTGGGCGAGCGTCTGCGTGTAGATGAGCTGCTTGTTCGCCGCCGCCACCGCCGCGCCGTTGGTGAGCAGCTGGTTGATCGTGTACCAGGTCGACGTGGCCGTGTAGACGATCTGGGTCGTCAGGCCGTTGGCCACCAGGAAGAGCGTGTCTGTCGGGCTGGCCTCGCCGTTCACGCCGATGACCTGCATGACGTTCCACGCGTGGCGGTCGATCGTCGCGGAGGCGGTCATGTTGGAGTTGACCGCTGCGATTGTCAGCGTGTAGGACTGGCCGGCCTGCGCGCCCAGGTCGGTGCCGTTGTCGACCACGTCGCTGATCGCGGACCACTGCTGCGCAGTCACAATGATCGAGAGCGGATCGCCGGCTGCCACGTAGTAGGTCTGGCTGGCCGGGCCGCCCGCAGGGAGCAGGCCGGTCAGGTTCAGCGTCCACGTCACCGTGTTCGTGAGCGCGGCCGTCAGGTAGAAGCTCGCGTCAGCGGTCATGCTGTTCGTCACCGGGCCGAGCCCCAGGATATAGTCGGCCAGGCCGTTGACACCTGCCACGGACGTGCCGTTGCTGGTGATGGTGTTGACCTTGTAGTTCGTGCTGGCCGTGTAGGTGATGGAGGTGGTCTGGCCGTTGAGCACCGTGAGGGTGGCGCTGGCCGGGCTGGCCGAGCCGCCCGCGTAGGAGGCGGGCTGCGTGATGTTCCAGCTCAGGCGGCTGAACGTTCCCGTGGCTACCAGGTCGTTGATCACCGGGCCGAGCGTCAGCGCATAGGCTGTCTCGCCCGGCGAGCCGCCGAGATCCGTGCCGTTGGAGTTCACATCGCTGATGTACGACCACAGGTCAGCCGTATAGTTGACCGTGAGCGTGTCGCCGTTCAGGACCTGGATGACGCCCACCTGATCCGCACTGCCCGAGGCGCCAGCCACGTTGGTAGCCAGCACCGACGTCACATTGTGGGGTGCACGGTAGAAGCTCACGTTGTTGGAGTAGTTGCCCTGCACCTGAGCGAGCGTCTGCGTGTAGATGAGCTGCTGGTTGGCCGCCGTGACTGCTGCGCCATTGGTGAGCAGCTGGTTGATCGTGTACCAGGTCGACGTGGCCGAGTAGACGATCTGCGTCGTCAGGCCGTTGGCCACCTGGAAGAGCGTGTCCGTCGGGCTGGCTTCGCCGTTGACGCCGATGACCTGGAGGATGTCCCACGGCTGGCGGTGGATCGTTGCGGAGGCGGTCTGGTTACCGTCCACCACCGGGCCGACAACCAGCGAGTAGGACTGGCCGGCCTGCGCGCCGAGGTCTGAGCCGTTGTTGACCACATCGCTGATCGCCGACCACTGCTGGGCAGTGACCACGATCGTGACCGAGTCGCCGTTCGCCACGTTGTAGACCGTGCTGGCCGGGCCGCCCGCGGGGAGCAGGCCGGACAGGTTCAGCGTCCACGTCACCGTGTTCGTCGGCAGGTAGAAGCTCGCGTCAGCTGTCTCGCTGGCAATGACCGGGCCGAACGAAAGGGTGTAGGAGCTCAGGCCGGAGACGCCGCTGATTGGCGAGCCGTTGCTGGTGATTGAGCCGACCTTCCAGTGCGTGCTGGCCGTGTAGGTGATGGAGGTGGTGTTCCCGTTCAGCACCGTGATGTTGCCGGACGGATTCGCCGAGCCGCCCGTGAAGGAGGACGGCTGCGAGATGGTGTAGCTGTCGCGCATGAACGTGGCCTGCGCGGTCATGTTGTTGGTGACCGGGCCGAACGCCAGCGCGAAGGGCGACGCCTGGGCGCCGAGGCCTGTGCCGTTGGAGTTCACGCCGCTGATGTACGACCACGGGGCGGCCGTGTAGTTGATCACCAGGTTGCTGCCGTTGAGAACGGGGATGGCGCCCACGTGGTCCGCGCCGCCCGCAGCGCCGGGCACGTTCGTCACGAGCGTCGAGGTTACATAGTTGGTCGGCTGGTAGAAGGTGACGTGGTTGCTGATGGCCGCGGTGATGGAGGAGAGCGTCTGCGTGAAGACTGTGGCATTGGCGGCACCCGCCACAGCAACGCCGTTGCTGGTCAGCGAGGCGATCTGGAACCACTGGTTGGCGGTATAGATGATCTGCGTGCTGGTGTTGTATAGCACGGGGATTTGGGTGAACGGGGAAACGTTGCCGGGCCCGCCGTTGAAGTCCGTGCTGCCGCTGCCGGTCAGGGCGAGGGTCAGCTGGAAGGTCGAATTGGTGTCAGGCGAAAAAACCGGTGCGGCCGTGGACACGACCAGGTCATCGATGAAGCCGGTGCCCTGGAACACGAGGGCGGTGAGATGCTTGTTGTTGGGAGTCTTCAGGGCGCCGGAGGGGAACCATGTGCCCGTGGCGCTGGGGGACGGAAGCTGGTTGTTGGCCACGGCGTAGCCATTCCAGCCATCAGGGTACGCAAATCCGGTGCTATTGGTCAGCGGCGCGCCGTTGATATGGATCTGGAACATCTCGATATCACCCACATCCGGATACAGGGAGCCGCTGAAGGTTGCATCCAAGGTGATGGTCAGGCGATACCAGTTGGTCGGGTTGACAATGTACCCCGTGTTGATCAGGGCGTTGGAGACATACCCGCCGTAGATGGTTGCCACGCCGCAATAGATCTGCAGCACATTGTTGCTGTTGGCAAAAACAGCGGCCTTGATGCCATTCGCATTGTCGGTGTTGCCGGATGCGACGCAGGCACTGGGCGGATAGGGGCTGGGCACGAACTGCACCATGGTGTCGACATAGGTCAGGTTGGTCGACAGGTCGAACCCGGTGCCGGTAAGGCCGCCGGTAAGGAATGAATTCGTCAGGGAAGCGCTGGTGGTGTTGATGCTGAGCGCATTGGTATGCGTTGCAGCCGGCAGCGGGTACCCGCAGGTGGCTAAGGCGCTGAAGGTGTAGGACGTGCTGATGATGGCTGACTTGTCGTAGAGGGTCGAATACCAGCCGTTCGAAATGGCGATGCTCACGTTTGTGTAGGTGTTGCCCCAGGGCGCCAGGTTCTCGAACGACTCCGCGTACGGAACAGAGCTGAAGTCGGTTCTTGCCTGTGCCAACTCATTGCCGCCGGCCAGCAGGCCGAAAGCGAACACCGCCATGAGGAAGGACTTCCGTGTGGTGATCATGAGACCTCCGTATTCTAGTGCTGACAAAACACACCCCTCCCTGGAAACACTGCGCAGACCCGTCACAGCAAGGCAATACACCGCTGCGCCGCAACTCCTCCAGGGAAAGAATTCTCCTACACGGCAAAAAGATACTCCTGCGGAGGGGGGCCTGGCAATAGTGTTTTCACCCCGAGAGGGATGAAAACACGCGCACGATTTTGCTTTACTCCCGAACGTCTTCACCCGCAACTCCGGACGCGAGGGTCTCTGCCTCCCACAACCGAGTGGACGTCCGGGTCTCTATCGGGTCAAGGTGATCAGATGAACGGACAGCTGCGTGTGCGTGCCGTGATGCGGCGTTTTTTTGCGGCGCGGCAAGAGCCAATTTGCCCCCATTTCATTTCTAAGCGACAAAGAGTCTCTTTTGGAGAGTGGTTGTCGATATCTTAATCTCATGCGGTGCAGGAGATTGCGCAATATTTTCTTATTGGCACCGAACATGCTCCTACATAAACAGAGGTTTGCCATGGATACGAATCGAATGACACAGCGCGCACAAGCAGCGGTTCAAGCCGCCCGTGCGGAAGCGATCCGGCTGAATCATCAGCAGATTGATGTGGAGCATCTGCTGCTGGCACTGATCGGGCAGGAGGATGGCTTGGTAGCTCGCCTGCTCGAGCGTATGAACGTTTCCGTGCCGTCGCTCGACAGCCGTGTGCGGCAGGATCTCGAGCGCCGCCCGAAAGTTTCCGGCGATACCGAGGAAGGAAAAATCTACGTCACACAGGCGCTGAACGAGGTGCTGGTGAAGGCGGAAGACCAGGCCCGGCAGCTCAAGGATGAGTACGTCTCGGTCGAGCACCTGTTGCTGGGCATTCTGGACCTCGGCCGCCGCGCTCCCGCCGGTCGCCTCCTGGCCGAGTTCGGCGTGGATGCCAAGGGTGTGCTGGCGGTCCTGAAGGAGGTGCGCGGCAACCAGCGCGTCACATCCGACAACCCGGAGGGGCAGTACGAGGCGCTCAAGAAGTACGGCAGCGACCTCGTCGAACTGGCACGCGCCGGCAAGCTTGATCCCGTGATCGGCCGCGACACCGAGATCCGCGACGTCATCCGCATTCTCTCGCGCAAGACCAAGAACAACCCGGTCCTGATCGGTGAGCCGGGCGTCGGCAAGACCGCCATTGTCGAGGGGCTCGCCCAGCGCATCCTGCGCGGCGACGTGCCGGAAGGGCTCAAAGACCGCACGATCTTCAGCCTCGACATGACCGCCCTCATGGCCGGCGCCAAGTACCGCGGCGAGTTCGAGGAGCGCCTCAAGGCCGTCCTGACCGAGATCAAGGCCGCCAGCGGCCGCATCATCCTCTTTATCGACGAGGTGCACACCATCGTCGGCGCGGGCCGCACCGAAGGCTCCACCGACGCCGGCAACATGCTCAAGCCCATGCTGGCCCGCGGCGAACTCCACTGCATCGGCGCCACCACGCTCGACGAATACCGCAAGTACATGGAGAAGGACGCAGCCCTCGAGCGCCGCTTCCAGCCCGTGATTGTCGACGCCTCCACAGTGGAGGACACCATCTCCATCCTGCGTGGTCTCAAGGAGCGCTTCGAGCGCCACCACAATGTGCAGATCCTGGACGCGGCGCTCGTCTCTGCTGCGGTCCTTTCCGACCGCTACATCCAGGACCGCTTCCTGCCGGACAAGGCCATCGACCTGCTCGACGAGGCCTGTGCCTCCATCCGCACCGAGATGGATTCCATGCCCGCGGAGCTCGACGAGATCACCCGCCGCGTCACCCGCCTCGAAATCGAGGAGACCGCCCTGAAGAAGGAGAAGGACCGCGCCTCCCAGGGGCGGCTCAACGAGCTGCGCAAGGAGCTGGCTGACCTGCGCGCCCGGGGCGACGCCATGAAGGCGCAATGGCAGAACGAGAAGCGCCAGCTCGACGAGATCCGCAAGCTGCGCGAGGAGCTGGAATCCGCCCGCCGCGCCTGCGAGGCTGCCGAGCGCGCCTCGGACCACGAGAAGGCTGCGGAACTGCGCTACGGCCGCATTCCGGAGCTGGAGAAGAAGCTCCAGGCGAAACAGGCGCAGTTCAAGAAGCAGGAGGGCGCCCGCGTCCTGCTGCGCGAGGAGGTCACCGACGAGGAGATCGCCCGGGTCGTCTCCCGCTGGGCCGGCATTCCCGTCACCCGCCTGCTGGCTGGCGAGCGTGCGCGCCTGCTGCACCTCGGCGACGATCTCAAGCGCCGCGTGATCGGCCAGGACGAGGCTGTCGACGCCGTGGCCGACGCGGTCCTGCGCGCCCGTGCCGGCATCAAGAACCGCCGCCGCCCGGTCGGCGCGTTCCTCTTCCTCGGTCCCACCGGCGTGGGCAAGACCGAGCTCGCCCGCTGCCTGGCCGCGGACTTGTTCGACACCGAGGAGAACATGGTGCGCATCGACATGAGCGAGTACATGGAGAAGCACGCCGTCTCCCGCCTGGTCGGCGCACCGCCCGGCTACATCGGCTACGAGGAGGGCGGCCAGCTCACCGAGGCTGTGCGCCGCAAGCCGTACAGCGTCGTGCTGCTCGACGAGATCGAGAAGGCCCACCCGGATGTCTTCAACATCCTGCTGCAGGTGCTCGACGACGGCCGCCTCACCGATGGCCACGGCCGGACCGTCAGCTTCCGCAACGCGATCGTGATCATGACCAGCAACGTGGGCTCGGAAATCCTGGCGACCGCAGCTGACTCGTCTGACCCGTCAGACAAGGCAGACATCTCGCCCCAGACCCGCGCCGCCGTGCTGGAGGTGCTCAAGGCCTCGTTCCGGCCGGAGTTCCTCAACCGCCTCGACGAGACGGTCCTCTTCCGCCCGCTCGGCCTGCCGCAGATCGAAGCGATTGTGCGGCTGCAGCTTGAGGATTTGCGCCTTCGCCTCGCCGAGCAGGAGCTGAAGCTGGCGGTCACGGACAAGGCCGTGAAATGGATCGCCAAAACCGGCTTTGATCCGGTCTACGGCGCGCGGCCGCTCAAGCGCGCCATCCAGCGCGAGATCGAGACCCCTGTCGCGCGGCGGATCGTGGGCAACGAAATCGCCCCCGGCGCCACCGTGAGCGTGGATGCGACAGCAAGTGAATTACGAATTACGAATTAAGAATTACGAATTGGTGGCGCGGGAACGCCAGCTCCAGGCGTCCCATTCGTAATTCGTAATTTCTAATTCGTAATTAGTTTCTCCGCGCCCAGCCATTCCAGAACTTTCACGATCTGCGCGTCCCAGTAGTTCCATTCATGGATGCCGGGGCCTTCGGAATAGTCCACCTTCAGGCCGGCGCAATGGGCGTGGTTGCGGAAGGTCAGGTTGTCCTGATACAGGAAATCCTCCGTGCCGCACCACTGGTAGAGACGCGGCCGGGGTTTGCGCGAGCGCGCCAGTTTCGAAGCCAGGTGCAGCAGGTCGTTGTCTGTCCCCTTCGGGTTGCCGCCAAAGGCCAGTCGCAGCGTATTCCGCTGCTCGGCAGCCCATCGGCTGGTCATGTCCAGCGCGCCGGAGAGGCTGGCCGCGGCCGCATAGCGCGCCGGCTGGCTGAGCGCCAGCTTGAACGCGCCATAGCCGCCCATGGAAAGGCCGGCCACAAAATTCTCGGCGCGCCGCTCGGACAGCGGAAAATACTGGCGCATGAGTTCCGGCAGCTCCTCGCTGACAAAGGTCCAGTATTGGTTGCCGTACTGCATGTCGGCGTAGATGCTGCGGTCCGCGGCCGGCATCACCACCGCCAGCCGGTAGGCGGCCGCATAGCGCTCGATGCTGGTCTGCCGCAGCCACGTGGTGTGGTCGTCGGACAGTCCGTGCAGCAGCCAGAGCGTGGCCAGCGGCCGCTTCGGATCCTTGCGCCGGTCCGGCAGGATCACGTGGGCCGAGCAGGAGAGCCGGAGTGTCTGGGAAGTGAAGTGCGCACAAAACAGGGCCATGGTTGTCTCCTTGTTGGGTAGAGATCAGATTTCAGAGGTCAGAATTCAGAGGTCAGGACGCAGGATACAGGATACAGGATGCGGGATGCAGGATGCAGGATTTAGAATCATGCGGCAACGCCCCGTTCTGATCTCTGACCTCCGATCTCTGACCGCCGTCCTCAGTCCTCCGACTATTCCTCTTTCTCTCCCACCGATCTCCCGTTACGATTTCGGCCATGGTATCCGACTCATTCCCTGCCGCCAAGCGGAAGACGCGCGTCCTGCTGATCACGCCGCCGTTGCTGCAGCCCAACGCGCCGTATCCGGCCACGGCCGTGCTGGCGGGGTTCCTGCAGGCGCACGGGTTCCGCGCCCCGCAGGCCGATCTTTCGCTGGCGCTGCTGCTGCGCCTGTTCTCCGCAGACGGCGTGAACCGGGCCGCGCGGATCGTCCGCCGCTGTTGCGCCCGCACACCTGCCACGCGCCATTTTCTGCGCCAGGCCGCACGCTTCGCCTCCACCGTGGAGCCGGTGGTGGCCTTTCTGCAGGGGCGCAACGCCGCCACGGCTGCGCGCATCCTTGCCGGCAACTGGCTGCCGGAAGGGCCGAGGTTCCAGAGATCAGAGGTCGGCGATCAGAGGTCAGGGGATTCCGCCCGCCACAAGGCCAGCCTCTTTCTCGACGACCTGGCTGACGCCATCCGCGACGGCGTGGATCCGCGATTCGGCTTTGCCCGCTACGCGGAGCACCTGGCTGTGACGGCCCCGCGCTTCGATCCGCTGCGGCGCGCGTTGGCCGCCCCTTCGACGCTGGTGGACCGGATGCTGTACGAGCTGACGGATGCGGCGCTGGCAAAACATGACCCTGGGCTCGTCGCGCTCACCGTGCCATTTCCCGGCACGCTCTACGGCGCGCTGCGCATCGCCCGCCGCATCCGCCGCACCTGCCCACAGGTCCGTATTGCGCTCGGCGGCGGCTACGTCAACACCGAGCTGCGCGAGCTCGACGACCCGCGCCTGTTCGACTTCATCGACTATCTCTGCTTCGACGATGGCGAGGAGCCGCTGCTGGCTCTTGCGCGGACGCTCTCCGGTGAACCGGTCCCGCTTGTGCGCACATTTGTTCGTCGTCGAGGAATCGTGGTTCGGAGCCCGGAGCCCGGAGCCCGGAATCCGGAATCCGGAATCCGGATCCCGGCCTTCTCCGGTCTTCCGCTCGACCGCTACCTTTCGCTCGCCGAATCCACCAACCCCATGCACCGCCTCTGGTCCGACCGCTGCTGGCTGAAGCTGCCGCTGGCGCACGGCTGCTACTGGCACAAATGCCGGTTCTGCGACATTGCGCTCGACTACATCGGCCGCTACGTGCCGCCCCGGGCGGACGATGTCGTGCAGGCCATGACGACCCTGCGCCGCCGCACCGGCCTGAACGGCTTTCACTTCACGGACGAGGCGCTGTCGCCGGCGCTGCTGCGACAGATCTCCGCGCGCCTGCTGGCGCGCCGCACGCGATGCGAGTGGTGGGGGAACGTCCGCCTTGAACGCGCCTTCACGCCGGAGCTGGCCGGACAAATGTCGCACGCCGGCTGCGTGGCTGTGACCGGCGGGCTGGAGTGCGCGCATGACCGGCTGCTGGCGCTGATGCAGAAGGGGATCACGCTGCGCGACGCCGCGCGCGCCTGCAAGGCCTTTGCTGACGCAAGGATCCTGGTGCACGCCTACCTGATGTACGGCTTTCCCACCCAGACGCTGCAGGAGACCATCGACGGCCTCGAGTACGTGCGGCAGCTTTTCGCCGCCGGCCTCGTGCAGTCCGCCTACTGGCATTGCTTTGCGCTCACCTGCCACAGCCCGATCGCCGTCACGCCGGCAGATTTTGGCATCCGCATCCGGGCGCCGCGCGTCACGCCCGGCCGCACCTTTGCGCGGAACGAACTGGCCTATGACATCCTGCCGGGACGCGATCGGATCTCGGCGCGCCAGCTCGTCCGAATCGGCGAGGGGCTGCGCCGCGCGACCTACAACTACCTGCACGGCGCCGGACTCGACGAGCCGGCCAACGCCTGGTTCCGCTTCGACGCACCTGATCCCACGCTGCCAGAGGATTTTGTGGCTCGGGCGTGAGCGGCGGCGGTCGGTTCCGTATCCGGCCCAACGGCAGCGATCACCAGCCAGTCCTGGGACTGGTGCATTCCAGCGACCGGCCGCGGGTGCATCGCTTTGTTCGCGATTTTCATCCGCCCCGCATACAATCCCAAAATTGACGAGGGGTGACGATTCGTGTTCCTTGATAGTGGCCGAGCACAAGCAAATCTTTATCACCGGAGACAAGGAATGCCGCTTGGTTTGCTGCCGCGAGGCCAAGAAGGTGTAGATCGTCTGGATCGCGGCAGGCATTCGCTGGCACGCGTACAGCAGGCACGTCTTTCCCATTGTCTTTCAGCAGTTGGCAGAATTCCGTGACAACGGTCGGCGAAACCTTCAGTTTGGCGAGCAACTTGTTCCGAACGTCTTGCATCAACTCATCTGACACGATGATCTCGTGTTCCTCCAGGCAGTACTCGACTACAGCCTCGCAAAGGCCACGACCGGCGATGGCTGAGATCAACACGTTTGCGTCGAGCAAAACGTTCATGACAGTGCCTTGAAGACATCCTCATCGGTGACAAGACCCTGCGCTTCGGCAAAAGGCAATACTTTCCGTCGAATGGCGCGGAAGCGCTGCACGGCAACATGACGCCGCAGGGATTCGCGGACAATATCGCTGACGGCTTTGTGTTCAAGCTTGCCCAGTCGCTGGACATCATCGCGAAGTCGCTCGGGCAATCGAATGGTCATCGTTGTCATGGTTTGATCTCCGTGTAAGACAATGTAGCACGATTGGTCTTGTTAGTCAAAGGTGATCGCCCAGTCAATCGTCAGGGCGTCAGCAGGTTGCCTAACGCATCGGGATCGGGGTCGCTATCGGGATCGGTATCGAAAAGCAGCTGTTTGTGCCACCGGATCAGCGGATTCAGCACAAGCGGTCGACCCCGATTCCGATACCGCCCCCGACTCCGATCAAGACTCGGCGTGGAACCTTGACACCCGCCGCCGGACTCTTGACACTGGGACGCATGCCGCCTTCCCCCGTCCCAACTCCTGCGTTTCTGCCGCGCCTGCTGGGGGTTGCACCGTTCCGGCCGTGCCCGAACGCCACGTTTGGCAACCCGGACTTTGCCGCCGCCTCTGCGCGCGTGCTGATCCTGCGCCTGTCGCCGTGGCGCGACGTGGCCAGCTCCACGCCGCATCTCTTCCTCGCGCAGTGCGTGCGGCGCGCGCTGCCAAAGGCCTTTCTCGACTTTGCATTTCTCAAAGGCAGGGCAGGTCCGCCGGACCCGCCGGGTGAGTGTAGCGGCGCGTGTGTCACGCGCCGACGGCGGCTGGCACAGCCGCCGCTACAGTTTGTCGAATCCAATGGCCTCGCCTTTCCTGGGATAAAAGCGTTCGACCTGGTGCTGGTCTCCAACTCGTTTACGCTGGAGGCGATCAACCTGCCGCGGCTGCTGCTCGACGCCGGACTTTCGCCGTGGGCTGACGAGCGGCCGGCAAACGCGCCTGCCATCCTGCTCGGCGGATCGAATGCCCTGGCTGCGCACGGTCTGGTGCGGCCCGACGGCGTGGGCATGCCGGATGCCTTCTTCTTCGGCGAGGCCGAAGAGGCGCTTGTGCCGTTCCTGCAAGCCTGGCAGCGCGGCGTTGGCACGGAAAAGCGCGCCCGCCTCGAACAGGCTGCCCAGGGGCTCGACGGCTTCTGGGTCACCGGCGCTTGGCCGAAGCACGTGGTCAAACAGGCTGTGGCGCGGAATTGCGATCAGCCCGGCGCAGGCGGCGGCTATCCGCTGCTCGACGGCGCATCCGCGGATACTGTGCGCCTGCAGGCCGCCTTTGGCTGTCCCGCGTTCTGCGCGTTCTGCTTCGAGGGGTTCGAGCGCAAGCCGTATCGCGAGGTGCCGTCCGGGGCGCTGCTGGCGCAGGCGCGACAGTTGAAAATCGCCAGCGGCGCCCGCTGCGTGGAGCTCGACGCGTATACGCTCAACAGCCACGCCGAGCCCGCGCGCCTGATCGCCGGGGTCGCGCGGCTCTTCGAGCGCGTCAGCCTGAAAAGCCAGCGCGTGGACATCCTGGCCGCGCAGCCGGCGCTGGCAGCCCTGGAGCTGGCGGCGGGGAAGCGTTCCTTTACGCTTGGCATCGAGGGGATTTCCCGGCGGCTGCGGGCCTTTCTCAACAAGACCATCACGGACGACGAGATGGCGCGCGTGCTACAGGATCTGCTGGCGCGCAATGTGCGGGAGATCAAGCTCTTCTACCTGATCACCGGGCAGGAGGCCGCGGCAGACCTAGCCGAGTTCGGCGCGTTTGCGCGCGAGCTGGGGCAGGCGGTTTCCGGCGCGCGGCGCACGACGCGTCTGGTCTTCAGCTTTGGCTTCCTGGTGCGCATGCCCAACACGCCGCTGCGGTACGACCGCCTCTTTCTCGAACGCGAGCCGCTGGAGCGCACGGCGCGCGAGCTGGAGCGCATGTGCCGGCGCTCGAACTTCGAGTTCCGGCTGGCGGCGTCGTGGAGCGAGTACTGGATCACGCAGACGCTGGCCGGCGGCGACTGCCGGCTGGCACCGGTGATTGCGGCACTGGCGCAGGAGGGGTTCCTGTATGACGGCGGCCCCTCGGCTGCCTACGCGCAGCGGCTGCAGGAAGCGCTGGCCGCGGCTGGCGCGTGGGATGACACGCTGACTGGCGAAAAGACCGCGAAGTACCGCTTCCCGTTCGATTTCGTCGCCACCGCCGTGTCGCCGAAATTTCTCTGGAAGCAGTTCGAGGCGGCGCGGAAAAATCGCGACGCCGGCTACTGCCTGGGCAGCTCCTGCCTCGTGTGCGGCGCGTGCCGGACTGCCGCCGAACGCAAGACGCTCACCCGGCGTACGCGCGTGCCCGTAATTTCGGATGAGGCCGTGGCCGAGGTGGATGCGCTGACGCGCGATAAGCAGCGGCTGCCGCTGCTCTTCTGCCGCGTGCGGCTGGGCACGGCCTTTGCGCAGACTTCCGCCGAATGGACCTCCGCGCGCCTGCTGCAACTGCTGCTCGCGCGCCTGCCGGAGGAGGCCGACAACCTGCTTGCGGCCGAGGAGGCGCTGTTTGCCGCGCCGGGGAATCGCGAGCGGTTTCCCATTCCGGCAGGCGAGAGCGTGGTGGCGCTGAAGGCCTGGGACGCCGCGCGGCTGGCGGCCAAGCTGCGGACGCTGCTGGCGGCTGACAACGGTTGCGCCACAAGCGAGAATGAGCTGGCGCTGCTGGAAATCCTGCCGGAATTTGCCGCCGGGCAGTTTGCATCCGCCACGTGGCAGGTGGTGTCAGCCGCGGCAGATGCGGATGCGGTTGAGGCCACGGTGGTGGCCTGGTTGAAGGAAGCGCACCTGCCGTTCTCGCTGCGGCGGACAGAGACCGGTGCGGCATTCGAGCTGGCGCCGGCTGCCGCGCGCAAGGGGTTTGTGCTGGCCGCAAGCTGCCGGCGCGAGGGACATGTCTGCCGCACAGACCTGATCCTCACACCCAAGGCAGACCTGCTCGCGCTGCTGCGTAGGCTGCCGCCGGCGGAGAAGATTTGCTGCACAACGGTTGCGGTGAAGAAATAGAGCGGTTTCTGAAAATGTGTTGGCGCCGCGTGATGATTACGGGCAAACCGCAGAACAGCAGAGTGCCGATTTTTGAAGGATTGCCTTCAACACGCTGCGGTTGGGTGTTCGTCAATTTGCGGTTCTGTATTTGCCGGACTATGGCGGCAGCGCGACATCCAGCCGGTAGAAGCGCGTGAAGGCGGCGGGGAAGTTGGTGTCAATCCAGGTGGTGGGGCCGTCGGCGCCGGGGAAGGCGTTGGTCGTCAGCGGGTTCCAGACGGCGCTGGTCAGCGGCGTGTCGCAGGCGTGGATGGTGTAGCGGCGATCGGACCAGCCGGCGAACGTGAGGGTGGCAACCACGCCGCTGCAGGTGATCGTGTCGATCTGGAAGAACGAGGCGGGGTTGGTCGGATCGGTGCGCGCGATCCATTCCTGCAGGTTGTTCATGCCGTCGTGGTCCGGGTCGTCGGTCGGCGACAGGCCGTGGATGTTGCCGGAGTATTTGAATTCCCACCAGTCCGGCAGGCTGTTGGTGTTGCTGTCGAAGTCCGAAATGACATTTGTAAGCCAGGCATAGTGCGCTGAGACGCGGGAGGAGTAGAACCCGCTGGTCAGGTGGTCGGTAACCAGGGTCCAGTTGGTGCCGCCGCCGAAATAGAGGCCGCAGGCATCGTAGATGGCGGCATTGAAGCCGGATCCGGTGTTCGTGGTGTTGAAATAGGCATCCACGGCCCAATGAATGCCGGCCAGCTGCCAGGCGCCATCTGCCAGCACGAACATGCCGCCGCCGGAATCGCCGCTCGAGAGATCGCATTCATCCGGGCCGGCCCCGTGGTCGAATGTGGCGTAGAGGTAGGGCGCGCCGCTGAAGGTCTGCACGCTGTCCACGCTGTTCGATCCCCAGCGAAGCCGATTGTCGGACGCGCCCCAGTACCAGCCGTTGGTCAGACCGCCGGTGACGACGGCGCTGCCGCGCTGGGTGCCACGGCCGAAGATGGCAACCGTGGCGCCGACCTCGTTGCTGCCGGTGTACGTGGGGGCATAGCGTGGCAGGCGATCGGCCACGCGCCACAGGCGCAGGTCTGAGCCGGGCGACGGGTCATCGAAGAAGGTTGTGGGGTGATAGTTGGTGCCGCCAAGATAAAAGCCCCAGTTGGTATCGCCGCCAAAGTGGCGGGCGGTCAGGAAATAATGCGGCGCAATGGCGGTGCCGAGAAAGGCGCCAAACTGCCCCTCGAACTGCCAGCCGCTGTTGATCAGCGCGCCGGTGGGGGCGATCGTGTTGTAGGAGGGGTCGCCGGTGGCATCAAACAGCACGGCCGCCGCCTGCCACGGCAGGGACAGCAGCGCGAGCGCCAGAATTCGGGCTGGCCGAAAGACACACGGCTGTGCGCGGAAGCACATGGCAATATGATCCCACGACTGGCGGGCGGACGCAAAGCGACAAAACGCAAACAGACACGAAGGGGAGGAAGTGCGGGGGAAGATCAGGAAGGCAATTTATTGCGCGAAGCGCGTGACCAGCGCTTTTTCATATCAGGAGGGATACGTCGGGTGAGTGTAGCGGCGCGTGTGTCACGCGCCGACGGCGGCTGGCACAGCCGCCGCTATAGTTTGTCGAATCCAACGGGGCTGCGTAGGGTTAGAACGCGCGGGTCAGCGTCATGCCGAGGGTGCGGGGCGCGCCATTTTCGCCGATATAATTGACGCCGTAGGGGAGCGCCATGGCGATGTAGCGGCGGTCGAACAGGTTCTTGGCCCAGAGCTCGGCGCGCCAGTTGCCGGCTTCCACGCCGAACCGGAGGTTCACGAGCGCCAGCGCGCCCTGCGAGGCGCCGTTGGAAGGATCGAAGAACGAGCGGGTCATGCCCGTGACATCTGTCCGCACAAACCCGCGCAGATTGCAGGGCAGATCTCGCGAGAGCTGTGCGCCGGCGTTCCATGTGACGTGCGGCGCGAACGGCAGGTCGTTGCCGCCGATGTTCAGGGTGGTGTAGGGCGGCGTTCCGGTCAGCGTCTGGCTGCCGGGGCGGAAGTCGGCGTCGAGCAGCGCGCCGCCGGCGAACAGTTCCAGGTCGCGGCAGGGGGTGGCGCGCAGCTCAAGCTCCGCGCCCTGGCTGCGGGCGCGGCCGGCGTTCTCGACGCAGTAGTTGTAAGGGTTGCTGCCGACCGGCACATTGAGCTGCATGTCGTGCCAGACAGTGCGGAAGAGCGCGGCGTTGGCAATGAGCTGCCGGTCGAACCACAGGGTCTTCAGGCCGGCCTCGTAATTCCAGCTGGTTTCCGGATTGTAGGAGGCCGGGCCTTCGGCGTTAAAGCCGCCGGCGCGGTAGCCTTCGGAGACCTTGACGTAGGCCAGAAAGTCCGGCGTGAAATGGTAGGCCAGGGAGACGTCCGGGCAGACCTGGTTGAAATCGCGCTCCGGCGTGGAGGCGGTCGGAGGAATAAAGAAAGCCGTGGCCTGGCTGGCCAGTTTCGCGGCGCGGTGTTCGAAGTCATCGCGGAGGCCGAGCGTCAGCTCCCAGGCCTTGTCCAGCGTGAGGGTGGTTTGGCCGAACAGGCTGGCGCCGAGGTCGTGCTGACAGGAGTCTTTCTCCTCTTGATACGGGAAAAGCCAGCCAAAGGGGGGAGGCGCGACACCACCTGGCCGGTAGTCGGTGAGCGTTTCACGCTGGGTGCGCGAAGCGAAGAAGAAGGCGCCGGCCAGCCAGTGGAGGTTGAGTCGATCGGTGAGCGCGACGGGCGCGTCAACGGGCGAGGCCAGGCGCAGTTCCTCGGTCCCGGCCACGCTGATCGCGTCCACGCGCTGGCGCATCAGGTCGAGAGCCGTGTAGTCCAGGTCGGTGCGGCTGTGCGTGCGCCACCACTGCAAGGCGGTGATGGAGGTGAACTCCACAGCGTCGCCGTGACGCCGGGCGGTGAAGACCGGCTGGAGCAGGTCGCGGTCGTTGCACCCCTCATAGTCGTGGGAGGCGTGGTATGGGTTGGCCCGGAGGTTGGCTAGGTCGTAGAGCGCGTAGTCGCCGTCGCGGTCGCTTTCGCCCGTGACGCTGAGGCGGAAGTCCCAGTCGCCCTGGTTGGGCAGGTAGAGCTGGGCGTGGCCGAACCAGGCTTGCTGGCTGTCGAGATTGTGTCCGGTGACGTCATTCTTCGTATAGCCGTCGCGCGTGGCAAAGCCGCCGCTGAAGCTGCCGAGCAGGCCGCCACCGAGCGGGCCGGTGGCGCTGACACGGCTGTCGAACAGGCCGTGGCTGCCGGCTGTGAGCGAGACGGATCCGCCGGGGGTGGCGGACGGCAGGCGCGGCACAATATTGATGACGCCGCCCAGGGCGCCGTTGCCGTAGAGCGCACCCTGCGGTCCGCGCAGGAATTCGACGCGGTCAGCGTCGAGCAGTTCCTGATTGGCCGTGATGTACGAAAGCTGGGGGACGCCGTCGATGTAGGTGGCCACACCCGGATCGTTCTGTCCCGAGCCGATGCCGCGCACATAGGGGAAGGTGAGCTGGCGCGAGGAGAAATCGGCCAGCGTGAGGTTGGGCGTGCCGCTGGCGGCGTCGCGCAGGTCACGCGCGCCGGCGGAGGCGAGGTCAACGGCGGAACGCACAGTGACTGCGCCGGGGACTTCCTGGAGCGGCTCAGGGCTCTTGCGGGCCGTGACGGTTATGGCGAACGAGTTGCTGGCGCTGCCGGAGGCCGTGTGGTTGGTGGCGGGCGCGGCGCGGAGGGTATTCACGAACGTGCCTGCTGCCAGAGCCGATACCAGCAGAAACCGGCTGCGGCGGGTGAAGAACAACATAAGCACTCCTTTTCGGGAAAACGAATAGAAAGCCAGAAAGAAGAGGTGTGGGCAAGCGGAAAGAGCGGAGGCACGCGAAGTGTAGGATTCGGAGATGGAGGACGGCAACGATTCGGGTTTCTGCCGCCGGACGCCACTGCGCCGTGCCCCCGGGGAGTCGCGGCGGCCGCGGCCTTACCGCGCGGTGCGGTCGGCGGAACGGAAATACTCGATGGTGCGGCGCAGGCCGGTGTCGAGATCGACCGTCGGTTGCCAGTCGAGCAGTTCCTTGGCCCAGGTAATGTCGGGCTTGCGCCGCTGCGGGTCGTCCTTGGGAAGCGGCTTGCGCACGATCTGGCTGCGGCTCTCCGGGATCAAGGCCAGCGTCTTTTCGGCCAGCTCGCGGATGGTGAACTCGCCGGGGTTGCCGACGTTCACCACGGGCAGGTCGAATCCGCGCGGCGCAAAGAACGCGTGCAGGCGCTCCTTGGGCAGGGCCACCAGCGCCAGAATTGCATTCAGCAGGTCGTCCACGTACTGAAAACTGCGCGTCTGGTGCCCGTCGCCGTAGAGCGTCAGATCCCGGTTGGCGAGCGCCTGCACGATGAAATTGCTGACCACCCGGCCGTCGTGCGGGTGCATGTTCGGGCCGTAGGTGTTGAAGATCCGCACCAGGCGCACATCCACGCCGTACTCGCGCGCGAAGTCGGCGCTGATGGTTTCGGCGGCGCGCTTGCCCTCGTCGTAGCAGCTCCGGATGCCGATGGTGTTGACATTGCCCCAGTAGGTCTCGGGCTGCGGGTGGCAGAGCGGATCGCCGTAGATCTCGGAGGTGGAGGTGTGCAGCACGCGCGCCTTGGTCTTGAGCGCGAGTTCGAGCACGTTGAGCATCCCGACAAACGAGGTTTTGGTGGTCTCCACCGGGTTGCGCTGGTAGTGGATGGGCGAGGCGGGACAGGCGAGATTATAGATCACGTCGAACTGCCCCCAGAACGGCTGGGTGACGTCGTGCAGCATGAACGTGAAGCGCGGGTTGTCGAGGAGGTCGTAAATGTTGGCCTTGGTGCCGGTGAAGAGGTTGTCCATCGCCGTCACCTCATGGCCTTCGGCCAGCAGGCGCCGCGCCAGATGTGAACCGATGAACCCCGCGCCACCCGTGATCAGGCATTTTTCACGCATCTCGTCAGCTCCTTCCGCAAAATCGATTCAGCTTGGCACAAATCGGCGGGTGCGGCAAGCGCGACGCAGGCACGTGCGGCGGCTGGCGCGGACGCGAAGGAGAGGAAGGAAGGCGGACGCGCACGAAGTAACTTTCTGCGTGCAGCGCGTGCAACAAACCGCCTGCGTGCCCTTCGTGTCCCGCCCGGCGCCTGGCTACCGCTGCCGGGAGTCGCGTGCCGCGGTGGTGGCCGGTGGCGCGGCGCGCCACCGCGGGGCGTGCGCGAAGACCATGCTGCCGACGGGACAGCGCAGGCTCCTGGCCACCGGTGCGCACTTGGCGTACAGCAGGAAGAAGAGGCCGGGGTGGGGGTCGTCGTGCAGGGTCTCGAAATGGGCGTGCCCCTTGGCGATCACCGCGTCGGCGGTCCGGAAGGCGTCGCGGAATTCGGCTGAGACACGGGACCAGTCGACGCCGAGGCAGGCGGCGCCGGTTTCGATCACGGTGCAGATCTTCGGCAGCCCGGCGGCGCGCGCATCCTCCAGCGTGGCGTCGTTGACGATCGGGCCGGACTTCACGGCCACCGTGACGCCGCTGAGGCCGAAGCGCTGCAGGCGGTCCACGACCAGGGCGTCCAGGACGATCTCGCCTGCGTTGTCCAGCACATACAGCACGCGGGCGCCGCGCTTCAGGAAATTGCGCAGCAAGGCGGTATCGTTGATGGCCATCGTGGCTTCCAGCAGGCGCTTGAGTTCCCGCCGGATGCGGGTCTGGTGGCTGACGCCAGCGTCGATGACGCACCCGGCCGCTGCGGCCTGCAGCGCCTTGGCGAGCGGATCGTGGGACTGTGTCACGCGGTCACGCACCGCCCCGAGGAGTTCGTTTGCCAGTGTGTTGGCTTCCTTTTTTGCGGCGGCGTACGGATCCGCCTTGCCCGTGATGCGCACGATTGTCTCGTACATCGGCTCGGCAACACGTGAGGGGTCCATGGTTGGCTCGACCTGCGCCAGGTGCGCCAGAACCTCACGCAACACGGCCATCTGCTGCTGCTCGTCGGCGCCGGAGCACCGGAGCGTGTGAATGGCCTGCCGCAGCAGGCAGGAGAGGCAGTCGGGCGTTACTTGCATCGCACCTCCACTATACCGGCTGCCGCGTCGGCGGGGAATGCAGAAACGTCCGGAAATGCAGACACAGAAAAGCGATCGATTGCCGGAGGCGCACTGCCACGCTCTGCGGTTCGTTTCTTCGACTTTCTTGCTCCCGCATCGACGCCCGCAGCCGGCTTTGCTACGCTCGGACGCAATCGTGGAGGGATTTTCCATGCTGTGTCGTTTGCTGCTCACCCTGCTGCTTACCCTGCCGGCTCTGGCGGACCAGACCTTCCCCGCGCCGGGCTGGACGGATGCGCCCAACCCATTGGCCAGCCCGGATGCCGCACCCGGCGGCACGCTGGTCTTTGCCGCGTTCCAGCCGCCCAAGAGCCTGAACGCCTTCCTCGACAGCAACACCTTTTCGCAGCAGATTTTCGATTCGTTCTACGAGACTCTGCTGGGGATTGACCCTCTGACCGCGGAGTTCGTGCCCGGGCTGGCCAGCCGCTGGACTGTCTCCGACGACCGGCGCGTCTTCACCTTCATGCTCGACCCGGCCGCCAAATGGAGCGACGGTCGTCCCGTCACGGCCGCGGACGTGAAATGGACTTTCGAGAAGATCATGGACCCTGCCAGCCAGACCGGCTCCACCAAGGTCGGCCTCGAGACCTTCACCAACACGCCGCCGCAGATCCTCGATGCGCGCACCATCCGCTTCACGGCGCGCGAGGCGCATTGGCGCAATTTGATAGCCGTCAGCCAGTTCGAGATCCTGCCGCGGCATGCCTTTTCCAACGCGGACTTCAACAAGATCAATTTCGAGTTCCCCGTGGTCTCCGGCCCCTACCGGCTGGGCAGCCTCCAGGAGAACATCGAGCTGCGCCTGGAGCGGCGCGCCGACTGGTGGGCGCGCGGCCGTTCCTCGGTCCGCGGGCTGTACAACTTCCAGACGCTCGTCTACCGCTTCTACGCCGAGCTGGAAAATGCCTTCGAGGCGTTCAAGAAGGGCGATCTCGACGTCTACCCGGTTTACATGTCGCGGCTCTGGAACCTTGAGGCCGTGGGCGAGAAGTTTGACTGCCGCTGGATCCTGAAGCAGCGCATCTGCAACCACACGCCGCTCGGGTTCCAGGGGTTTGCCATGAACCTGCGCCGGCCGCCGTTCGACGACCGGCGCGTGCGCCGCGCGCTGGCGTACCTGCTTGACCGCGAGACCATGAACCGCACATTGATGTACAATGCCTACTTCCTCCAGCGCTCCTACTTCGAGGACCTCTACGACGCTGCGCACCCCTGCACCAATGCTGCTTATGCCTGCGATCCGCCCCGCGCCCGCGCCCTGCTGGCCGAAGCCGGCTGGAAGCCCAATCCCGAAACCGGCTGGCTGGAGAAGGACGGACGCCGCCTGCGGATCGTCTTCCTGACCCGTGACGCGTCGTCCGACAAGTTCCTGGCGCTCTACGGCGCGGATCTGAGGAAGGCCGGGATCGAGTTGGTCATTGACCGTAAGGACTTCGCCGCCTGGCTGCGCGACATGGACGCCTTCCAGTTCGACATGACCTGGGCCTCCTGGGAAGGCATGCTGTTCAAGGACCCGGAGTCCATGTGGGCCTCGGTCGAGGCGGACCGCCCCTCCGGCAACAACATCACGGGGTTCAGGGACCCGCGCGTGGATGCGCTTATCGAGCGCCAGAAGACGGTCTTCGACCTCGCGGAACGCAACCGCATCTGCCGCGAGATCGACGCCATCCTTTGCGAGCAGGCCCCTTACGTGCTGCTCTGGAATATCGACTGCACCCGGCTGCTCTACTGGAACAAATTCGGCGTACCGCCCACAGTGCTCGACAAGTACCACAACGAGAGCGCGCTCTTCACCCTCTGGTGGTACGACGCCGACTCTGCCGCCGAGCTCAAGGCCGCCCAGGCTGCCGGCGCCGCGCTGCCTCCGCGCTCCGAAACCGTCCGGTTCGATGAGGTGTTTCGGAAGTGAGGGGACGGATTAGAGCAAGTGCAGGTATGGCCGCAAGATCGGGGCAAGTGCGGACACGAAGGGGGAAACGGCGGCACGAAGAACGCGAAGGCAGGTTGTTGTTTTTCGCGCCGCAAGGCGGCGCCCCCGCAGCCCTTCGTGCCCTCCCATGATCCCTTCTCGGCCTTCGTGACCGAGTCATCTTCGGCTGCATGATTTCTTTCGTTGTTCTAGTTCACAACGTTTTTGGGCGCGCCGTGCAGGAAGGCGGCGACGTTCTCTGCAGTGACCTGAAGGAGGCGGCGGCGTGCGGCGCCGGTGGCCCAGGCAATGTGCGGCGTGATGTGGCAGTTGCGCGCCGTCAGCAGGGGGTTGTCGGCGTGTGGCGGCTCGCGCGACAGCACGTCCAGTCCGGCGCCGGCAATGGCGCCGCGGTTGAGCGCGTCGGCCAGCGCCGACTCGTCCACCAGCGGACCCCGCGCGGTGTTGATCAGGAAAGCGGTGGGCTTCATTTGCGCCAGCAGGGCGGTGTTGACAAAGCCGCGGTTCTCCTCTTTGAGCGGGCAGTGCAGGGTGACGGCGTCACTCTGCCGGAAGAGCGTCTCCAGGTCCACCTGCTTCGCCTGGCAGGCGTTCTGGCGCAGCGGCGAGGGGTTGCAGGCAAGGATGTTCATGCCCAAGGCGCGTCCGATCTGCCCGACCGCCCGGCCGATGTTGCCGAAACCGACGATTCCCAGCGTCAGCCCGCTCAGTTCGGTCAGAGGAAAGTCCCAGTAGGCGAAGTCGCGGGACGCCGCCCACTTCCCCTCCCGCACGGTGGCGGCATGGTGGGCCACGTGGTTGCAGAGGTGGAGCAGGTGGGCGAAGACCAGTTGCGCCACGGAGTCCGTGCTGTAGCCCGGCACGTTCGAGACCGCGACTCCCATCTTCCGCGCGGCTGCGACGTCCACCACGTTGTACCCGGTCGCCAGGACGCCGATAAAGCGCAGCTTTGGCAACTGCGCCAGGGCATCCTCCTTTAGCAGCGTCTTGTTGGTCAGCAGGACCGTGGCGTCTGCGGCGCGCGCGAGCAGTTCATTGGGGGCGGTGCGGTCGTACACGGTGAGCTTGCCCAGCGACTCGAGCGCGCCCCAGGAGAGGTCGCCGGGGTTGGCGGTGAAGCCGTCCAGCACCGTGATCCGGACGGCGGCGTCGGAATTGGCGGTTTGCATGGCCGGTGAGTCTAGCAAGGGCGGCGGGTAGTGTCTATTGGGGGTAGTGCCAACCGCAGATTGACGACTGCAGATCTCCGAATCCGGGAGGAAAAGACCCCTCGACGGGTGAAATAGCCTTCAAAAATCTGCGGCTGGATAGTCGTCAATCTGCGGTTCACTTGGATCGTAAACCTGCCGCTTTCAGCCACAAGCATGAGATCTTTCGATTCCCGATACGTTCAATAGGCAGTGGTATTGGACGGGGGGCGCCTGCGCCACGCCAGCCCCTCTGTGCGCTCAACTCTTCCTTGGTGACCTCTGTGTCCATACGCTTGTTGCCGATTGGATCGACACCGATTTCGACCCCGACGCCGCCGCCGAGGGGGCGGTCAGCCGTCCCGCCACTCCGAACCCTGCAAACACCCCAAAAATTATGTTATTGGCAAAGAGGCCGGAATTAGTGCATCTTATACGTTGCGGCCGGGGTCGGCCTGACCAGCTCCGAACTTCATCCTGTGTCATGGTTGAGGCATCGGGATATCGAAAGTAACGTGACACGTTTAGGATGAGGGGTTCAGTTATGGATATCTATGTCGGCAACCTCCCGTATGAGGTGACTGACGCCGAACTTCAGGCGCACTTCGAGAAG
>Ga0118677_10004146_pt1 | contig 26718 bp, 19 predicted proteins | sample AliMusrvi5mmetaG_FD_86154 | JGI IMG/M metagenome (GOLD analysis project Ga0118677, IMG submission 86154) | reverse complement strand
GGAACAAAAGAAGATCATGGGGCTGGGGGGAACAATGAGGCTAGGGGCATATCCATGCAAATTAAAAAAGTCATCCAAGGTATACAAGATATATAAGTCGGTGAATATCTCCGAAAGGCACAGGCACAGGTATGAATTCAATAATAAATACCTTGAAAAATATATTAAGGCCGGGTTTTTACCTGTTGGGATCAATGAAAAAGACGACCTGGTGGAGATCATGGAACTGACCAGCCATCCCTGGTTCATCGGTGTGCAGTTCCATCCCGAATACAGGAGCACTGTTGCCAAACCGCACCCGCTTTTCGTTGCTTTTATTAAAGCTGCAAGGGAATATTCATCCAGATAAAGACATTTTCGTACCTTTGCACTCCCGAAAACCGCCTGGGCGGTAAATTAAATATCTTTCATGAGTAACAAAAACACGATTATCGGGCTCGTCCTGATCTTTGCAATTTTTATCGGGTATACCTACCTGATGAGTCCGTCAAAAGAACAGCTCATTGCGCAAAAACGCAGGGTTGATTCCATGTACATGGTTAACATGCAGAAACAGCATGACCAGATCTCGGCCATAGCCAGGGAGAAGGCTATGTCTGTCGCAAAGGAAAAAGAGAAGTACGTTGCCAGGGGCGAAAAAGTCGATTCCCTTACATTGGTTAAGATGTCAATGAAAGGCGCGCTGGGACCTTTTGCAAATGCCGCCGCCGGTAAAGACACCTTCTACACCGTCGAAAACGATGTCTTCCGCCTGAATTTTGTTAGCAGGGGAGGTAAAATCGGCAGGGTGGAACTTAAAAACTATCTGAGCTGGGATAAGAAACCGCTTATTCTTATGAGCGGCGATTCCCTGAATTTCGGCCTTTCGTTTTTCTCAAATAACCGGACTATCAATACGAACAGTTTGTATTTTCAGCCTTTCTGGCCTGATCCCGCACATAAAGGAGAGTCCCTGATGAAAGTCAGCGGAAAAGATTCACTTCAGTTCGGAATGAGGTTGTTTACTGCTGCAAATGATTCAAGTTTCAACAAAGACCAGTATATAGAATTCCTTTACACCATCAGAGGTAATGATTACATGCTCCGCTACACTGTTAATTTCGTGGGCATGGACCAGGCGATCGACGCAGGAAACAAATTCCTGGTCCTTACCTGGAATGATTACCTCAAAAACCTTGAGAAATCATTGAAGATGGAGCAGATGACCAGTACTCTCTATTATAAGTATGACCAGGATAAGGTTGATTACATTGGTGAAACAAAGGATGAAGAACGGTATCTCAAGAATGAAAAGATCAAATGGTTTGCCTTCAAGCAGCAGTTCTTTACCAGTGTGCTTATTGCCGACAATTACCTGACCGAACCCCGTCTGAGGACACTGAAACCCGCATCAGGGCCGCACAACCTGCTCAAAGCCATGTTTGCTGAGGCCGGTATCCCTTATTCCGGCAAGGAAACAAAATCAGTAGGAATGTCGATGTACTTCGGCCCTAACAAATTTTACACCCTCAAGCATTACAACCTTGACCTTGAAAAGCAGATTCCGCTTGGCTGGGGCTTTTTCCTCATGGCCTGGATCAATATTTATGCAGTCATCCCGGTATTCACTTTCTTCGGGAACCTCGGCTGGAACTATGGTATCATCATCCTGGTCCTTACCATATTGCTTAAGACAATTCTTTTCCCGATAGCCTATAAAACCTACAAATCATCGGCCAAGATGAGGGTTCTGAAGCCCGATATAGATGAGCTTACTAAAAAGTTTACTAAAAAGGAAGATGCATTAAAGAAACAGCAGGCTACCATGGACCTCTATAAGAAGGCTGGTGTGAATCCCATGGCAGGATGTATACCCATGCTTCTGCAGTTTCCCATTCTTATAGCCATGTTCAGGTTCTTCCCATCCTCAATCGAGCTCAGGCAGCAGTCTTTCTTATGGGCTACCGACCTTTCCTCATATGATTCCATCTGGACCTTCCCGAACGGGTTCAGCCTGCCCTGGTACGGGGACCATGTCAGCCTTTTTGCTCTCCTGATGACAATCTCGAGTGTTATTTACACCAGGATCAACGACCAGATGATGGGGAGTACACAGCAGCAGATGCCTGGCATGAAGACCATGATGTACATGATGCCGGTGATGTTTCTTTTCTGGTTCAACGATTATTCCTCGGGTCTCAGCTATTACTACCTGCTGGCAAACCTGCTCACCTTTGCTCAGATATATATTATCCGTGCGTTCCTCGACGAAAAGAAGCTCCATGCCCAGATAGAAGCCAACAAGAAGAAAACAGTTAAAAAATCAGGCTTTCAAAAACGGCTTGAAGACATGGCCAAGCAGAGGGGAATATCCACCAGGAAATAGTTCGGAAGTAAAGATTGAATATCGAATATTGATCGACGAATTTCGAATGTTGAATTTTATACTTCAAAATTCAATGTTCAATATTCAATATTCGAAATTCAATTAATTCTCCTGCCAACTATCTATAAATATGACAGAAAAAGGTTAAGTCCCTCCTTCTTGGCTTTGTCTAAAGGATAGGAGATGTTTTCACTGAGATATTGACTGCAGTCAGCGTTTTCGGTAGCCTTGTCCTGAAGAAATCCAGCGTGCCTTCTATATTCTGAACTCCGAATTTCAATGCATTGTTAAACTGTGTGAGCACCTCTTTGGGAACAGGTTTTAATGAAACCCATACTGCGAATACAAAAGGCATACCGGTAAAGCTTATCCATTCTCCGGCCAGGTCATAAGAGTAAGGGTAGAGGTTTCGCATCGCAAAGGTTTTATCCCCGATGGCGACCATGGCTTCACGTTCAGTCGCATCTTCTGCCTCGCCTGGCTGCAGCCTTTTGAAAGAGGGAGTTATCTTCCAGTAAGCCTGTGCCAGCACCTGTACAAGCCTGGCAGAGGTCCTGGAGTCAAAATCAAGGTATATTTTTTTGATCTTTTCCATTGGTTTATGCGAAAGCAGCAAAACGCTTACCACCTGCCTCACTGCACCAATGCAATAGTCTGAAACGATATGATAATTTTTGAAGTCAGGGAGTGCGCCCACCGGCACGAGTGCGATATCAGCCTCCCCCGATTTCAGCCTTTCGGCGCACATCGAAGGAACTTCCAGGAAAAGATTATAATCCTGCAAAAATCCCGATTGTTTTATTCCGTATACAAAGGGATAAGTGTTCAGGTAAGAGACGGCCGAGAGATTAAGAGTTTTCATGATCAATCATTTAAACAAATTCCATAATTCACAGGCTGTCACGCATCAGCTTTTTATGTATTCCGATGACTTGCGGGATAAGCATCTGGCTGCCGTCGTTGATGATGACAAAGTCCGACAAACGGGCTTTGTCGTCATTTTTTATCTGGTGCCCCATCCTGGCAAGCACCTCGTCCCTGCCGGCCCTGTCACGGGCGATTACCCTGTCAATGGCTGTTTCATCAGGGCAGGATACATGGATGATCCTGTCAAAATCTTTTGCATACCCGCTTTCGAAAAGGATGGCTGCTTCCATGATCACATAAGGCACAGGTGGTGCTGAAACTATCCAGGCGTTGAAATCTTTCATTACAAGCGGATGAAGGAGGGTGTTCAGCTGTTCAAGGGCAGTTTTATTCCCGAAGACTGCCCGGGCAAGCATTTTTTTATCAATGATTTCCTTGTTAAGGATCCGCCTTCCGAACAATGATACCAGTGAGCTGGTAACCCCGGGTACTTCAAGAAATTTTTTCGATTCCTCATCCGCATTATATACAGGGACTCCAAGGGATGAGAATACCGAGGCCACAACCGATTTGCCGCTGCCTATATTCCCGGTAAGCCCTACCCTGAGCATGAAACAGATTATTTGACCTTGTTAAAATGCAGGCTGTCATGTTTGCCGGTCATCATCTCAGCCGGCCTGGCGGTTATCTTCTGAACTTTCTTCGGCACCATCCGTTCAAGATCAAAAAACAGGGTATCCGGCATTACCATGTAGATCTCCGACTGAAAATTCATCTTATCCCGGATTTCCCTGCCGATGTCGGCAGTGGGAAGATACCCGCTGAGTTGTCCGTCATCGGAATGCACTTTGATCTTCCTGAGGCTGACATTGTACCTGGGTGACCTGGCATGAAGAAACTCTTCGGTGAAATAATCAAACCCCTGCACCCTGATGCTAATAGTGAGGATGCTGTCGGAAGAACCTGTCATTCTTAAGTTTGAAGGCAGGTTGGTATAATGGATATGGTAGTTTATCGTGTAATAGTATTCACGCGACAGCCTGACCAGTGACCAGATAAAAACGGAGAGGATCAGGCAAACCAGGAAAATATACAACTGGTGCCTGGATTTTTCACCCCTGTTGTTCCTGGCTTTACCGATCAGATCAATAAACCCGCTTTTCAATTAGGATGGATTATTTATTCGTCTCAAGAGTCTGGCTTGTGTCGATTGCAATTGCAGACTTCTCAACGCGTAACTTAACGTTGTTATCGACTTCAATGGAGACTGTGGTTTCCTGCATCTCCACGATCTTACCGTGGATTCCTCCGATGGTTACAACTCTCTGCCCTTTGTCAAGGGATTCCCTGAATTTTTTCTGGTCTTTGCTTTTTTTCATCTGGGGACGGATGAAAAAGAAATAAAACACTACAATGATCAGTAACAGCGGTAAAAATGAATACCAGCCATTCTGGGCGCCGCCCTGGGCCTGTGGAGCCATTAAAAGGATGTTAAGAATACTCATACTTGAAGCTTTATTTAAATGTAAGTTATTATTTATCTGAATTGGGCCCGGTGACCTGGGCTTTGATCCGTAAAAGGGTAGTGTTTGGCTGGGTGTTTGCAACAACCAGTATGTTTTTAGCCTGGAACCCGAATTTTCCTGCGCTGTTGAAACTTACCTTGATTGCACCTGTTTCACCCGGACGAATAGGGGTCCTCGGGAAAGAAGGTACAGTGCATCCGCAGGAAGTGCTCACGTCAACAATGATAAGGTCAGATTTGCCGGTGTTTGAAAATTTGAATTCATAGGATACGGATTCGCCCTGGATGACCTTGCCGAAATCATGGTCGATTTCTTCAAATTTAAAGGCGGGCAAAGTCCCCGAATTTTTATCCCCGCCGGCAGTGTTAGGGTTTTTAACCAGGTCGGTTGAAATTTTTTCTTCCTTCCCGCCGGAAGAATTGCAGGATGTAAAATATAAACCAGTGATAACCAGCAGTATCAGGTACAAGCCCCGGAACTTCATAAACCTTATTTTATACGGATTGCAAAGGTAGTAATAATTTTGCTCAAATTCGTACATTTACATTCAGAATCAGCAATCTTGAGAACCTATCTTATCGGCTTTATGGGATCGGGGAAATCAACCCTTGGGAAGCATCTTTCGAAGCTGCTTGGCTCGGGTTACACCGACCTGGATGATGTATTCGAGGAAAGGTACCATCTCAGGGTCTATGATTTTTTCGACAAGTACGGGGAAGAGAATTTCAGGAAGATCGAAAGGGATCTTCTTCTTGAAACGGCCAGTCTCGATAACGTTGTTGTTTCAACAGGAGGGGGAACCCCGTGTTTCTTCGATAATATGGAGTTTATCCGGGATAACGGTATTTCTGTTTACCTGCGGATGACATCACGGGAACTGGCAAGCCGGTTGAAAAATGTTAAGAAAAAACGCCCCCTGCTAAAAGAGCTCGCTCCCGAAGGACTTGAGGAATGGATATCCATGCAACTTCTTAAGAGGGAGCCGTTTTATCTCCAGGCAAACCATATTTTTCATCCTTTTAAAGAAGATGTCAGGGACCTGGCCCTTAAATTAAAGTAAGCAGGGCCACATTCTCGACATGCTGGGTGTGAGGGAACATATCCACCGGCTGGCATTCGGCAAGGCGGTAACTCTCTTTCAGAATCTGGATATCCCTGGCCTGTGTTGCAGGATTGCAAGATACATAGATTATTTTAGCGGGCAGCACCGACAGAAGGGTGCGAATTACCTTTTCATGCATTCCATTACGGGGAGGGTCGGTTATCACTGCATCGGGATGCCCGTTAGCACTGATAAATTCAGGGTTGAGAAGTTTTTCAGCTTCAGCTGCGAAGAACTCCAGGTTCGTGTTGCCGTTCAATGCGGCATTAATTTTTGCGTCGGCAACTGCCGAGGCTACGGATTCAATCCCTATCACTTTTGAAACATAAGGGGAAATGTAATTGGCAATTGCCCCGGCCCCGGTGTAAAGGTCGTACACCACTTCACTGCCGGTGGGAGAGAGATAAGCGGCAGCCTGATTGAAAAGTTTAAATGACTGGAAGGGATTGGTCTGGAAAAATGAGACAGGCCCAATCCTGAATTTTGAATTACTGAAATCCTCACGGAAAGGCGGTACCACCTCGGTAATGAATTTTGAACCTGAATAATGCCTTAATTCAAGGTCGTTGATAATGTCATTCTTTTTTTCGTTCACCACGTAGAACAGTGATGTGATCTTTGGGAATTCTGCCTGCAGGTGATAAAGCATAGGCAGTATGCGGTCAGGTTCATCAGCCCCGAAAACCATAATCAACATAAGGTCGCCCCCTGTAGTACTCCTAAGTATCATATTCCTCAGGAACCCTTTATTGCTTCTTGCATCATAGAAACTCATCCCTTTATCGATAGCGTAACGCCTTGTCTCCAGCCTGATGGCGTTTACGGGTTCCTCCATCAGGAAGCAATGATCAATATCAAGAACCTTGTCCCACCTCCTGGGGATATGGAACCCAAGGGCAGGGGAGGAGTCACCGTCGGCAGGATTGGCGAACCAGCGGTGAGATGAGAAAGTGAATTCAAGCTTGTTCCTGTATCCTTTTTCAAGACCGGATCCAAGGATGGGACGAACCAGAGGGTCATCAATTTTAGCTATCCGCCTGAGGCTGTCCTCAACCTGTTTTTGCTTAAAATGAAGCTGGCTGACATAGTCCATATGCTGCCACTTACATCCTCCGCAAAGACCAAAGTGAGAGCAAAATGGTTCAACCCGGTTCTTTGAATGCTGATGAAACCTTATAATTCTGCCTTCGGCATATGATTTTTTAGACCTGAAAATATCTATGTCTACCACATCTCCGGGAACACCAAAAGGAACAAACACGACCATGTCGCCATACCTTGCCACTGCATTTCCCTCAGAGCCGGCGTCGATGATTTCTATTTTTTCGAGTATATTCATAATTTTAAAGTAGCGAAGTAGCGAAATAGCGAAGTAGCGAAATAATTTGTAAATTTAGTTTAATCACATTTATTTTTTTTATATTGCTGTATATCAATAAGCTTTTAAACTATCTAATTGTGATTTTCGCTACTTCGCTATTTCGCTACTTCTATTCTTATAGTGCCGGCTGTCTCCCCACTCCCCGTAACCGATCTCATCCCCTGCTGCGCGGATGTTCTTTTCGAGGGATTTCCTGGTTTCGTCGGGCTGGTCTTTAACATTGGGTTTGTTTTCATAAAGCAGGTAATTGTCGCGGTACTTTACAGGCGTAAGATTCGGCATGATCACATTGGCCCCTGCATAGATGGCTTTCTCCCTGCCGTTGCTGTCGAGGGTCTGCAAAGCAGTGGTGGCTGCAATATTGATATCGGGCATAATGATCCTTAATATCGCAACCATTTTTATTGAAAGATCAACCCGGTCAGCAACAGGAGGTATCAGGTTCCGGTATTCCCATAAAGGAGTGTCTTCGTGCTCAACGTAAGGCCCCATACCGACCATGTCGATATCCAGATCCCTGAAAAAACAAAGGTCATCTGCAAGATCGGAGATGGTCTGGAACGGAAGTCCTATCATCACACCGGTACCTACCTGGTAACCTGATTTCCTTAATAATGAAAGGGCTTCCAGTCTTGCTTTATGGGTGTGCCTCAAGTCGTCGGGATGGAGTTTTGCATACAGGGCCGGGTTGGAAACCTCTATCCTGAGGAGGTAACGATGAGCCCCGGCATCATACCATCTTTTATAGGTGTCTTCAGTTTGTTCTCCCAGAGAGAGTGTGACATGGAGCTGGCCTTTTGTCTCCTTGTGAATCTTTCGGAGAAGACCGTCTATAGTATGTGTAAATGCTTTACTGCTTTGTTCTCCGGATTGGATCACAATAGAGGCAAAATTATTTTCGTAAGCATACAAGGCGGCTTCAAGTACTTCTTCGTCACTCAGGGTATATCTCGAGTAACGCTGGTTGTCCTTCCTGATACCGCAGTAAAAACAGTTTTTGGTGCAAATGTTCGAATATTCTATCAAGCCCCTGAAAAAAACTTTCCTGCCAACCTGTAAGGTTTTAACTTCGTGGGAATGCTTGAAAAGTCCCGCAGACACTGCAGGTGCAAGAGAAAGCAGGAGGCGGATATCGTCCTTGTCTATATATTTTTTTTGTAAAATCTTTTCAACAGGTTGAGACATTGTTATGGAAATATTAATATATTTACTTGCTGGTGCAAAGGTACTTTTTATTGAGTTACAGACCAGCAGCTAAAATAGCCTCTTTATGGAAGGAACTATAAGAACTGTTCTTGTTGATGATGATAAAACCAGTTTATTGACTCTGCAGTCGTTGCTGGTAAAACATTTTCACGAGGTTACTATCATCGGAACGGCTATGACAGTCAAGGATGCTATATCCCTGATTGATTCAACCAAGCCCGAAATGGTGTTCCTTGATGTCAACCTGCCCGACGGGGAAGGTTTCGACGTTATGGAAGGAGTTAGCTACCGCCGCTTCCAGGTAATCTTTGTCACAGCCTTCGATAAATATGCGGTCCGTGCTTTCGAATTTTCAGCCCTTCATTATATTGTGAAGCCTGCCACCTTTGACGGATTGCAAACTGCATTTGAACGTTTCAGGGAAACCCGTGAAAAAGATGAGGATATTGATGACCGGCTTACCGTATTAAAAGAAAGTCTGAAAGGAGCCCAGGAGAAAATTATCATCCCTTCATCCGATGGTTTGAATGTGGTAAAGCTGGGGGACGTTTTAAGGCTTGAGGCCGACGACGTTTATACTACTTTCTATCTTGCGAATGGCCAGAAATTCGTTGCATCCAAGTCAATGAACAATTATGAGAAGATTCTCGAGGACCTTCCTTTTTCAAGGATACACAGCAAACACCTTATCAATCTTGTGTACGTAAAAAGATACGTGAAAGGTAAAGGAGGTTCTGTTATCATGGAAGATAATTCCGAAGTGGAGGTCTCAGTCAGAAAGAAAGCTGATTTCCTTGAAAAGCTGAAGTCTTTTGCCCGTTTCGTTTAAACGTTGAAACGGATGTGCAGGATATCGCCGTCTCCAACGATATAATTTTTACCTTCAATAAACAGTTTCCCTTTTTCCCTGCATGCATGCTCGGTGCCTAAGGCTATAAAGTCGTCATATTTCATGACTTCAGCCCTGATAAACCCCCTTTCCAGGTCGCTGTGGATCACGCCGGCAGCCTGGGGTGCTGTCATCCCTTTGCGGATTGTCCATGCCCTTACTTCCTTGGGACCGGCGGTAAAGAAATTCTGAAGGTCAAGAAGGTGGAAAGCCGCCCTGACAAGGCGGTCAACACCCGGTTCTGGCAGGCCTGCATCGGCCAGGAACACCTTGCGGTCTTCAGCCTCCTCGAGTTCGGCTATCTCTGATTCCAGCCTCCCCGCTACAATGATAACTTCAGCATTTTCGGGCAGGACCGATTGAATAAACCTTGCCGAGTAATCATTCCCACTCACAGCCGCTCCGTCATCCACATTACAAACATACATAACAGGCTTTTCGGTAAGCAGGGCGATATCGGCAATATATTTCTTATCCTCCTCATAGACATCCGCAGTGCGGGCGCTCTGGAAATTTTCGAGATGCTTCTTATAAACCTCCAGCACCTCAACACATTTTTTTGCATCCTTGTCACCACCCTTGGCAACTTTTTCGAATCTCTGGATCTTTCTGTCAACCAATTCCAGGTCGCGGATCTGCAGCTCAAGGTCAACGATCTCCTTGTCCCTTACCGGGTCAACAGAACCTTCAACATGGGGCATTGAGGGATCGTCAAAACAGCGGATTACATGGATCAGGGCGTCAACATTGCGTATGTCGGCAAGGAAGGCATTGCTTCCCCCTTTTGAAAGTCCGGGGATGTCGACCATTTCGATGGTCGTGGGAACGATCTTTGCCGAATGAATGATCTGGTCGATAATGTACAACCTGGGATCGGGAACGTTCATGGTCCCGAGATTCGATTTGGTACCGGTGAAAGCCGCTTTATGGGTTTCGGCACGGTTGGAGGAGATACAGTTAAAAAGAGTGGTCTTTCCGGAGCCGGAAAGTCCTATAATCCCGCATTTCAAAGGCATAGACTGAATTTTGCGGCAAAAGTACGTCTTTTATTGGTGGATTCAAAGATTCTTACTACCTTTGCACCCCATTTTATCCGGGGTGGAATGGCCTCACGTTCTTTATCTTAAATCCACGGAAAGTTAATATTTATGTTAAACCCGGAATGCGCACCCGCGCTTCCACTTAGCCAAATTTATTACATGACTCCTGAAGAAACCAATGTCAACATGGAGCAGAATGTTAATGTTGAACCAGAAAACAACGCTGCCGAAGCACCACTCACCGAAGTAACCCCCGAGGTAACCGCTGAAGCAGCTCCCGGGGTAACCCCTGAGTTAGCCCCCGAGGTAACCGCTGAAGCAGCGCCCGAGGCAACCCCTGAAGTTGCTGCTGAAGCACCTGAGAAAAAAGAAAGAAAAAAGAAACCGGCCCCGGCAGAACCCCAGGAAGAATTCGACTGGGATTCAATCGGAAAGAAACATGAATTGTATTCAGCCGATGAACGTAAAAGGTTGGAAGATGCCTACGACCAGACGCTGAAAGCCATACAGGACCATGAACTTATCGAAGGTACTGTTGTATCGATGACCAATCGTGAGATCGTAGTGAACATCGGCTTCAAGAGCGATGGCGTTCTGATGGCCAATGAATTCCGCTATAACCCCGACCTTAAGATCGGCGATAAGGTGGAAGTCTACATCGAGAACCAGGAAGACACTACCGGACAGCTTCTCCTTTCGCATAAGAAAGCCCGTATCCTGAAATCATGGGAACGCATCAATTCAGCCTATGACAACCAGGAGATTATCAAGGGCCATGTTAAATCGCGCACCAAAGGCGGACTTATCGTGGATGTATTCGGTATCGAAGCATTCCTTCCCGGCTCACAGATCGATGTGAAGCCTATCCGCGATTACGATGTATTTGTTGACAAGGTAATGGAGTTCAAGGTTGTCAAGATCAACCACGAATACAAGAACGTTGTTGTTTCACACAAAGCTCTTATCGAAGACGAACTCGAAGCCCAGAAGGCAGAGATCATCAAGAAACTTGAAAAAGGACAGATCCTCGAAGGTACCGTCAAGAACATCACCTCATACGGTGTATTCATTGACCTTGGCGGCGTTGACGGGCTTATCCATATCACCGACCTCAGCTGGGGACGCATCAACCATCCCGAAGAGATCGTTAAACTTGACCAGAAGATCAAGGTCGTTATCCTTGATTTTGATGATAATAAAAAGAGGATCGCACTTGGCCTCAAGCAGCTCACTCCCCATCCATGGGATTCACTTGACCCGAATCTCAAGGTTGGCGACAAGGTCAAAGGCCGCGTAGTGGTGATCGCCGATTACGGTGCTTTTGTCGAGATTGCATCTGGCGTTGAAAGCCTTATCCATGTTTCAGAAATGTCATGGTCGCAGCATCTTCGCACAGCCCATGATTTCCTCAAAGTAGGGCAGGAAGTTGAAGCGGTTATCCTCACACTCGATCGCGATGAGCGGAAGATGTCGATGGGTATCAAGCAGCTCATCCCCGATCCATGGAACAACATCAAGGAAAAATATCCTCTGAAGTCGAAACATACAGCTATCGTACGCAACTTCACCAACTTCGGCATCTTTGTCGAACTTGAAGAAGGTGTTGACGGCCTGATCCATATCTCCGACCTCAGCTGGTCGAAGAAGATCAAGCATCCCGCCGAGTTTACCAAGATCGGCGAGAACATCGAAGTGATGGTACTGGATGTGGATGTTGAGAACCGCAGGCTCAGCCTGGGCCACAAACAGCTCGAAGAGAACCCCTGGGATGTGTTTGAAAGCGTATTCTCTGTAGGTTCGGTGCACAAGGGAACAATTGTCAGCATGAACGACAAGGGCGGTATCGTTGCCCTGCCGTACGGTGTTGAAGGTTTTGCCCCCACACGCCATCTTCATAAGGAAGACAATACCTCGGCAAGGGAAGAAGAAATTCTTGACTTCAAGGTGATCGAATTCTCGAAAGAGAACAAGAAGATCATCCTTTCTCATACCAAGATCCATCAGGACGCTGCTTATGCTGAAAAGAACAAGGAAGCAAAAGTAGGGCAGAAGAAGGAAAAGGATACCAAGAAAGCTGTTAAAAAGCTGAAGGATAACCTGGAGAAGACGACACTTGGCGACATTGAATCCCTTGCAAACCTCAGGGACGATATGGTGAAAGCCGAAGAGAAGTCACGTTCCCCCAAGGCAACTGCAAGTGTTCACGAGGTACAGGCTGAACTTCCTTTGGACGAACCAACAGCCGAAGAAGGAGAGACCGAAGAACCCAAGGCTGAATAAGCTTTATGACTTTCTCAGTGACAATACTGGGAAGCAATTCGGCAATTCCGACTTTGCAACGTAACCCAAGCGCTCATTTGCTCAATGCAAATGAGCGCTTGTTTTTAATAGACTGCGCAGAAGGGACCCAACTTCAGCTGAGGCGGTTCAAGATACATTTCCAGAGGATACGGCATGTCATGATCAGCCACCTGCACGGTGACCATTTTTTTGGGCTTATCGGCTTCCTCAACAGCCTGCACCTTCTGGGCCGCAAAGATGAACTGCATCTCTATGCAAACCCTGACCTGCAGCAGATTTTGGAACTCCAGATGGCTGCATCCCGCACAACCCTTATCTACCCGCTTATATTTCATCCCCTCGTTTCGGACAACAAAGAGCTGATCTATGATTCGGAACGGCTAAAGGTATATGCCTTCCCCCTGCTGCACAGCATCCCCACTCATGGATTCCTCTTTCTTGAACAGCATCATTCAACGATGAGGGTCCGCCAGCCAAGATCATACGCTTACTGCAGTGATACGGCCTGTTCCGAAGACATTATACCTTTCATTCATGGGGTGGACCTGTTGTACCATGAAGCCACCTTCCTGAATGATATGGCTGCCGTTGCCAGGGAAAAAATGCACAGCACGGCTCTTGAAGCTGCCGGCATCGCAGCTAAAGCAGAGGTGAAAAAACTGATGATAGGACATTTCTCGGCTCGTTACGACGATCTTCAGCCCCTCCTGGATGAAGCCAGGTCGGTATTCCCCGAGACCATACTTGCCACCGATGGAGACAGGATTGACATCGGAAAATAAACCACTTCGACTCAGAAACGAGGTTTTACCGATAATTTAATTTTTACTTTTGTGCCATGGCAAAAATACCTGATATGAAAAAAGTTTTCCTACTATCAATTTTAATGCTCATGACAGCAGCCGTTACCAAAGCCCAGGATTCATCCCTCGGAGGAACTACACCCCCTCCTCCCGACAACACCAACCCATTCTTTGTTGAATGGAAGACTCCGTTTGGCGTTCCTCCTTTCGACAAGATAACGAACCAGCATTTTCTTCCTGCATTTGAAAAGGGGATGCAGGCACATACTGATGAGATAAAGGGAATAACAGCAAACCCTCAGCCTGCGACTTTCGAAAATACCATGGTTGCACTGGATAACAGCGGAAAACTTCTTGAAAAAGTCAGTTCGGTATTTTTTGGCCTTAACGGGGCCAACACGAATACTGAAATGCAGGACATTGCAAAAAAGCTTTCCCCTCTGCTGAGCAAACACAGCGACGATATCAACCTGAACCCAATCCTTTTCAACCGTATCAAGGCCGTATATGACAACCGTCTGGCAACGCAGTATGATCCCGATCAGCTTCGCCTGATCGAGGAGACCTATAAAAACTTCATCAGGGGAGGTGCTGCCCTGGATTCAGCAGGGAAGGCCCGGCTGCGTGAACTCAATATGCAGATAAGCCTGCTCCAGCTGAATTTTGGACAGAATCTTCTTGCCGAAACAAATTCATATAAGCTGGTGATCGAAAAGAAGGAAGATCTTGCAGGCCTGCCTGCCGACCTCGTCTCCGCTGCAGCCGAAACCGCCAATGCCGACAGCACTACAAAAGGCAAATGGGTATTCACATTGCAGAATCCCAGCATCATGCCATTCCTTCAGTTTGCCGATAAACGGGAATTGAGGGAGAAGATATTCAGCGCTTACCTTGGCAGGTGCAATAACAATAACTCAAAAGATAATAAAACCATTATTTCCAAACTGGTCTCCCTGCGTTATCAGAAAGCGAAACTGATGGGCTTCGACAGTTTCGCAGCGTTTGCCCTGGATGACCGCATGGCCAAAACACCTGCAGCTGTTTACAGTCTGCTGAACCAGGTATGGACCCCGGCCCTTGAAATGGCAAAAAATGAAAGGGACGGAATGCAAAAGCTCATCAAAAAAAACGGAGGCAATTTTGAGCTTCAGTCTTGGGATTGGCGCTATTATGCCGAAAAAGTAAGAAAAGCGAACTTCAATCTTGATGAAGAAACAGTAAAGCCGTATTTCAAGCTTGAGAATGTGCGTGAGGGGATCTTTTATGTAGCTAAAAAACTCTACGGGATCACATTTACCCAAGTAAATGAGGCCCCGGTATATTGCAAGGGAGTTACCCTTTATGCCTGCCACGATAAAGACGGAAGCCTGTTAGGTGTTGTGTATATGGATTTCCATCCCCGTGCAGGCAAACGTGGCGGCGCCTGGTGCGGAAGCTACCGTTCACAATCATATAAAGACGGGAAAAGGGTGCCGCCGGTAATGACCATAGTCATGAACTTCACAGCACCTACCGGGGGAAAACCGGCTTTGCTTACAGCAGATGAGGTAAGGACTTTCTTTCATGAATTCGGTCATAACCTGGCAGGGCTTTTCAGGGATGTCAGATACCAGGGTATAGGAGGCGTTCCCCGAGATTTTGTTGAACTTCCTTCCCAGATCAACGAACACTGGGCTTTTGAACCCGAGGTGCTGAAAGTTTACGCAAAACATTATCTTACGGGAGAAGTCATCCCCCAGCTGCTGATAGATAAAATCATCAGAAGCGGTAAATACGGCCAGGGATTTAAAACCACCGAATACCTGGCTGCCTCATTCCTCGACATGGATTATCATACATCACCAGAAGTAGTTAATACTGTTGACGTTGTGAAATTCGAAACGGGATCAATGAAGAAAATTGGATTGATAGCGCAAATCCCTCCCCGTTACAGGTCGACCTATTTCCAGCATTCCATGACCGGTGGATATACTGCAGGTTACTACAGTTACATATGGGCGGAAGTCCTCGATGCAGATGCCTTCCAGGCTTTCAAGGAGAGAGGGAATATATTCGACCAGGAAACCGCTGCCCGTTTCCGAAAGGATATTCTGGAGAAGGGCGGTTCAAAGGATGCCATGGAGATGTACCGTGATTTCAGGGGAAGGGATCCCTCCATCAACCCTCTTCTAGAGAACCGCGGATTGAAATAGGCGATTGCAGTAACTAATTTCCCCTGTTTATTGTCTTTAAATAATTATTATTGTATATTTGTTTGAGGTTTGTTAAAAACCTAACAAATTTACTCACTGTCATTCAACGCCTATGGAAAGTTTTTTGATAAAAGAACTTAAAATTCTGGCCATTGATGACAATCAGGACAACCTGGTCGCCCTCCGTGCAGTAGTTTCAGATGCCATCCCACGAGCCAGGGTGATCACGGCCCTGGATGGAAATTCGGGTATAAACCTTGCACTCTCTGAAAATCCTGATGTGATCCTCCTTGATATTGTCATGCCTGTTGTCGACGGTTTGGAAGTTTGCAGAAGACTAAAGCAGGATGAAAGGATAAGCCATATCCCTATAATCATGCTCACGGCCCTGAAAACCGACCATAAGACCCGCATCAGCGCTCTGGAGTTTGGTGCGGAAGCTTTCCTTGCAAAGCCCCTGGATGAGGTGGAACTCATAGCCCAGGTGAAGGCCATGGCCAAGATCAAGGAAGCTGCCGACATGCAGCGCCTTGAACGGTCGCACCTGGCGTCCCTTGTTTCGGAACGTACACTGGCCCTTGAAAAAGAACTTATTGAGCGGAAGAAGACTGAGGAGGAACTTCAGAAAGCCAATCAGAAACTAAGGGAGACCCAAACAGCAACGCTTAACCTGCTTGAGGACCTGAGAAAGGAAATCACTGCAAGGGAAAAAAGTGAGGCCGAACTGACCGTTGCAAAAAACAAGGCTGAAGAAAGCGATCGTCTGAAATCAGCCTTCCTGGCCAATATGTCACATGAGATCAGGACCCCGATGAACGGCATCATTGGATTTTCTGAATTACTGAAAGAAACGTCTTTAGACATTGATGAAAGAGATCGTTTTATAAAGATCATCAATGGAAATTGTCAGCAACTGCTTCATATTATCAATGACATTATCGATATTTCAAAAATCGAAGCAGGTCTTATTGAGCTTGATCATGATGATTTCTGCCTCGACGATCTTATGGAGTCCATGGCCGATAATTATTTGAAGCATGCATCCGGCAGAGGCCTGCAGCTTATACTTGGCAAAGATCCTGGTTGCAAAAGCACCAGGATAAATGCCGACCAGGGCAAGTTAAGGCAGGTCATCGACAACCTGCTTACCAATGCCATAAAATTCACTGAAGGGGGCCGGGTTGAATTCGGTTACAGGCTGAGGGACAACAGTCTTGATTTCTATGTGAAAGATACTGGGATAGGAATATCTGAAGAACACAGGAAAATTATTTTTACCCGTTTCTGGCAGGTTGAATTCGGACTGGCAAGGAAATACGGGGGAAATGGGCTCGGGCTTGCAATTTCAAGTGCGTATGTTAACAAAATGGGAGGGGAGATACATGTTGAATCCACTCCCGGCATGGGTTCATGCTTCAGTTTCAGCATCCCCTATATCCAGGCCCGGGCAAAACCACAGATACAGCCTCAGAAGCCCCAGGACGCTTCAGATTTTACCGGCAAAACAATACTTATCGTTGAAGATGAACCTGATAATTTCGATCTTCTGAATATAATCCTCGGCAGGCTGAACCTTTATATTCTTCATGCATGGGATGGAAATGAAGCTATGAGGATTTTTGATGAACATCCCGAAACCGACCTGGTTCTTATGGACTTCAAATTGCCTGATGTCCCGGGACAGGAAATAACAAAAATGATGCTGACGCTGCGTCCTCAGCTGCCGGTTATCGCCACTACTGCTTATGCGATGCACGGCGACAAGGAAAAAGCCATGGACGCTGGTTGTGCCGGATACCTGGCAAAACCCATACGCATGAATGAATTACTCCAGTTACTTAAAAGTTTTCTTAATTAAGTAGAATCTTTGACGCTTTCAAACATCAATTGATATATGGCACCTGAGTTTCTGAGATCACTGCTCGATAATCTCCGCGAGGGGATAGCCATTTCGCAGGACGGGCGTTTCGTCTTTGTGAGCCAGGCATTTTGCCGGATATTCGGTTACACGGCAGAGGAAATTCTGGCAAAATCAAGTTCTGATGTTTTACAGATGGTGCACCCTGATGACCGGGAAAAACTGATAAAACCACATTATGAAAGGCTGGAAGGCAAAGTTGCACCTAATGCATATGAAGTCAGGGTATTGTCAAAAAACCTTGAGACAAGGTGGCTGGATGCAAGGGTTTCGGTAATAGATCACAATCTGAAACCGGCAACACTGATGGCTGTCATTGACATTACTGAAAGAAAAGTAATGGAGGAGCACCTGAGGGAGAGCATGGAAAGATTCCATGCCCTTGTAAATATCACACCCGACTTTATTGCCATACATGACACTGAAGGTGTATACTTATTCCTTAACCATTATGCAGAAGGTTTCGGAGAGAACGATATTATAGGAAAAAGTGCATTTGATTTTCTTGGCGAAGGCTCCCATGAGATTTTCAGGTATAACCTGCAGGAATGCATCCAAACCTGGACTCCCAGGAAATTTGAATATACTGCTTATGGAGATCGGGGCATACTGAAAATATTTGAGTCATGTTTAATTCCGTTGCTCGATAGAAACAAACAGGTGAATGTAGTTTCCTTTGCCAGGGATATTACCGATATAAAAAAGGCCGGGAAGGATATCCAGGACAAGATCTCAGAAATGGAACGTTTAGCCAATCTTACTATAGGCAGGGAACTGGCCATGATCGGGCTAAAGAAGGAGGTCAACAGGCTCCTTAAGGAGTCAGGCAGGGAAAAGAAATACAAAATAATAGAGGACGAAGGTTCTGAAGAAGGAAGCAAATGAACGGGGTTGTTGAAATAATTGATGTGATGAAGACGGTTCATGGCCTGGATATCTCCATGTTTGACCAATCTTTTCTTTCAAAGTCGATTGAAAAGCTATCGGCAGCTGAGAATGCAACTCAGCCCGGGGAATATTCAGGGCTCATCGCAACTGACAGTAAAAAAGCAAATGCACTTCTCGAAAGCCTGAACATATCCTACAGCGAGTTTTTCAGAAACCCTTTGACATTTGCTTTGCTCGAACAGATGGTCCTGCCCGGGCTGATAGAGGAAAAGCCGGCAAGCTCAGAGATCAGGATATGGTCAGCTGCATGCGCTGCAGGACAGGAACCATTTTCGATCGCAATGTTGCTCGACGATCTCATCCGCAGAAAAGAAAAATTATCAAGGTTCAGGATATTCGGGACCGATGTTTCGGAAAAAGAGCTTGAAAGAGCCAAAAAAGGAGTTTACAATTTCTCAGACATTCAAAATGTCAGTACCGGTTTGCTCAGGAAATATTTTACTCAGAAAGGTGACAGTTATATTATCTCCGGACAGATCATGGGCCATGTTTATTTCTCCTTTCACGACCTGACCGACGCCGATTACACCAGCCCCGCCTCCAGCATTTTCGGTGATTTTGACCTGGTTTGCTGCAGCAACCTGCTGTTTTACTACAATCCCGGGGTAAGGCAGCAGATACTGAACAGGCTGTACCTTTCACTCTCCCCTGGCGGATACCTTGTGACAGGTGAAGCGGAAAGAGACATTGTTAAACGGCACAGGTTCATTCCGGTGGCCGGTCCTTCGGCTGTTTTCCGGAAAATATGAAAACATCACGGTTTAATCAATAATGATTTTAAAACTATGAGATTGAAAAACCTGAAAATTAAAGCCCAGCTTCAGCTTGGCCTGGGCTTGATTCTCTTTTTCGTACTCGTCCTGGGGGCCGTTTCCTGGTATCAAAGCAACAGATTGTGGCAGCAAACAGAAGGCTTGTACAACCATCCCCTGAAAGTCAGACGGGCAATTTCGGAACTCACAACCGATGTGCTCAAGATGCACAGAAGCATGAAGGACATCATTCTGACCGATGATACCAAAAGAAGAGAAGAAGAGATTGAAGAAATCTACCTTTATGAGTCGGATGCCTTTATACAGCTCGATAGCCTGTCGAAACACTACCTGGGCCCCCGCAAAGACCTCATAGATATCAATAATGCTCTCATCCAATGGAAAGTGATCAGGGCAGCAATCCTGGACATTTTAAATTCAAAAAATGTCAGGGAGGCTGCAAAAAGCACCACGCATGAAGGACAGGGCGGCGCCCAGGTTGATTTGATCCTGAAGGAGATCAATGATGTGAGCCAGTTTGCATATATAAAGGGCGACACATTTTATCATAATGCAATAGAGAGCAAGATCATGCTTGAACGCCTTCTGATCACTCTCACTCTGTTAATACTGGCTTTGTCCTTTGTTATCATACTGGTGCTGATCAGAAACCTGAGGACCCCGCTGGATGAGATGATGGAGGTTACGGATGATTTCCGGGAAGGGAATCTTGAAGTCAGGATAAAATATTCGTCAGGCAACGAACTCGGTGATCTTGCTGCCTCGTTCAACAGGATGGCCGAGACCAATATGAATGAGATCAGGTGCAGGGAACGCCTGAACCAGATATCTGATATTATGCTCAGGGAGGATGAACTGAATCCGTTCTGCCTCAATGTGATCACTGCTATCATGAAGTCGACAGGTTCCCAGCTGGGTGCAGTTTACATGCTGGATCAAGAGAACACTTTGTTTGAGCCGTTGGTGACAATCGGCCTGAAGCGTGAACTTGCGAGGCCTTTTTCGGCAGAAGTTTTTGAAGGGCAATTCGGGCTGTCTGTCGCCAGCAGGCAGCTCACTCACCTGAAGGAGATTCCGACTGACACACCAATGATCTTCCAGACCACAGCAGGCGACTTCAGGCCCAGGGAAATGATCAGCATCCCTATACTCTCAGGGAATGAAATAGTCGTCATGGTGTCCCTGGCCAGCCTGGGATCTTATTCAAATGAGGCCCTGCGTCTTGTCAACGATATTTATGCAACCCTTACGGCCCGCTTTAACGGGGTGCTCGCTCATCAGAAGATCCTTGAATTTTCAGAGAAACTTGAATCCCAGAACCGGGAACTGGATGAGAGGGCCAAAGAACTTGGCATACAGGACCAGGAACTCAGTGAACAAAACCTGGAACTGGAAATGCAGAAAGGCCAGCTTGACGAAGCCAGCAAGCTAAAGAGTACTTTCCTTTCCAATATGAGCCATGAGCTGAGGACCCCCTTGAATTCGGTCATCGCGCTTTCAGGTGTTCTGAGCCGCAGGCTTCGAAACACCATACCTGAAGACGAGTTCAGCTATATTGAGATCATAGAAAGAAATGGCAGGAACCTCTTGGCACTGATCAACGATGTTCTCGATCTTTCCCGCATAGAAGCGGGGCATGAGGAAGTCACAGCAGCGAATTTTACTGTTTATGAGCTTGCTGATGAGATTGTGGGAATGTTAGAACAACTAGCGAAAGGCAAGAAGATTTCCCTCGAAAACTCGGTCGGGCAGGATCTTCCTGAGATCAGGTCGGATTACAGTAAATGCCGTCATATCCTTCAAAACCTTGTCTCCAACGCTGTCAAGTTCACCGAACAGGGGAACGTTGAAATTAAAGCCAAACAGATCGAAAATGAGATGATCGTCACCGTTACCGATACCGGAATCGGAATTCCCGCTGAGGAACTGCCTTTTATTTTTGACGAGTTCCGCCAGGTTGACGGAAGTTCATCGAAAAAATTCGGTGGAACCGGCCTTGGTCTTGCCATTGCAAAAAAATATGCAAACCTCCTTCACGGGGAAATCAGGGTTGAAAGCCAGCCTGGTGTGGGCTCGAAGTTTACACTCATCCTCCCGATGAAGCTTGAGCCCTATAAAACATCGGGTTCAAATGAGGACCTCAAGGTGTACAGGAAAACCCGCCTGCCTTCCGAATTTCATGCTTCCTCCTCAGGGAAAGGTAAAACCATACTACTGTTTGAAGACAGTGAGGCAGCAATTATACAGATCAGCGATATACTCACCGAACAATCATATACGGTCCAGGTTGCAAGAAACGGGTCGGAAGCTATTGACCAGATCAAACTTTTCCATCCCCATGCAGTTATCCTCGACCTGATGATGCCCGACGTGGATGGCTTTGAGGTGCTTAAAAAGATACGTGAAAACCATGAAACATCTAAAGTTCCCGTACTGATCCTGACTGCCAAGCATATTTCAAAGGAGGAACTGAGTTTTCTGAAAGGCAATAATATTCACCAGTTTATCCAGAAGGGTGATGTGGGGAGGATAGAACTTCTCGCTACGGTGGATGCCATGGTAAATCCAATACCTGAAGGTATAAGGCAGCATAAACCAGGCAAGGCCGGGGTTAAACGCAAGGGCAAACCCCTTATCCTGGTTGTCGAAGATAATCCTGATAACATGAAAACGGCTAAGGCTATTCTGAGCCAGGAATACATTGTGCTTGAAGCGCGCGACGGTTCCGAAGGTGTTCAGCAGGCCCTTGCCCATAAGCCCGACCTGATCCTGATGGATATGTCGCTTCCTGTCATGGATGGTTTCGAAGCCTTCGATGCGATTCGAAAATCGGAAGATCACAAACATATTCCTATTGTGGCGCTGACCGCAAGTGCAATGAAAGGAAGCCGCGAAGATATCCTCGAATACGGGTTCGACGATTATATTTCGAAACCCATAGATGAACCTATGTTTTGGCGTGTACTGAAATATTATCTTGGAGAGCAGGAGAGATCATAAAACCCCGTTTGCAAGAGCATTGAAAAGGACTTCCGCAGGATGAAGAGCTTTTCGCCCCGTTCCGTCTTTTATCTGGTGGCGGCAGCTCGTTCCCGGGGCTGAAATAATGACTTCGGATGTGGTTTTCCTTATCTCAGGGAAGAGCACAAGTTCCCCGACATTCATTGACACGGGGTAATGTTCAGTTTCATAGCCAAAAGCGCCCGCCATTCCGCAGCAGCCCGATTTAATCTCTTCAACAGAATAATTTGCAGGCAGCGACAGCATTTTTCGTGTTGTTTCGACAGATGCCAGGGCTTTCTGATGGCAATGCCCGTGTAGCATTATCTTTGCAGGCTCTGAAGTGAACAGGGCAGGAGTGATCATCCCTGCCGACACTTCTCTCATGATAAACTCATCATACATCAGGCAATTGGCTGAAAGCTTTATTGCCTGCTCTTTTAATCCCTCTCCTGCAAGATCGGGGTATTCATCCCTGAAACCCAGTATTGCCGAGGGTTCTATGCCTACCAGTGGGATTTCCTTTGAGATAAGACCTGAGAAAGCTTTTATGTTGTTTATGGCGATAGTTTTTGCTTTTCTGAGCAGGCCCTTCGAGAGGAAAGTCCTCCCGCTGAGATCATGAGGTGCAGTCAGTACCTCGTATCCGAGCCTGTTGAACAGCATTACAGTTTTAATGCCGGTCTCAACATCATTGTAATTGGTGAATTCATCAACAAAGAGGTAAAAACTACCTTTCTTATGAATCAATGACCGGTTCAGCCCCGGCAGGTTTTTACCCAGCCACGTTCTGAATGTGGTTTTATGTAAAAGCGGAATGCTGCGTTCTGCGGCAAATCCCAGCAGCCTCCTGGAAATCCCGGAAAGCATCTTATTCTCCTGGAAAAAATTAAATACTCCGGGGGCTATGCTTCCTATCCTGTTGATGCTGCTGATATATGCGATAAGCCGTGAGCGTAAGGGAATCCCGTTGGCGTCATAGTAATGCTGCAGGAATTCTGCTTTCAGTTTCGCTATGTCAACATTTGAAGGGCATTCACTCTTGCAGGCTTTGCAGCTCAGGCAAAGGTCCATCACTTCGTAAATCTCACGATGGTCGAACGGATTGGTTTTGGCTGAATTGGTGATGAATTCCCTGAGGATATTCGCCCTCGCCCTGGTGGTGGTGTTCTCATCGCCAATGGCCATGTAGGAGGGGCACATCCATTTCCCTGTAACTACGTTGTTCCTGCAATCGGCCGAACCATTGCATTGTTCTGCAGCCCTAAGTATCCCGTGGCTTGAGCTGAAATCAAACCAGGTCTCGATTTGCCTTGCCCTGATCCCGGGCTGATACCTTAGCTTGCTGTTCATCCTGGGCGTATCGACGATCTTGTTCGGGTTGAAAATGTTCAACGGGTCCCAGCATTTCTTGATCTCTTTAAGCAGGGCGTAGTTTTGTTCACCAATCATCAGGGGAATGAATTCCCCCCTTAGCCTTCCGTCCCCGTGTTCTCCACTGAGTGAACCCCTGTATTTCTTGACGATCCTGGCAGTTTCAAGCGCAACGGTATGAAAAAGTTCAACATCGGCAGGGTCTTTCAGGTTAAGAACAGGCCTGAGATGGAGTTCGCCGGATCCTACATGGGCATAATAAACACAGTTCAGCCCGAGCTCTTTGAGCATGGCATCAAAATCTCCAATGTATGCAGGAAGGGCTGCAGGGTTTACTGCAGTATCTTCGGTAACCGGGACAGGCTTTCTGTCGCCGGGGTAGTTTGATAGCACGCCCAGCCCGGCTTTCCTAAGGTCCCATACTCTTTTTAATTCAGGGGGATTTATTACCGGGAAATGATAACCCAATCCTGCATCCCGCATCTCTTTTTCCATCAATTTGCAGATCCCGCTGATCTCATCCCTGCTCTCCCTGGCGAATTCCACTATGAGAATGGCGCCAGGATCCCCTTCAATAAAAAAACGGTTCTGCCTCTGGGTGATATTATCTTTTGTGCAGTCCATGATGGCTTTGTCCATCAGTTCAACCGATCCCGGTTTATATTTAAGCGCAACAAGGTTGGCAAGCAAGGCTTCGGGTACCGTATGGCAATGCACGCATACCAGGGCTTTCTGTTTGGGAGGAAGCGGCACCAGGTTCAGCCTGATCTCGGTCATGAACATCAGGGTGCCTTCGGAGCCGGAGAGGAGCTTGCAAAAATTAAATAGCGAAGTAGCGAGGTAGCGAGGTCGCGAAATTTGATCATCACGCCCTTCCTCACGATCTTCGTTACGTTCTTCGTCACGCCCTTCCTCACGATCTTCTTCACGTTTTTCATTAAACGGCTCTGTCTCCAGCAGCAGGTCAATGGCATAGCCTGTATTGCGACGATGCAGAACAGGATCCGGGTATTCGCGTCTTATCTCATCCTGGTTGGCCGGGTTGGAAAGCATATCGCGTATCTGCCTGTATATTTTATTTTCGAGGCTTTCACCAATACATTTAGAATTGAATTCTTCAACGCCCAGGTCAGTGAATTCAACTTCGGAACCGTCGCTCAGAAAGCCTTTGACCGAGAGTACATGATCGCGGGTGCTGCCATATAAAATGGAATGCGCCCCGCAGGAATTGTTCCCAACCATTCCACCTATCATGCAGCGGCTTGAAGTGGATGTTTCGGGACCAAAGAAAAGGCAGTGTTCCCCGACCACCTTATTCAGCTCATCCAGGATAACCCCCGGCTGAACCCTCACCCAGTGCTCAGCGGCATTGATCTCAAGAATCGACGTCATATACTTGGAAACATCCACTACCAGTCCTGGTCCAACAACCTGCCCTGCCAGCGAAGTGCCTGCGGTGCGGGGGATAAGGGGGATGCCGCTTTTGCCGGCGAAAAGAATGAGTTTGCGTAAATCTTCATCATTACGGGGCCTTACCACCCCGGCAGGGACCTCCCTGTATGCCGAAGCGTCGGTGGCATACATCAGCTTCCAGGCATCATCGGCAAATACTTCTCCTTCGATCAGCAGGCGCAGTTCTTCGAGTTTTGCAGGGGTCAGGGGCGTCACACTCATTTCATTCGTTTTAGGAGGTCAAAAAAAACGTTATTCTCTTTGAGGATCTCAAACTCAGGCTGGGCCTGTGCCCTTGCTTTGCTCCTGAAACCATTGTCGCAGGCTTTCTTCAGGTTTGCAACTGCCTGCACTGTATCGTTTTGGCGGGCAGCAAGGATGGCCATCATATAATACGGCTCCGGATTATCAGGTTCGACCATATTATATATGCTGATCACAAGCTTCGTTTGTTCGGGATGATTCTGGGCCAAAAGGGCGTTGGCATTGGAATAGCAGAACAGGCCGAGGAAAGCCAGCAGGCGGTGGTTCATCAGGGTGTCATCGGGGTTCAGGCCCGGTTTGCGGTTGTCCCTGTACTTATCGAGCCTGGCCTTCCACCATTTAATATCCTTGCTATATAAGGCTTCCATGAGCATCTGCTGTTCTTTCTGTTCTTTCGCAAGAACGTCATCGAATTGTTTCAGGGAAAGCTTGTAAGCCTGGGAAGCCTCAAGGGATGCAATCTCTTTCTTCAGTGGCGCCAGGTCACTGAGCCCTTCAAGGCAGCTTATCCTGAAAGCCAGGTTCTGCCTTGCATACAGCATTCGCTTCCCTTTTACCAGTGAGTCGTAATCCGCAGTCATTGACGAAGAAAATAAGTTCATCACGCTGTCATTCTTTTTGATCCTGCCGTCTTTCATGGCATTGAAATTATGCCAGGCCAGGGCTTGTTCGATTTCCTTAAGGCCAGGCCAGCCGTGGATCCCGTCGAACTCGAGCATGAAATGCCTGAAATTCATCTGCCCCAGGGATTTGTCAAGTGACACCATCTCATTGAGGTTGAAATCGCCAAGTCCGACAATCCCGAAATAATCGAATTTATAGTTCGGGGGCTGCACTCCTGATGGGAAACCTGCACCGCAGCCGATGACGCCCTTGATATACGGGCGGTACATGGCCGTGGCCGTGGCAACCCTTGATCCTCCCGAGAAGCCCATCACATAAATCGCCAGGGTGTCGATCGGCAAACGGCTTTCCGCTTCCTCAAGCATGGCTGCAACTATCGCTTCACTTTCGGCAGGCGATTGCATATTTTTTGAATCATTCGATCCCATAAGGATGAAACCGTATTTTTCGGCCAGGCTGCTGAACCGTTTGACAGGCAGGCTGCCGTCGCCATGAGGGTCAAATGCAATGATCACCGGGTAGCGTTTCTGTTTAGCCGCAGTATTGAAACGGTTGCTGCATCCCGTGGGCAGATACAGGGCATAGGTCAGGAGTGTGTTGGCTTTGCAGCTGATATGCTCATGCACCTTGCCGGCTTGCGGAAGGATTATTTCGGCTGCCTTCTTACCGCTGCTCCCCGAAGAACAGGAGAGA